>WBZX01001892.1_pt1 | contig 14935 bp, 6 predicted proteins | sample 5204211 | NCBI WGS metagenome assembly WBZX01 (sample SAMN12344362, study PRJNA552823) | activated sludge metagenome | biome: Activated sludge suspended growth; feature: Nitrification reactor; material: Wastewater; isolation source: activated sludge from nitrification reactor of wastewater treatment...
CGTGCGCGAGGCGGCATCCAGCTCTGCGAAGTCGTCCACGAGGAGCGCGTGGCCGCTGGACAGCGCCGCTCGGAGGCGCGCCGTGAGGGCCTGTTCAACACCCTCGCCCTCGGGATCCACCCCGAGAGACTCCGCCGTGGCCCGGAGATCGCGGAGCGGCTCCGCGGCGCCGCCGTCCCGCTTCGTCGGCTCGATCCAGTGCACTTCGAACGTCTGCGACAGGGGCTCTCGGAGGCCCTTGAGCCAGCGTGTCCGGCCCGAGCCCCGCGGCCCGACGACGTCCACGGAGCGCCCCGCACGAGCCGTATTCAAGACGGAGAGGAAGTCGGCGCGCGGGCCGAGCCAGAGGAACAGCGGGTCCTCCACGGCGCCCTCGCCGCGGAGGATCGCCGCCACCTCGAACGCCGAGGCCGGCCTGTCGGCGGGGTCGATCGCGAGGAGCCGATCGATGAGCCGGGCCGTGTTCTCCGGGACGCTCGGGGCGACCTCGCGGAGGGGCGGCGCCGGCTTGTTGAGCCTGGCGACGAGCAGGCTCGTGCCCCCGTCGACGTGCGGCAGCTTGCCCGACAGCGCCTCGTAGAGCATGAGCCCCAGAGAATACAGGTCCGTCCGCTCCGTGATGGGGCGGCGCTGGAGCTGCTCCGGCGCCATGTACGCCGGGGTCCCCGGGATCTCCAGGTTGTCCTGCGTGTCGCGCCCGAGAGGCCCGTGGCGGTAAGCCACCCCGAAGTCGAGGAGGCGAACGTGCTTGTCGTGCGTCACGAGCACGTTCGCCGGCTTCAGATCCCGGTGCACGACGAACGCCGCGTGCACCCGGCCCAGCGTCTCCAGGAGGGCGATGACCACCTCGGAGATGTCGGCCCAGGAGCATGGCAGTGGCACGCCCGGGAACGGCCGCCCCGAGGCGAGCTCCATCACGACGAACGCCTGGTCCCCCTCCCGGCCGTCGTCGAGCAGCTCCACGACGCCGGGGAGCCCCTGGCGGAGCGCGTGCACCTCGAGCTGCCCGCGCGCGAGGTCCACTTCGATGTTGGAGAAGAGGAGCTTCACCGCCACGAGGCGGCCCGTGACGAGATCCGTCGCCGACCAGACAGCGCCGAACGACCCCCGACCGAGCACCTCGATCAGGCGGTAGCGCCCGGCGATCACGCTGCCCGCGGCGAACTGGGGCTCCTCGTCCTCCCAGAAGCAGGTCACGCGGTCTTGTTGCCTCCCCCCGACGGAGTCCCCAGCTCGCGCCTGGCGAGGTCGAGCTTCTCTTGTTCACGCTTGTATACGGAGGTGTGGTTGCGGCCCTCGACCGTCTGCTCCTTGCCGAGGAGGATGAACGCGCGCCGCAGCGCCTCGCGCTCCTCCGGCCCGTAGCGCCGCTTCGCCGCGTCGATGACCATCGCCTTGAACGCCTCGGCGTGATCCATGTCGAGCGCCTTGCCCGGCGTGCGGCGCTCCGCCTCCGTCGCGAACGCCTCCGCCGCCAGCTCCATCAGATCCAGCACGCCGCGCGTGCCGACCTTGGCCTCGTACGAGAGCGCCCGCTCCACGTGCTCCAGCGTGATGCGGACGCGGTCCGCGGCGCCGCCTGCCTCGACGAGAGACAGGGCGTATGCACGGCGAACGATGTTGTCGAGCTGCCGCAGGTTGCCCGGCCACGCCTGGCCGTGGAGCTTCCGCGCGGCGTCGTCGGACAGCTCCGGCTCCCCCGTGACGCCCGCGCTCTCGTGGCGGCGGCGCAGCATGTACCGCGCCCACGAGATGATCTCGTCGGCCCGATCGCAGAGCGGCGGCAGCCGCACGGGGAGCACGTTGATGCGGTAATAGAGGTCCTCGCGGAAGCGCTCCTTTTGCACCAGGCTCAGCAGATCGGCGTTGGTGCCGATGATGTAGCGCGCGTTCGCGGCGCGGTCCGCGGAGCCCTCGCCGAGCGGCCGATAGCGCTTGTCTTCGAGGAGCCGGAGCAGGCCCGCCTGCGCCTTGAGCGACAGCTTGTCGATCTCGTCGATGAAGAGCGTCCCTTTCTCCGCGCGGCTCACCGCGCCCGGCGTGTCCTTGGCGGCGCTCGTGAAGGCCCCTTTTCGCCAGCCGAAGAGCTCGCCCATCTGCAGCTCCTCCGGGACGGTCGACAGATCCAGCACCTCGAAGTGCTGGTTGGCGCGGGCCGATTGCGCGTGGCACCACCGCGCGAGCCGCGTCTTGCCGACGCCCGTCGGGCCGCCGAGGAGGATCGTCTCCTCCTGGCGCGAGAAGATGCGGAGCATCTCCACGAGCCCCTGCATCGAAGCGCCGATGATCGGGAGGAACTGGTCCGGCGTCGTCGGGCTCACGTCCGTCACGGGCAGCCGCGACAGGAACGGCGTGGCCAGCGTCGCGAGCGTCTCCAGCTCGGGCCCGCACGCCTCCCACACGAACGGCTTGCCGATGGCGTCGTTGCACGCGCCCTCGACGGCGATCATCCCCTCGATGCGGCCGCCCGCGGAGCGCATGGGCACGCCGAGGAGGTGCGTCACGTCGCGGCCCTCCAGCTTGAGCCGGCTGCCCCCGAGATCGATCGACTGTCCACTTCCCTGGATCGGGGTGGACGTGCTCCCTTCGAGGACCGTCGCGAGCTGGAGAGTCACGTCGACGGCGACGGCGGCTTTGCACTTGGAGAGCCACCGCCACGCCGTCGCGGAGGGCAGATAAGCGCCGGCGCCGACCTGGCAGCCTGCCTTTCGATCCGCCCCTGCTTCGAGCGCGACGAGCCGCACGTACCCGTCGTCGGGGCGGAGGTGAACCATGGCGCGCAGGATGCGGCCAGTGCCCGCATACCCCGACGAAGCGAGCGCCCGCTCCGCGATCTGGAGGGCGGCGCGGAGCGCGAGATCGGCGGCCACCTCGAACGTGGGCGCCGATGCGAAATTCCGGACGAGAGCAGCCAGAGTGTCCAACGTGACCTCCCAAATCGAGCTTGAGATCGCCCACGATCGGGCGAGCGCCGGTCCCTTCCGCAAAGGTCGTGCCGGCACCCACGTCCTCGTCTTCCCCGAGGCGTGGGCCATTCTCGAAATACAGACCCCGAAGCGCGTTGCGTTCGACGCGACGCGCGTGACGCTGGAAGCGTGACTTTCCCACGCTACCGGGGATCGCGGGCGGAGCGCAAGGGCCAGGTGCCGCGCGCCCGGCGGGAGCCTATCGCGGGGCGCCGCGGGGGCCGGCGGCCGGAGGCGGTGCGGCCCGCCCCGGAGCGCGTGGCCCGGAACGCTCGGATCGTCCGCACCGACGAGGGGCCGTCAGGCCGCGTTCCCGGGCGGCGGCTCGAAGACAATCCCCTCTTTCGCGCAACAGGCCACGATCCGGTGCATCGGGATCCCCTGGTTGTATTCAGGGCGGTGGGCCGGATCGTAGCTCGGATCTCCCAGGTGGTGGAGCGCCACGAGGTTGAGCTTCGCGTCGAAACAAGGCGATCCCGACGACCCGGGGAGCGTGTTCGCGTCGTAACGAACACGCTGCTTGCGGATCGCCAGGAACCGGCCGGCCGCGATCTGGAGCGGATCGCCCTCCGGGTGCTGGAGCAGGAAGACGTCCTCGTCCGAGGACAGCGCCGTCAGCGCCGGATCGACGGTGGCGTCCAGCCAGCCGCGCGCGACTCCCGACGTCGCCCCCGCGGCCGCGCCGACGGGCTCGTCCCCGACGCGCTCCGCGAGCTGGATCACCGCGAAATCAAGCTCTTCGTCCCCAGGCTCCGGGTCCCCCGGCTCCGGCAGCAGATCGATGTCGGCGCGGCGGCGCGAGATCAACTCCCACTCTTTGTCGGCCATCACCACCCTGCCCGGGAGCAGCTCCTTCCCGTCGGTGACGCGCTTGTAATCGAAGCGGAAGCGAAGCCGATGGTGCGTCTCCTCGGCGGTCCCGAGCAGCGACTCCACGACGTGGTGATTGGTCATCACCCTGTCCGGCCCGACGAGGAAGGCCGTCCCGCGCGGCTTCCACACCCCCGTGTCGTCCAGGATCTCCACGCGCGCCACGCAAGGCTCCCACCGCGCGAGCCTCGCCCGCCAGACGGCCACGTCCTGAAAGGCCGTCTTCGTCCGGACGATCTTCTCCAGGTCTCGAGTCTTGAGTGGGACAGTCGGGACCAGTCGTCGATCCTGCGCGAGCTTGACGAGGCCCACGTCCCCGAGCCGGCTGGACAGGGCCGCGACGATCACGAGATCGAGCCAGCTCCCCTGGATGGCGCTGGACACGAGATCGAGCGAGTCGTCCTCGGCCGGGCGCGTCGCGAGGCGCTGCGCCACGAGCGCCTCGATCTCCTTTCTCGACCACGAGGAGAGCGCCCGTGAGACGTCGACAGCCTCCTTGCCCAGCGGGCCCGCGAGGCGGCTGTCGAGCGCCAGGATCGCCCTCTCGAACACCCGCTCTTGGGCTTGCCCCTTGGTCAGATCGCGAGCGTTCCGGAGCCACTGGCGGAGAGGGACGCTGCCGTCGCGAAGGGCATTGTCCCCGTTCAGGCGCCCGAGATCCACGAGGACCTGCGCGCTCGGCGCCGGGATCTGCGTGAAGCTCGCGGCGTAGGGCCGCGGGATCCCGTTGAAGAGCGCGGCCCGTGTCCCGTCGAGGCCCGCTTCCACGGCGGCGCGGTGAAGATCCGAGATCAGGTCCGCGTCGAGGTAGGGCGGATCAGCGAGCTGCGGCATTCGTCGTTCTCCTCCGGCTCGGCGCCGGCCCCGAGGGGACCCCGCGATCGGCGCACCCTCGGTGTGTACTGCTCTTCCACCCGCCCTGTCCAGCGCGCCCTCGCCGATCGCCGCCGGAAATCTCCCCTCCGGACGCCGACAGCCCACCTCACGGTCGCACCGTCACCACCACCTCCGCGGCGTCCGGCGCCTTCGCGATCCGCACGATCCCAGGCTCTTTCTCGATCTGGCACCCCTCGCACGTCACCTCGCACCCGCCCGGGTACACCCGCTCCGGCGCCGAGATCACCGTCGGCGCCGTGATCTTCGGGTCCGGCGAGAACGTCAGTGTGAACGCGGAGGTCGTGGCGTCGAACGCATACGCCTTCGGCGTCCCCGCGACGCGCTCCGGCCACGGCCGGACGAGCGCCGCCATCAGCTCCGCCTTCTCGGAGCCGTCGTCCTCCAGCACGCCATACCCGCCGCCTCTCCCGTATTGCCAGTACGTCGATCCGGCCGCCGCCGCCCCGAATCCATCGTAGTCCGCCGTCATGTACTCCGTGACCCCCGGGGTCCCCGTCTGCGCCCCGTACTCGCCCACCCACAGCGCCGCGCCCATCGCCTTCGCCTCCTCCCCGAGCCTCGCGATGTTCTCCAGGACAGCGTCCCTGTGCGCCGGATCGAAGCCCTTCCCGCCCTCCGCGTCCCTGTCGTACGCGTGCGGAGAATACACCCTGTTCCCGAACGTCGGCGCGGCGAGCCCGGTCGCCAATCCCAGGTTCCGGCTCGACGCCGGCTCGATGAAGGCGATCCACTTCGGCCGCTCCTCCCGCACCGCCGCCACCACCTCTTCGTAGAAGGGACCGAGCACGTCCGCCTCGAAGGCGTTGATGCCATACGACCCCCAGTAAGGCTCGTTCATCGGGTCGAACCCCAGCACCACCCCATCGTATTCTGCCAGTCTCCTCGCCACGCGCCGCCACGCCTCGGCGTAGTGCGCGCGCAGCTCGGCGCTCCCCCAGAAGGCGTCGTAACACCCGCTCACCTCCGGCGTCAGGTAGTTCAGGAACCACTGCGACGGGTTCGGCACGAAGCTCGCGTAGGCCGCCTCGTCGCACGTCCACCGGGGCGCGCCGTCGCCGCCGCCGCTCTGGAAGCCCTCGCCGTAGACGTCCTGGTGCATGTCGAGGACCACGAAGATCCCTGCCTCTCGGGCCCAGTCCATCCGCTCCGCGAGCGCGTCCAGATAGGCCTCGTCGTACGTGCCTTTCTCCGGCTCCACGGCCGCCCACGTGATCAGGAACCGCACCGCGTTCATCCCCCACGGCGCCCGCAGCCGCTCGAAGTCGGGCCGCGTGTGGAAGTCGAAATAAGGAGCCTGCTTGTGCGCCCCGGACAGGTTCATTCCGCGGAGAAGGAGCGCGCGCCCCTCCGGATCCCGGACGAACCCGCCCGCCACCTCGAACCCCGGGATCGGCACCGGCGCCACGGTCTCGGGCTCCGCGCAGGCGGTCACGAGCGCGGCGAGGACGGCGAGCGCTGCGAATCGGGAGGAGACGGCCGGAGAGAGGTGCATGAAGAGGATGGAACGCCGGCTCGTGTGCGGTGTAAAGGACCCCCGCTCTCCATGCCGCCCCGCCCCGGCGCCCCCCGGGGAGAGGCGAGCGGGGCGCCGCGCATCGCTGGCACGCCCGCGCCGGAGGTGCGCCGTCGCCGGGGGGCGGCGCCGCGCGAATTGGCGTCACCTCCGGCCCCGAGTTGCCGTATGCTCGCGGCCGCGCCGGGCGGAGCGGGACAAGTGGAGCTTCGCTCCGGACGCGTCGGAGGTCCCATGTCATTTCCTTTCCAAGGGCGGAAGCTCACGTTCACCCAGCCGGACGGAACACCGCTCGACGTCGTGGGCTGGGGTGATCAGACGGAGGCCGTCTTCGAGACGACGGGCGGCTACACCATCGTGCCCGACGCGGACCGGGTCTACAGGTATGCGGTCCTGTCGCCGAGCGGAGACCTCGTCCCCACCATCGCGCGCGCCGACGGCCCCGTGCCGGACCTGCCCGGCCTCACGCCCGGCCTCCGCGCCGTGTCGCGCAGCGGCCGCGGCTTCGGCGACACGTCCCGCGGGTTCACCACAGGGCAGCGCCGCTGCGAGCAGCGCTGGGAGGAGCGGCAGATCGCCGCCCGCGACCCGTCGCGCGCCCCGCCCACCCGCGGCACCGTCGGCACCTTCCGCGGGCTCTGCCTCCTCATCCAGTTCCCGGACGTCCCGGGGACCATCTCCCGGCAGGAGGTCGAGAGCTTCTGCAACCTCCCCGGGTACACGGGCTTCGGCAACAAGGGCTCCGTCTTCGACTACTACCTCGACGTCTCCCGCGGCCGACTCAAGTACACGAACCGCGTCGTCGAGTACTACACGGCCAAGCACCCGCGCGCGTACTACACCGACGAGTCCGTCGCGGACGGCGTCCGCACCCGCGAGCTCATCACCGAGGCCCTCCAGGACCTCGTGGCCAAGAGCCACGATTTCACGGATCTCTCCGTCGACGCCGACGGGTTCGTGTACGCCCTCAACATCTTCTACGCCGGCCCCTGCATCAACAACTGGCCCCATGGGCTCTGGCCGCATTCCTGGAGGCTGGCGCAGCCCTTCGAGCTCGGCGGGCCGACGCGCGCCGTCTTCGATTACCAGATCACCAACATCGGCAGCGAGCTCACGCTCGCCACGTTCTGCCACGAGAACGGCCACATGATCTGCGATTTCCCCGATTTCTACGACTACGGCTACGAGTCGTACGGCGACGGCAACTACTGCCTCATGGCCTTCTCCGGCACCGACGAGAAGAACCCCGTCAACGTCTGCGCCTACCTCCGCTACAAGGCCGGATGGATCGGCAAGGTGACCCCGATGGTGGACGGGATGACCGCCGAGCTGGCCTGTGACGGGGACGAAGTGCTGATGTTCGCCAAGTCGTCCACGGAGTACTTCCTCGTCGAGAACCGCTTCCAGAAGGGCCGCGACGTCACGCTCCCCGCCTCCGGCCTCGCCATCTGGCACGTCGACGAGCGCGGCAGCAACAACAACGAACAGATGACGCCCACGAGCCACTACGAGTGCACGCTCGTCCAGGCCGACGGCAAGTGGGACCTGGAGCGCAAGAGGAACCAGGGCGACGCGGCCGACCTGTTCTCCGCCGCGACGGCGTCGTCCTTCTCCGACACGACGAGCCCGAGCGCGAAGTGGTGGAACGGGAGCGCCTCGAAGCTCAAGATCCGCGATATCTCGGCCCCGGGAGAGCGCATGACCCTCCGCGTGGGAGACACGCAGATCACGACCCCGTCGCTCCTCGGGGAGGCGACCCCGGGCCTCGCCATCCCGGACAACACCCCCGCCGGGGTGAAGAGCGCGATCGCGCTCCAGGGCGGCCCCGGGAGCCGCGTGGGCGGCGTCGAGGTCGACGTGCAGATCAAGCACACGTACCGCGGCGATCTGACGGTCTCCCTCGTGTCGCCGTCGGGCACCAGCGTGCTCCTCCACAACCGCACGGGCGGCAGCGACGACGACCTCCGCGCCCGCTACACCCTCGCGACGACACCCGCGCTCAAGGTGCTCAGCGGCGAGCCGATCGCGGGGAGCTGGACGCTCGCCGTGGCGGATCTCGGGCCCGCCGACACAGGCACGCTGGAGAAGTGGTCCATCGCCGTCACGCCGCTCCCCGGCGGCCCGCTCGTGATCGGCGAGGAGCCCGGCACGCCCATCCCCGACAACGACGTCGCGGGCATCACGCGCACCCTCGCCTGCGGGGTGGACGGCACGGTGGCGTCGATCGAGGTCAAGGTCGAGATCACGCACACGTACGTCGGTGATCTCGAGGTCTCCCTCACGTCGCCGGCGGGCACCCAGGTCGCCCTCCACAGCCGGACAGGCGGGTCCGACGACAACCTGTTCAGGACCTACACGGTCACGTCGCTCCCCGCCCTCTCGGCCTTCGTCGGCCAGTCCATGCGCGGCGACTGGACCTTGAAGGTGGCCGATCGCGCGGGCCAGGACATCGGCAAGCTGGCCCGCTGGAGCGTCCAGCTCGGATAAGACATCCATCCATCCATCGGGGCGGAGGGGCGCCGTGCGGCGCCTCTCCCCCTCGCCCTCGGAGGTGCCCTCATGTCCGCGATCGACTCTGCCCCACAGGCGTCGCCGGCCCCGTCCCCGGCCTCCGCGTCGCCGCCGCTCCGCGCGCTCGTGATCGGCGTGGATCGGTATCCCGCGTTCCCCCCCGACAGGCAGCTCTTCGGCTGCGTCAACGACGCCCTCGGGATGGCTCGGTTCCTCGTCGAGCACGCCCGCGTCCCGCGCGCGAACCTCCGGCTCCTCCTCGCGATCCGCCCGCGCTCGGCCGGGGATCCGCCGGAGGGGCCCGTGGACGACGTCACGCGGGATCTCCTGGCCAGCGCGACGCCCGCGGCGTCGAAGGACGTCCGCGCGGCCTTCCAGGCGCTCCTCGACGAGGCGCAGCCGGGCGACGAGGTGATTGTCTATTACGGCGGTCACGGCGTCCGCGTCTCCAGCTCCGTCACGGGGGAGTACGTCTATGGATTCGCCCCCAGCGACGTGGAGAGCACCCCCGCCGGCTTCGCCAACCTCATCCTCGGCAAGGAGCTGAACGACCTCGCCCGCGGCCTCGTGGCCAAGGGCGCGAACCCCACGCTCATCGCGGATACGTGCCACTCCGCGGGCTCCGTGCGCGATCTCGGCCGCACCCGGGAGCGCCGCCTCACGCCGCCGGACGGGGGCAGGGAATGGCGCCTCTCGGGCGCGGACTGGAAGGCGTTCGTCGCCGCGCACCCGCACCTGGGCGCGACAGCCACCTTCGCGAGCGCCCACGACCCCTCCACAGGGCGCCCGCGAGGCGGGAGCGGCTGGCTCGCCGGGGCGAACGCCGACTGGGTGATGCTCGCCGCCTGCCGCGACATCGAGGTGGCCGGCGAGCACGACTGGCAGAGAGAGACAGCGCACGGGACGGTGACGGAGACGTTCGGCAAGCTCACCGGCTCCTTGATCTCCGAGCTCCAGAAGGTGCCGCCGGACGCCGTGCGGGATCTGCGATGGATGGACTTGCACCCCCGCGTCTACGACGCCGTCCGCCGCCTCGGCCCGCAGTCACCCACCCTGGAGGGCCGGCCGGAGCGCCCGATCTTCGGCGGCGCGTGGAGGCCTTTCGCCCCCGGCTTCGCCGTGGATCCCACCGAGACGGCGGAGATCGTCGGCGTCGCCGCGGGGCTGCTCCACGGCCTCGAGCCGGGCGCGGAGCTCGCGATCTTCCCCCCGGACACCGCCGATTTCGACGCCGCCGCCGCCGATGGCGTGAAGCCCGTGCCGGCCGTCGTCGAGAGCGCACAGGCGGCCTTCGCCACCGCCCGGGTCGCCCCGGGGAGCGCCGTCGCCCCGCGATCGCGGGCGATCCTCACCCGGCCGAGCCCGAGCACGCCCCGCCTGCGGGTGCTCCTCCCGAGCGATCCGGGCCAGTCTCTCCCCGACGAGGCGAAGAGCGCACTCCTCGCATTCAAAGGCGCGGCCGACCTCCTGGAGATCGTGTCGACCGGCCCTGCCGGCGTGGAGATCCGCAGGTGGAGCGACGGCCGGTGGGTCCTCGCCGTCCCCCGGTCGACAGCGGCGGCCCTCGATCCCGACGACGTGATTGCCTATCTGGGGAAGCCGCGCACCGCCGCGGCGATCCCGCCCGAGGAGCTCGGGAGGGCCCTCGGGGCGGGGCTCGTCCACTGGGCGCGCTACGTGCTGGTGCGCGACAGGGCCAGCTCCGATCCCAAGCTGAGCGCGCTCGTCGCCGTCACGCTGCACGCGGGCGAGGACGAGGACGCCGACCCCGCGAAAGAGGCCTGTCCGCCCGTCCCGCCCGGGCCCGACGGGGTGTACGAGATCCGGCAGGGCGCGCCCATCTGGGTCGAGATCAAGGTCCAGCGGAGGCCCCTGTTCTACCGCCTCTTCCTCGGGGTGATCCGCTGTTCGGACGACGGCAAAGTGATGGCTGTCTGGCCGCCGCAGGGGGCCGATCCCAGCGCGGGCTCGCGGGGGCTCGAAGAGTGGGACTTGACGCTGGGACAGTCGATCTTCGTCGGGGAGGACCAGAATGTCGAGGCGGCGCTCCCCACCCGCCCCGACCAGCGCCGGAGTCGCTTCACGTACAAGGTGTTCGCCGTCTCCGTGCCTGAAGATACGGCCGCTCCGGACCTCTCCGGACTGCCCATCGCGGCGACGGTGCAGGAGCGCGTGGACGACACTCTCGAGGGTGGGAAGGCCGGTCCAGTGGGCCAGGAGCACGGCCTCCAGGACGTCGCCCCCCTGTGGTGCACATGGGACCTGCGCCTCGACGTGATCCGCCCCTGAGGGCGCGCCCCGCCCCTGAGGGCGCGCCCCCCGCCCCCCGACAGCGCGCCCCGCCCCCCGACGGCGCGCCCCCCGCCCCCCGACAGACGTCTCGATTCCAGCTCTCCCGCGCGCGCCGGTCGACTTCGGCTCAGCGTCCGGGGCGGCCGGTCCTCGTCGTCCCGTCGAGGAAGGCGCGGATCTCCTCCTCGTGCCCGAGCGGCGCGCCCGCGTTCTGATAAGCCGTCCACGCGACGCGGACACGCTCCATGCTCTGCTTCTCCAGGACGGCCCGGATCGCCGCTCCCAGATAGTACTGCACCGCCGGATCCTCGGGGCGGACCGCCGCGGCCGCCTCCAGCTCCGCCTGCGCCCGCACGAGCTCGCTGTCGCGCTCCAGGAGGACGCGCCCGAGGTGGTAGCTCGCCTCGGGGTTCGGCTGGTCGGGCGTGGCGGCGAGCGCGTTCTTGAAGGCCTGTGTCGCCCGCTCCAGGTCCCCGAGCAGGGCGTGGGCGACGCCGATGTCCACGTAGCCCTTCTCTCTCGGGATCTGGCCCTCTTCGATCATCCTGCCCAGCGTGACGATCGTCTCCTTCCACGGCGATCGCCGCGCCTTCACCAGGAGATCCGTGATCTGGGCGGGGCCCAGGGCGTCCGCCAGCAGGGGCTCGTCCGGGGCCTGGGCGAGGAGGAAGGGGGCTTTTGCGCCGGAGGGCGGGAGCCTCCGTTCAGCGAGCCCGTGGCGCGCGCGCCCCGCTGTCGGGGTGGGGGACGACGCCCACGCGCGGAGCGAGAGCGCGCCGGGCGGCGCCGTCACGAGGTGGTCCACGAGGCCCTGGACCATGGGAGTCCCGGGACGGCGAAAGATCGAGGCGCGCCCCACCATGCTGTCCGGCTCCCAGGCGACCCGCGCGACGATGTCCCGGGTCTTCCCCGAGCGCGCGCGAAGGTCGGGCGGGGCGAAGCGGCTCTTCGCCGACCGCGCGGGCGGCTCCTGCAAGTCCGCGTCGAAGACGCAAGCGAGGTTGGTCGGCGCCGCCCCGACGAGAGAGGCCAGCTCCGAGAGCGGCAGATCGAAGACTCCATCTCTCCGCGCGTCCGCCCCGAGGATCGAAGGCCCGCTGTCCCCCCTGGAGCCGTAGCCGGCGAAGTAGAAGAGGGCAGGACACTCCCGCGCGTCGGTCGCGAGCTCGCGGAAGGCGCCGCGGAGCGCGTCGGTCGTCACGTCGGTGAGGAGCGTGACGTCGCAGTGAAACCTGTCCTGGAGGGCCCGAGCGATCGCCTCGGCGTCCGCCACGGCGTCGCTCAGCGGCGGGACGTCGGGTCCTGAATACGCATTGATCCCGACCACGACGGCCCGCGGCTTTCGCGCCCCCACCCGCGCGAGCAAGGCGGCGACCTCCTCCTCCCAGGCGCTCGGCTCCGCCAGGTTGGCGCCCGCCGCGAACCTCCGGAAATGCCCGATCGCCGCGGCCTGATCGCCCCGGAGGCCCTGCAAGAGGGCGTGTCCCCACGCGATGTCCGGGTCGGGGGTGGGATTGGGCTGCGCCGCCTTTCCCTCCGCGCCGTCCCCGACGAACACCACGTCCTCGGCCGCGGCCCGCTCCAGCGCCGACGCGGCGGCGGCCCTCTCTCCGCCCCTCAGGAGCGCGGTGCCGAAGGCGAGGTGGAGATCCGGAAAAGGCGCCTCCAGCTGCGCTGCCGTGGTCTCGTAGAGCCGCCCCAGGTCCCTCGGCGAGAAATGCCTCCTCAGCCCGAAGAGGCTCGTCTCCAGGAGCCCGACGAGGTCGTGGAGCGCCCATCGCCCCGCCAGGAAAGGCAGGTTCTCGGAGCCGATGAAGAGGGGAGTCTGCTCGGCGAAGCGGCTGTGGACGGCCTCCACGAGCCCGGGCAGGATCTCGGCCCACGTGGCCTGGGGTCCGGCGGCGGCGAGCCGGCGCGTCAGGGCGTAGGTGAGGACCCCGGCGACGAAGCTCTCGCCCTCTTCCTCGATGTGCACCTCGAAGGCGCCCTGCCCCGGCGAGGCCGCGAGGAGCACGGAATACGTGGCCTCTGCGCTCCCGGCGAGCGCGATGAAGTCGGCCTTGGGGTGGGTGTCCAGGATCAGCACCTTGCGCCTCGCCCGGAGCCCGTTCATCCACGCATGAAGCTCCTCGGCGGAGATCCCGCGGAGCTCCGGCGAGTCGAGGGCGTCCGGCGCGAGCCCCGTGGGGCCTGTCTGCGGCTCCGATACCCGGCCCGACTCGGCTGTCGGGCGGCCGCCGTTGGGCACGTCCGACATGGCGTCTTGAGGCAGCAGATAGACCTTCTCGCCGTTCGAGGTGGCGTGTCCGCTGAAGGCGACCACGACGATGTCCTCGGGCGCCGTGCGCTCGTGGAGGAGCGCCATCTCGCGCCACATCCCCTCGAGCGTCGCCCGCTCGTGGAGGAGCGGGACGAGGTCGTCGAAGTCCATCGTCTCCCGCAGGACGCGGCCGATCAACGCCATGTCGCGCTCGGGCCCCGAGAGCTGCGCCAGCGCCCCCGCGTACGGGCCAATGCCGATGAGGAGCGCCCGGCGCCCTCCCCTCCGCGCGCTCGAATGCCCCCGCGAGAGCTCCGCGGCGCGCTTCGCCCACGGCGCGCGCGCGCTCGTCGGACTCGCCGCGGCGAAGGCGTCGAACGCCCGCGCCGCCTCGTCCCACGCTCCCTTCTTCGCGAGCGCCGCCCCCAGGTGATACCGCGCCTCCGGGCACCCGCGGCCGCCGGCCTTCTGCTCGCGGGCGCCTTGATCCATGGCCTTCTGGAGATCCAGACACGCCCGCTCGGCGTTCCCTGCGCCGAGCCACGCGAGGCCCGACAACATGCGTGCCTCCGGGAGACCGCCTGTCAGGTCGGCGACGGTGTCGGCCTGCGCGAGGTGCCCGGCCGCGGCCTCGAAGCGGCCCCGATCCCCTGTCTCCACGGCCATCCTGTAGATCTGCTTGCCCACCTCGAAGGGGGCGCGCGCCGTCATCCCGCCTGTCACCGCCATGAGCAGGTCGCGGTCGTAGCTCTTGCTCCCGGGGTGCGGGTGCTGTCCGGACTCGCCCCCGAGGATCCGCGCCTGTTCCTCCACGTAGTCGAAGAGCTCCCCCAGCGTGACAGTCCCGTTCCTGGGGTTTCGGTCGGCCTTTCCGCGAAGGCCCTCCAGGATGAGGTGCGTGAACAGGCCATGTCCGCCGCCCCAGATCGCGCTCTCCCGCGACAGCTCGCTGGCCTCCGAGGACGTGAAGAGCGCGAATCCCTCCTGCGACCGCTGCTGCTCCGTCTGGTAGCGCTCCAGCGTGAGGGCCTCCGCGGGGCCGGCGCCCTTCCCGCCCGCCACCGCCGCGCTGTGGCACGTATCCATGAGCATCACGATACGTTTGGCCTTCACGTAGTCGTCCAGGGACTGCATGATCTCCCGCATGGGGAGGGCCGTCCCGGCGATGTCGAGAGGGTCCGTGTCGTACGTGAGGAAATAGAGGATCTTGTTCTTGCTGGCTGGGTCCTCCGCGCCGTGCCCCGAGAAGTGGAGGACCACGAGATCGTCCGGCTCCGCGTCCTTGAGGAAGCTGCGCAGCGCGCGGACGATGGCGGCCGTCGTCGCCTGTTCGTTGAGCAGGACCCTCGCGCGCTCCGGCACGAAGGCGCCGCAGGCGTTGGTCTGGAGGAGCTCCCACAGCTCCTTGGCGTCCCTGTGCGCGAACCGCAGCCCGAGGCTCGGCGCGCGGTACTCCGACACGCCCACGAGGACGGCCCACCGTTTCATGTGCAGGGCGCGCCCCGGCGCCCGCGGCAGGAACCGCCCCCGAGCCAGCGTCTCGGCCTCCCCGCCGCCCGCCGGCGCCGCGGCGGCCTGGGGCGTGGCAGGGGTGTTTTCGGGCGCCGCGGCGGGGCCCGCCGGAAG
>WBZX01001893.1_pt1 | contig 14926 bp, 17 predicted proteins | sample 5204211 | NCBI WGS metagenome assembly WBZX01 (sample SAMN12344362, study PRJNA552823) | activated sludge metagenome | biome: Activated sludge suspended growth; feature: Nitrification reactor; material: Wastewater; isolation source: activated sludge from nitrification reactor of wastewater...
GTCGCCGCGCGGCAGGTCGGCTTTCAGCCGGTCCGCCTCGGGCCGCGCGTCTTGCGCACCGAAACGGCGGCGTTGGCGGCACTGGCCGCCATGCAGGCCTTGTGGGGCGATTTCAGGGGGAGATGAACCATGTTTGAATCGGCGGAACTGGGCCACACCATCGACAAGGAAACCTTCAAGAAGGAGGTTCCCAAGCTGCGCGCGGCGCTGCTCGACGTCCAGTACGACATGCTGGAGAAAAAGGATTTCCCGGTGGTCATCCTGGTCAGCGGGGTCGACGGCAGCGGCAAGGGCGAAACCATCAACCTGCTCTATTCGTGGATGGATCCGCGGCACATCTCGACGCTGGCCTTCTCGGAACCGAGCGACGAGGAGCGTTCGCGGCCCTACATGTGGCGCTACTGGCGGGCGCTGCCGCCCAAGGGCAAGGTCGGCATATTCGCCGGTTCGTGGTATTCGCAGCCGATCGCCGACCGCATCGCCGGCAAGATGCGGCGCACCGCGATGGACGACCGGCTCGACGACATCAACCGCTTCGAGGCGATGCTGGTCAACGAAGGCGCGCTGGTCCTCAAGTTCTGGTTCCATCTTTCCAAGGATGGCCAGAAGCAGCGGCTGAAGACGCTGGAGAAGGATCCGCGTACCGCCTGGCGGGTGACCAAGGAAAGCTACGATCGCCTGAAGACCTACGACAGGCTGCAGGAAGTCGCCGGCCACGTCCTGCGCGTGACCAATACCGCCAAGGCGCCGTGGATCATTGTCGAGGGGACCGACGACGCCTATCGTTCGCTGACCGTCGGGCGCATCGTCCTCGACGCCATCCAGCGCCGCCTGCAGCAGGGGCGCCAGCAGGTGCCGGTGGCGCCGCCGGTGATCCAGACCATCGACCACAAGACCGTGCTCAGCGAACTCGACCTGACGCGCAAGCTGGCCAAGAAGGATTACGAGCGCGATCTCGCCAAATACCAGGCCCGGCTGTCCGAACTGGCGCGCGACCAGCGCTTCGTCGGCAAGCGGTCGCTGGTCCTCGTCTTCGAGGGGTCCGATGCCGCCGGCAAGGGCGGCAGCATTCGCCGCGTCGCTGCCTCGATCGATGCCCGCCAGTACCAGATCATCCCGATTGCCGCGCCGACCGAGGAGGAACGCGCCCAGCCCTACCTGTGGCGCTTCTGGCGACACATCCCGCGCACCGGCCGGGCGGCGGTATTCGATCGCTCGTGGTATGGCCGGGTGCTGGTCGAACGGGTCGAGGGCTTTTGCTCAGAGGCCGACTGGCTGCGCGCCTACGCCGAGATCAACGATTTCGAGCACCAGCTGGCCGGCGCTGGCGTCGTGGTCGTCAAGTTCTGGCTGCAGATCAGCGCCGACGAGCAGCTGCGCCGCTTCAAGGAGCGCGAGGCCACCGATTTCAAGCGCTTCAAGATCACCGACGAGGACTGGCGCAACCGGGAGCGCTGGGACGACTACGTTTCTGCCGCCTGCGACATGGTCGACCGCACTTCGACCGGCCTGGCGCCGTGGACGCTGGTCGAAGCCAACGACAAGAACTTCGCCCGGGCGAAAGTGCTGAAGACCATCTGCCAGCGGCTCGAAACCGCGCTGCAGATCGATAACGGAAAATACACACAGCAATGAGCGATACCCCTTACGACGAGCATTTCGTCTCCTGGTTCCGGGCCGTCACGCCCTACATCAACGCTTTCCGCGGCAAGACCTTCGTCATCGCCTTCGGCGGCAAGGCGGTCGCCAGCGAATTCGCCAAGACGCTGGCCTACGACGTCAACCTGCTGGTCAGCCTCGGCATCCGCCTGGTGCTGGTGCATGGCGCGCGGCCACAGATCGAGGAAGAGCTGCGCGAAAAGAACCTGGAATCGATCTACCACCGCGGCTACCGGGTGACCGATGCCGAGGCCCTCGATTGCGTGCTCGACGCCGTCGGCAGCGTCTATCTGGAGATCGAAGCCATGCTGTCGCAGGGGTTGCCCAACACGCCGATGGCCAACAGCCGCATCCGCGTCATCGGTGGCAACTTCATCACCGGCCAGCCGATCGGCATCCTCGACGGCATCGACATGCAGTACGCCGGCAAGGTGCGCAAGGTCGACGCGGAGGGCATCAACGCCCAGCTCGGCCTCGGCAACATCGTCCTGCTCAACTGCGAAGGGCCATCACCGACCGGCGAAATCTTCAACCTGCAGATGGAAGAGGCGGCCGAGGCGGTGGCGGTGGCGATCAAGGCGGACAAGCTGGTCTACCTGACCGACAGTCGCGGCGTCACCGATCCGGCCGGCGAGTTGCTCGACGCCATGACCGCCGACGAGGTCGCCGAAACGATGAAGACCGGCGAGTGGCTGTCGACCGATATCCGCCGCTACCTGCCCTGCGCCCTGCGGGCCAGCCGTCTGGGGGTGGGGCGGGTGCACCTGATCGGTTTCGAGCAGGACGGTGCGCTGCTGCGCGAACTGTTCACCCATGACGGCGTCGGCACGGTGGTCACGCGCGAATCGCTGGAAAGCATCCGCGAAGCCAAGCCGGACGACATCGGCGCGCTGATCGCCCTGATCGAGCCGATGGAGGCCGAAGGCGTCCTTGTGCACCGGCCGCGCGAACTGCTGGAACGCGAGATCGAGCATTTCTCCATCGTCGAGCACGACGGCATCATCGTCGGCTGCGCGGCGCTCTATGCCCACTCCGACGAGGAGGCCGAACTGGCCTGCCTGGCGGTCAGCCAGGAGCATCGCGAATGGGGCTACGGCGAGCAGCTTATGAAGCGCATCGAGCGGCGCGCGAAGAAGGCCGGCATCAAGCGCCTGTTCGTGCTGACGACGCGCACCGAGCACTGGTTCGTCGAGCGCGGCTTCAAGCTGGGCACGGTCGACGACCTGCCGGCCAGGAAGCGCGACATGTACAACTATCAGCGGCGGTCCAAGGTCCTGTTCAAAACCCTTTGATGTAATTTCAGGACGTTTCAGAACGTCGCAACGAACCAACTAAGACCCGGATTTTCCGGGTTTTTTTGTGTCTAGTCGTTGCATAGTGAATCGTAACAGCGCAGAATTAACGGGTAGCTAGTTAGGTTGCTACGCGGCAAAGCTACCTGTCCCATGGGTAGCTTTTCAGAATTCGGGTAGCTATGGAGGTTTTCGGCATGGGAAGGCTGACAGATGTTGAACTGAGGAACTGGGTCAAGGCTGGGCAGCCAGTAACCAAGACGGACGGGGACGGCCTGACCTTTACCCTTTCCGCCAAGGGGACGGCGGCGTGGACGCTGCGCTATCGGATTGGCGGGCAGCGCAAGGAACTGACCTTGGGGCGCTATCCGGATATGAGCATCGCCAAGGCCCGCGAACTGGCGGCGGAAAAGCGCGTAGCAGTCAGTCAGGGCGTCGACGTTGCCCAAGAAAAGCAGGCCCGGAAGGAATCGGCCAAGCTGGCGGCAACGCTGGCGAAGGTCGGGACAGTCAAGGCCCTGTACGATGAATTCTTCGCCCGCCAGATCGAAGGGCAGCGCAAGAAACCGAAAGAGGTTTCCGGGGTGTTCGCCCTGCATATCCTGCCGAGGATTGGCAACAAGCAAGTTGCCGACGTTCGCCCCGCTGATATTGACGCCCTGCTGCACCCATTGAAGCAACGCGGGGTAGTCCAGACCGCAAAGAAGGTATTGCAGCTATCCAAGGCCCTTTTCGATTACGGCATGAAGCGCCATATCATCGCTGCGAACCCGGCCGCCCCCTTCGGCTGGAAGGACGTAGGGGGCAAGACCGGGCCGCGTAGTCGGGTGCTGTCCCGTGCCGAGCTGGTCAAGTTCTTCAAGGCGATGCGGGACACGCCGAACTTTCCGCCCCATTCGGCGGCGGCCTTGAAACTGTTGCTTGCCCTGGGTGTCCGCAAAATGGAATTGCTGACCGCCACCTGGGGCCAGTTCGATCTGAAGGCCGGGGAATGGCATCTGCCCAAGGAACAGACCAAGACCGAGGAAGCCATCCGCATTCCGCTATCGCCCTGGGTGGTCGGCATCCTGAAGGAACAGAAGGCGAGAGGCCATAACGCCTATGTGTTCCCGGTGCAGCGGATCGCCACCGGCAAGCTGACGGGCTACATGGGCGAAACGACCCTGAACCATGCCCTTTACATGCTGCAATCAGACCTTGAGCCATTCACGGTGCACGACCTGCGCCGCACGACCAGGACGCACCTGGCCGCCTTGGGTGTCGCCCCCTACATTGCCGAAATGTGCCTGAACCACAAACCGGCCAAGGGTATCGAGGCGGTCTATAACGTGCATGACTATTTCGAGGAACGCCGGGCCGCCCTGAATGCCCTTTCCGACCTGTTGGCACAGTGCGAAAAAGGCGACGCCGACAAGGTGATTCCGATCAAGCAACGGACCCCGAAAAAGGCATGATGCGCGCCGCCTTTTCTTCCTACCCCTACCGTTTTGCAGTGGGACAACTGGGACAAGTGGGACAATCGCCGGAAACGCTTGCCAATAGGGAATCTAGCAGATCGCATTTGCATATTTACAGTGGGACACGACTGGGACACGCTGGGACACTTCATTTTCAGGACGTTTCAGGCCGTGCGTTTTGCCACGCAAGGGCATTGCCGGGACCCGTCACAAGCGGCGGAAATTGAAAAGAATCGAGAGGCCGAAACCATGCCGAAAACAGCCCGCGAACCAACCTTGAAACCGCCCCCGGATGTCCCGCCGAAATCGACCTTTGAAGGGGTGCAACACACGTTCAAGGCACGCGAAGCGCCCGCGCCCGATTACCCGCCGGACGGCCCGCTAGGCGACCTGATGGCAGCCGAGGCCATGCTTGACTTGTTGCGCCTGGCGGTCGAAAAGGATTTCGCGGGCGATTACCTGGAATGCCGTCAGGAATCGGCCGCCGTGGCAGCCGGCCATGCCCTGCGCCTCGTGCATCGCGCCCGCCTGGCCTATGCCGAGGCGCTGGCGGTTGCCGTTGGCACCCGAGCGGCGGCCGCTGTCCCGGTAACGAAGCGCGCCCGCCGGCTGAGTTGAAAACCATTTGCCTATCCATTCCGTAAAGTGTAGATTTACAACATGATTAAATCGTTTCGCCACAAGGGGCTAGAGGCGTTTTTCTTGACCGGAAGCGCGGCGGGTATCCAGCCGATACACGCCAAGCGGTTGAGAGAGCAGCTAACCGCCCTCCATGCGGCGAAAAGTCCCGCCGATTTGGCGCGCCCCGCCTGGCGGCTGCATGGACTGACCGGAAACCGGCAAGGCTTCCTGTCCCTGACTGTGCAAGCCAATTGGCGCTTGGTGTTTCGATTCGACGGGGGCGACGTTGAACTGTTGGACTATCTCGACTACCACTGAGGGCGAAGATTATGGATATGCACGACCCCGCACACCCCGGCGAAGTATTGGCCGGCTGGATTGATGACCTTGGCCTGAGCGTTACCGCCTTCGCCAAGCATTTGGGCATTTCCAGAATCATGCTGTCCCGGATTCTCAACGAACACGCGGCCGTTACTGCTGATATGGATTTGCGGCTATCCGAGGCCCTGGGGACTACGCCCGGCTTTTGGTTGCAGATGCAGACCCAGCGGGACTTGTGGCAAGCGCGCCAGCGGGCTGGCGAGCGCCCACACGTAGAGCGGCTGGCGGCTTGACGATGCGACTACGCAATCCGAACCGCAAGCCGACGCACCCCGGCGCGATCCTCCGGGAAGATGTTTTGCCGGCGCTGGGTATGACGCAAACCGAATTTGCAAAGCGGCTGGCGGTTTCGCGCCTGACCGTTTCCGAACTGCTGCACGAAAAGCGCGGCCTTTCCGCTGATCTGGCTATCCGCTTGGGCAAGCTGACCGGGACAACACCTGAAAGCTGGCTGCGGATGCAAGCGGCGCTAGACCTGTGGGAACTCAACCGCGCCAAGGCCAGCGAATACGCGGGAATCGAGAGGCTGGCAGCATGAAAGAGCAAACCGTTAAGCTGCCTGAGGTGCCTTCCAAAGGTGCGGTTTTATCAGTAGGGCTGCCGATGCCGTCCGTTGCTGATTGGCGAAACCTGAGCGTCGATAACAAGACGAACCAACCACTTGAGTGGAGCACGCTTGACGAGGCGGCCGCATGGCTCACAGGGCATACAGGGAGGCAGTGGGGCGCGCGCGATGTGTTGTCAGCGGCTATCCGCTACCCTGTTGGTGATAATCCGCTAGGCGCATCAAATCGCTGCACGGCTATTTCGGTTGCCTTGCCGGAAGGGCATGATATTAAACACGCCATAATAAACGCCGGTGAAGGGCGCTCCGAATTGGAACGCTTGGGGCATCCCGTGGATAGCATTCGGTTGTGCGAAGTAATCCCCGTTTATCCCTTGTCTTGGCGACCAGTTGCGTTACTCCAATTAGACGTTAGGCAATTACTGGCGGCCGGCTGGGTGAGGGTTGAGGTATACCGTGACCGGGACGGTATCGAGCCGGACCCGTATCAATTTGACATTATCAAACCGCCTTTTGTCGCCCGCCTTGAGAATGCGGGCATTGCCCGACACTGGCTTATGGAGCTTGCCAAGCGATGTAAAGACGAGCAGCCGGCCGGCTTGGTTTGTACAGACGCCTGCACGGTCGACTCGGAAACACCGGAGCCTCCAAAAAAATGGGCGCGGGGCATCCGGCGCGTTGCCTTTGATGCGGCAAAAGCTATTGTTGCCGGCGGCGATAAGCTGACGGCGGACGGTTTGGAAAAGGCAATGCTCAATTCTGGGCACGTCGCATTGAATAGCGACGAATACCATCTGAAATCAACGGGTGCCAGCCTTAACGAACGGGAAATGAGTGCGAAGCCAAAAACCATTGCCGCTTGGTTAACGGACCTTAAAAATCTGCTGAAACAGTAGCAGTCGACCACTGCCAGATTCCGCCGGAATTCTGGTAGATTCTGGCAGATTCTGGCAGCACAGAGGCAATAGGCGAGCGGCCGGAAAATTCGCGGCAACCTGCAACAGCGGGTTGTTTCAGGCAATAACGCCTGAATCCTTTCCAAAAGGATCGCCAAATGCAAACCCCCTCCATTCCCGCGCCGGCAACCGTTGCGGCCCTTGAAAAAGTCCCCCATGCAGCGCGCCGCATGGGCATTTCCACCTGTCAGGCATACCGCGAAATCAAGGCTGGCCGTCTTGGCCCCCTGGTTAAGGTTGGAGAGCGAGCAAGCGCACTACCCCAAACTGCGGTCGACGCCTGGATTCAGGCCAAAATCGACGCTGCGCAAGGGGCGGCAAAGTGAGCGCCCGCGTAGGTTTCACGGCAAGCGATGCCGAGCGCCAAACGGCCGATTCTGCGACCAATTACATGAATCGCGCCCTGCGGATGCTTGCCGAGCGCCTGGCCTTGGAAAAGTCATTGGAACGCGCCCCGGCCGCCTTCGCTGTTCAATTCGCGCCGCTGCTATCCGCGCTGATCGAAGCGCAAGCGCGCGAATATCAATCCTGGGTGTTCTTCGACCGGCTGGAAACCCTGGTGGACGCGAACGAGCGCGGCCTTTCTGATTTGGCCGGCGTACTCGACCGTCGCCTGGAATTCCTTGAGGACCGGCTATCGTTTGAGTTGGCTGGTGTGGGGAATCGCTTGGAAGATATGAACGAGGAAGCCCGCCGGCGGCGCCCTCACGATCCAAGGGCGACATATCGGCAGGCGGCCCGCGCTGCCAGAGAGGCGGGCGACGATGGCAGATAACTGGATTGCCAAAATCGCAGCGGCGGCGCTGGCGGATTTCGACGGCACAATGGGCTTTCTTGGCCTGTCCGGCGGAAAGAACCAGGCCCGCGAATACCTGCCGATCAACCCGAGCCGGAGCGACCACAAGCCGGGTAGCTTTTCGATCAATCGCGATTCAGGCGCGTGGTCCGATTTCGCTACAGACGACCGGGGCGGCGATCTGGTCGCCCTGGCTGCCTACGTCCTGGACTGTCGCCAGATCGAAGCGGCGGAACGGCTGGCGGTCCATTACGGAATCGCCAAGCCTGACCGCCAGAGTCAACGCCAGACGCACGAATGCGCGGTGGGTGATAGGCGGGCATCGCCCCCGCCGAAAAAACCGCCGGAAGCGACGGCGGCCGATGGCGCGGCGTGCCTGATGCCGATCCCCGAGGATGCGCCGGCCCCGCCGGTTGCTCATTCTCGCCACGGCAAGCCGGCCGCGCGCTGGGCATACACGGACGCGGCGGGGGCGGTGTGCTTCTATCACGACCGTTACGAACCGAAAGGCGAGCGGAAACAGTTTTCGCCTTTGACCCTGTGGCGTTTTCCCGATGGCCGCTTGCAATGGCAGTTCAAGGCCCCGACCGGGCCGCGCCCGTTGCTGGGTTTGCCGGAGCTGGCGGCTGCCGATCCCGCGCGCGCGGCGGTGTTGGTTGAAGGCGAGAAAGCCCGCGATGCGGCGGCGCTGCTGTTTCCTGAAAACCCCGTGCTGACCTGGCAGGGCGGCGCGCAAGCCGTGAGCAAGGCGGATTGGTTGCCATTGGCCGGCCGTGAATGTTGGCTTTGGCCGGACAACGACCCGGCCGGAACCAAGGCGGCCGGCGATGTAGCGGCGGCGCTGGCGGCGGTCGACGCCGGGAAGGTGTCGATTTTCAACCTGGCGGCATTCGCCCGGCGGGCTATCGAGGCAGAGGGGACGGCAGCGCTTGCCGATGGCGAAACGCTGGCAGCGGGTGACGATGCGGCCGATCTGGTCGCCCGTGGTTGGACTGCTGCCCATGTGTCCCTGCTGCTGTCGGATCCTGACACGCTGCGCCCCGTGCAGCCGGCCGCCGGCAAGGCAGCCGAGGCGAAGGAGGAAGCCCCCAAGGCGGGGCGCTTCCTACTCGACGCCAAGGGCGTTTGGCTGATCGAAACCGACCGCGCCCCGCGCTGGGTGTGCGCGCCCCTGGAGCCGGTGGCGATGGTGCGGGACCCCAAAAACGCCGGCTGGGGCTTGCTGGTCGAATTCTTCGACCCTGACCGGGCCTTGCATCGGGTCATTGTCCCGGCCGCGCTGTTTCGCGGCGATGGTGCCGAGGTTGCCGGGCTGTTGCTTGACCAGGGCTTGCGGATCGCGCCCAAAGGCCGGCCGGCGCTGGTCGAATTCTTGCAGACCGCCAGCCCGAAAGCGCGCGCCCGTGTGACCAACCGGACCGGCTGGCACGACGCCGGCCCCGAGGGTGCGGTGTTCGTGTTGCCTGATAACGCCATCGGCCCCAATGCCGGCGCGTGGATATACGAAAGCGAAGGCGGCGGCGCTTCAACCTTCGCCATGCGCGGCAAGCTTGGCGACTGGCGCAGCGAGGTTGCGGCGCTGTGCAGCGGCAATTCGCGGCTGTTGTTTGCGGTGTCCGTTTGCTTCGCTTCGCCCTTGCTGTACTTGCTGGGCAGCGAATCCGGCGGCTTTCACTTTCGCAGCAATTCCAGCGACGGCAAGACGACGGCGCTACGGGTTGCGGCTTCGGTGTGCGGCGGCGCGGATTTCATGCAGCGCTGGCGGGCAACGTCAAACGGCCTGAAAGCCCTGGCGAGCGCCCATTGTGACGCGCCCTTGTTGCTTGATGAGCTGGCCCAAATGGATCCCCGAGAGGCCGGCGAAACCTGCTACATGCTGGCGAACGGCAGCGGCAAGAGCCGCGCCGGCCGGACCGGCGGAGCGCGGGACCGGGCAAGCTGGCGGTTGCTGTTCCTGAGTTGCGGCGAAATCGGGCTATCCGAGCACCTGGGGGAAATCGGCAAGACCCCGAGGGCAGGGCAGGAACTACGCCTGGCAGAGATTCCGGCCGATGCCGGGGCCGGGCTGGGGGTGTTCGAGAATCTGCACGACTACGCGGATGGCAGCCAGTTTGCCAAGGCACTGGACAGGGCTGCACGCCGTCAATACGGAACTGCTTTTCATGCCTTCGTTGCCGAGCTGGCGAAGGTTCAAGAGGCGGCCCCCGAATTGGTCCGCGAAGCCCAGAGGAAGTTTGAGGCGGCATGTCTCGACGGTGCGGCGCATGGGCAGGCACGCCGGGTAGCGGCGCGGTTCGCCTTGGTTGGGGCCGCTGGCGAACTGGCGACGAAATGGGGCATTACCGGCTGGCAGCCTGGCGAGGCCATGCAGGCGGCCCGCACTTGCTTTGATGCCTGGCTGTCCCGCCGGGGCGGTCAGGGGAACCAGGAAGAAAAGGCGATGTTGCGCCAAGTCCGCGAATTCATCCGCCGGAAGGGCGAAAGCGCCTTTACCGATTGGGACCGCCCGGCGAACGATACGGAGAAACACGCGCCCGGCAAGCCTGACCGCGCCGGCTATCGGCGCGGCTGTCAGGATGCCGAGGGTAACGACGCCCAAGAATATTTCCTTTTCAACGAGGCATGGCGCGGCGTGGTTTGCAAGGGATACGACGCGGCGGCCGTCGGGCGCTTGCTGGTCGCCAAAGGGTATTGCCGCAAGGGTAGCGAAGCTAACCGCCCGTGGCAGGTCAAGGAAAACTTGCCGACCGAGGGCCGCGCCCGCGTGGTTCATATCCTGCCCGCGCTGTTCGATTCCGACGATGATTGATTGGGACGCGATGCTATCCGGTGGCGACATGCAGCCCCCGGCGCATATTGAGGCGGGACAGGCAGCGGCGGACCAGGAAGCGAACGCCCCGGCTGCGCTGCCTGGCATTGGCGACCCCGAGCGCGCTGGGGACAACCGGCGGCGCTGTGCCGAGTGCGGCAACCTGGCGAGTAATGGCCGCTGCCTGGCGGCCGCCCGGCGGGACATGATCGCCAGCCGGACCTATGCCCCGGCCCCCGATTGGCTGCGCCGCTGTGAGTGCTTCAGGCCCCTGCTGAGTGACCCCGACCAGAGGTCAGGGCGGGACAGATGGCCGGGCCTGTGAGCGACCGGAAAACCCCCGAAACTGCACGAAGCGGGACAGCGACGCGCGGCCGTCAATGTGGCGTTTCGCACGGCCTGAAACGTCCTGAAAACGAAGTGTCCCAGCGTGTCCCAGTCGTGTCCCACTGTAAATATGCAAATGCGATTTGCTAGATTACCTATTGGCAAGCGTTTCCGGCGATTGTCCCACTTGTCCCAGTTGTCCCACTGCAAAACGGTAGGGGTAGGAAAGAAAAGCCCTGCAACCGGCGCGCGCGTAGGGGCGGGCAGTGAATATTTTTGCGTCAGAAAAACGGGAGGCGAGGCAAGTGCGCGGGTCCTTCCTGGCCTTTGCCATCGCGGGTAATTCGCACCCCGAAACACTCTCAGGCTACGGCCCCATAGCATAGTGAAATGCGAGGAACAATGAATAGCAGACAAAAACGATATTCTGCGGATGTGGCACCGCCAAGCCTGTTTGGTTCGGTTCGCTGGCCGAAGGCGAGGCAACCGAGCCGGGCCATTGCCTTGGCCTTGATCGAAAAAACCGTGGACTGGTCCGAGTTGGAGGCGCTTTGCCGCCCCCACTACCAGGCGGACCAACGGCAGCGAGGCCGCAAGGGCTACAGCCTGCGAATGATGATGCGTTGCGAGGTTGTCAGGGAGATATGGGAACTGTCCGACGAAGCAACGGAAAACGCGATCCTGGATTCGTTCGCCTTGGCGGTATTCATTGGCACGGACCCCTGGCAGCCGCGCCCCCCGTCCGCATCCTCGTTGCGGTCCTTCCGGGCCGGCCTTGAGCGCGCCGGGGCGTTGAAGCGGTTTGGGGTGATCGTTGAACGCTCCTTCTATCGGCATGGCCTGGAGTTCCGGCCGGGCTACATCAAGGAACCGATATTCCGCCGCGCCTCACTGCCATAGTTGCGGGTCCTTCCTGGGCTTTTTGCTTGCGGGTAATTCGCACCCCGTTTGCTCGCTAGTCACAGGGCAAGGGTAAGGGGGGTATAAATGTCTGCGTGTCCCGTGTTCAGGACCGGACGGTCAGAGGATTTTTTTTGTGCTGGGGTTTTGAGAGGGAGAGGGGGGGTTAAAAGTCTGGTGCCTTTTGTACCTAGACCGGACGGTCCCTTCTTTGGGCAGCGGCGCGAATTATGGAGGAGGGGGATCGAACCGGGAAAAATGGGGGTGGGGCTGGCTGGGCTGCCTGCTTTGGGTAAAATGACCCCAGCGGCCTGTTTTTGTGTGGCTACGTAGGTAGCTATGAAAATCGGCAGATTTGAAAACCCTTTATTTATAAGGCTTGGCGGCCGATTCAAAGGGTATGTTCAAGACCTTATAATTCGCCCATCAGCCTCACGGAGTTACCCATGGCACGTACCGTCAATTGCATCAAGCTCGGCCGCGAGGCCGAAGGTCTCGATTTCCCGCCGTATCCCGGCGCGCTCGGCCAGCGCATTTTCGAGAACGTCTCGAAGGAAGCGTGGCAGCAGTGGATCAAGATGCAGACCATGCTTATCAACGAGAACCGCCTCAACCTGGTCGATGCGCGGCACCGCAAATATTTGACCGAGCAGGTCGAGAAGCACTTCTTCGGCGACGGCGCCGACCAGATTCAGGGCTACGTTCCGCCCAAGGCCTGAAGCCTGCGCTGGCGGCAGCAAGGGAACCCCGCTCCGGCGGGGTTTCTGCTTTTCTGGCCTTGCGCTTTCCCGGGGCGGCGCAAGGCTACTTCTTTGGGAAGCTGTAGAGCATCAGCTGGCGGCCGTCGACTTCGCTGCCACGGACCTCGGTGAAGCCGAATTCGCGGAAGCGCCGCGTGCGCGCCGTCGATACCAGGATGCGTCCGCAATCGAAGCGTTTCGCCAGCCATTCGACGCGCGCCGCGAGGAGGGCGCGGGCGATGCCCTGGCCGCGCCGTTCGGGTGCGACGGCGGAGAGATACAGCAAGTGCGTTTTCGCCGCCCAGTCGGCGGCCTTGATGCCGCCGACGCCGACGATCCGTCCGCCCTTGATGGCGACGAGGAACTGGCGGTAGAACACCGGGTCGTCAGCCAGCATTTCGCGCGCGATGCGCTCGCGGCCATAGCGGTCGGGGTCGGCGAAGGCGTTCTCGACCAGCTCGATGGCGGTGTCGAGCTGGACCAGGTCATGCACGTCGAGCGCCCGGATCAGCAGCTTGCTCACGGCGGGCAATGTTTCAAGTGCAGCATTGCCACCCGTTCGGCCGTCCGCGCCGCCGCCAGGCGGTTCTGTTCCGATTGCCGGCGCCCGAAGGCGTCCCGTTCGCTGCTGTCGCGGCGGGCGGCCTCGATGCTGCGCAGGCAGCGCCAGCGCTCGCCGGTCCGGGTGGCGAAGCGGCGCATCTGCGCCCGCGGGTGATGGGTTCTGCAGCAGTAGCAGAACAAGGTGTCGCTCATCGCAATCTCCTGCCCGTGGTGAATGTCCATAAGGGCAAGCATGCGGCCGGCGGATTACAGGACGATGAAACCGGTGCCTTGCCGGTGCGTGTCCGCCGGTTGCGGTCGACGGCCAAAAATGGCCGAAAACCGGCTCGCCGGCGGGCCTCAATAGTAGATTTTCGCCAGGTCGAGTGTCGATTGCCGGCCGATCGCGGCGCGCTTGGCGGCCAGCCAGGTTTTCGCGTGGGCGCGGCCGTCCTCGTGCAGGCGCTGAAAGAACGACAGGCTGGCGGCAAGCTTGGTTTCTGGCGACAACTCGCTCATCAGGGCGTCGGCGCTGATGGCGTGAAAGCGCACCTGGCGCACCCGCTGTTCGAGCTGGCCGATCGGGATCCAGGCCTGCAGCCAGCCGGGCAGCCGCGACTCGCCGACGCGTTCGCGCAGGTGGGCGAACATCCGCATCTCGCGCAGGAAGGTCGCGCTGAAGCCGAGTTCGCGCAGGCGCATGCGGATGTCCTGGGCCGAATCCGGCGTTTCACCGAAGTGCAGCGGGGTCAGCAGGACAAGCACGATGTCGGCCGCCGCGCAGTCGTAGAACAGCGGGAAGACCGCCGGGTTGGCGCTGTAGCCGCCGTCCCAGTAGGGCTCGCCGTCGATCATCACGGTGCGGTGGATGTTGGGCAGGCAGGCCGAGGCGAGCAGCGCGTCGACCGACAGTTCATGGTTGTGGAAGATGCGCAGCTTGCCCGAATTGGCGTTGGTCGCGGCAATGAACAGTTCGACCGGGCTGTGCCGCCTCAGGCGCTCGAAATCGATCTGCGCCGTGACGACGTCGCGTAGCGGGTTGAGGTCGAACGGGTTCAACTGCTCGGGCGAGAGATAGTCGGTCCATTGCAGCATCAGCTTGAGCGCAGCGGGAACGGCCGGCGGCTCACCGTCGGCGCCGCTGTTGGTGTCGGGGAACGGCGAGCTTTCGGCAACGGCTGTCCAGAAATTGCGCAAGGCTTCACGGGCGCCGTCGCGGCCGCCGGCCATCAGCCCCTGCGCCAGGCACACGGCATTCATCGCGCCGGCGCTGGTGCCGCTGACGCCTTCGAAGTTCAGGTAACCGTCTTCGAGCAGCGCGTCGAGCACGCCCCAGGTGAAGGCGCCGTGCGCGCCGCCGCCCTGCAGGGCGAGATTGACCGTGGCGTGGCGAGGAGGGGTGAGAGGCATGAAAATCGGGCTTTCCGGATGGTCGACCGCAACAGGCTACCAGCAATCGTTTGGCCAGACGAAAAAAAGCCCGGCGCGGCCGGGCCAAAGGAGAGAGTCTGGCGATCCCTCGTGCGGGATGTTTATCTGCTTGTTGTACGGCCCCGCCTGTTTGGCCTTGTTGTCGTGCCGTTCTCCGTCAGGTTTTCGGATATCTGGTGTACCTGGTTTTCGGCAAGGTCAACCGTCTCGATGGCTGCCGCGCTCATGCCGTGCAGCGTCTGTTCGGCCGTTTCGAGCGTTGTGCGCATTGCTGCCAGGGCGATTTCGCCCTCCCACGGGCTGTTCCTGGCGGCCCGGTGGATGGTCGCGAAGACGATTTCGTCGAACGCGCGCACCTGCGCTTCCGCCGACTGGATCAGCGACTTGTGGGTTTCGCCGAGGATTTCATAGGCGGAATCGAGCAGCCTGGTCGTGCGGACGCTGTTTTC
>WBZX01001894.1_pt1 | contig 14923 bp, 14 predicted proteins | sample 5204211 | NCBI WGS metagenome assembly WBZX01 (sample SAMN12344362, study PRJNA552823) | activated sludge metagenome | biome: Activated sludge suspended growth; feature: Nitrification reactor; material: Wastewater; isolation source: activated sludge from nitrification reactor of wastewater...
CAGCTCTACAGACTAAGCAGGCAGCTTCGTTACGCGCTACACTTTTAGATCAGCACTCGCTGATGACCTCGCGCTACACTTTTACGCTGGCGTTTACATCCAGTTTTTTGATCTTGTGATAGACGCCGTCCATTCGGACAATCTGTTCGTCCACCTCCAAGGAAGTGACTTCCTCTGGTTTGACCCCAAGGACGGCGGCCATTTCAGCGGAAGCGGAGTAATCCTTGTCTCCAAATACCTGCAAGGCCCCACAGTTCTTCAAAATGATTGGCCAGGTCACTGGGTAAAGGGTACGGAGCTGGCTCAAATCGTCCCAGAAGGTCCAGGCTTGAAAGCCGTATCCCTTGCACAACGTCAGTGCCACTTCCAGCGCCGAGAAATGATCGAACTGAGCACACTCGTCCAGGAGGAATAACGTCCGATTGGCAGGAACCACGCGCCGGCTGGTGACACAATGCAATAGCGTACCGAGCCAAATACGCAAAAGGCCGGAGTAGCTCCGCAATTTGGCCGGGGGAACCATCAGATAGGCTGTGAACGGTTTTCCTTCAATTACATCGGTGAGCGGGAGGCTTGACGAGTCCAGGCAGTGAAATACCTCCTGGCTCATCAGCGATTTCTGGCGAGATGTGAGTGTCAAAAGGATCCGGCCCCGCTCTGCATCCGATCGTTGAAGGAAACTGGCAAGCTCACTGTAAGCCACAGCTGAGAGCCGTTTGCCGATAGTGTCGAGAACGACAGCTAAATTGTAAATAACATCATCCGAATGAAGTGTACGGACGACCTCGGAAAATGACTTTTGCTTTTCGGGTACCACCTGAAGGTAAGCTATGATAGCGGCAAGGAGGCTCAATGCACCATTTTCCCAGGCATCGTTGAGTGAGACCCGTGGGAACAGCAGTTCGGCGACCAATTGACAATGGGAGTCTACTTCGGACTCTCCAAGTGGGACCAGATCAAAAGGATTCAGGGCGTCCGATGGTGCTTCTATCACCCGAAAGGGATCCAGTCGTAGGACTGGTCCTAGCTGACTTCGGATTCGGGAAGAGGCGTTGAAGTATATACCTGTCGGGTCAATCACCACGACAGGCCCAGAATAGGAAAGAAGATTTGGGATGATAATCGAACTAGCTTTGCCCGAATTCGGAGGAGCTATCGTAACTACGTGGGATTCGTGTTTCAAAGCAATCACGTCACCACCAACCGCGATATGAAGTGGTAGTGTCGTTAGCCCAAGATCCGAAACATGATGAGCTGTATTCCGATGCAGAGCTTGAAATGCACGTCCCAAAAGCAAGGAATTTGCATGATTCATATTTTCTCTTTGGATAAGGTCGTCAAGACTAAAGCAAGTAGTGCATTACGCAGATGCCGGTTCCCCTGGCTTGTTTTCCCCGCCTTCGGCAGCTGTTCCAAGCGCGTATACACAGAGGTCCTCGAATGAAACGTTATTTTCAATCGAGATCTTGTGCAATCTCTCGAAGCTATCCATAACATCTTGTGGTACCGTCCCGTTACGAATCGTAGATAACCACCACGACTGATGTTGGAGTGGGTGCCGCTTGGGGTGTGGCTCACCTATGTAGACATGGAATGGATATTTGGTTCCATTGAAATCACAGGGAATTGTGAATCGTTTCATTCTTGGGGCTCCTCCTGTCACAGTGCGTACCCATGTCCAAAAGATTAAGCTCTCACCAAGAAAGCACATGAAATCATCAAGCTAACGTATCAAGGGGCGGTGACACATCAAGTCTGTGTCGTATCTGCATCACGGCAATTGTGTCACGTCAAGTTTGGTAATTCTTATCCTCTACCACTCTGGAATAACAGCTTCGCAGCGACCACGAACTAGCTTGAACTTTGTATCCTTCACCTCATAGGCTGACTACGATGCCATATATCGATACGATCCCGTGCGTCGTAAAGCGGCGCACGTGATAGGAATAGTTTACCACCATAAAAAGTTCCTGCTCTTGCGTGGTACAAATGCACTTTCGCCGACGTGTTCCTTTGATTGGTAGTCTAGCACGCCACTTGATTTTTCCATGCACTTCAGGGCATCCTCAGCAATGCCCAACATCGACTGATCCTTCTCGGAACGTGATTTGTCACGTCGCAGTTGCAATACCAGTCCCCGAAGGATGAACAAGTGAAATGCCGCCGGGGCCTTTGCTGCCAGCCGCAGTTCTTCCAGCAGATATTCTGCCGCCCGTCTCTCTGCATTGCCCAGGCTGCATTGCTGAAAGAGCTTCTGCGTCCGTTCCAGGAACCAGTCGAACAGGGGTGGCAGCTTGGCTGGTTCCGCCACACAGCTAGCCTTCACCGGGGCCAAGTGCCTGGGCTCTTGGACGGTAGAACCATTCATATGGCTCTTTTCCACAGGGTTCATAAAGGCCGAAGGCCAGTCAGCTTCCAGCACCACGGTGGGAGCACGTGTATCCTCGGGGTTCGGTTCCAGCCGAACCAGGTAGCGGTGAGGAACCCCGCTGTTCTTCCAGGGGAACTCGAGCCAGTCCCCGGCCATGCGATGACTGATCGCCTGATACTCCTTGCGGAGCAGTTCGGTTGCGGCCTGTTTCTCCTTCTCGGTCAACCTATGCTGCAGTTCCGGGGGCAACTTCAGCATCGGTAGCCGGGTGGCCGGGTCGGCTTCGTAACGGAGGACGAGAGTTGACATAACGGGTTCCTTCAAAGAATTAGAGGAGGTTGCCTTTGACCGGGACGAGCCAGCGGGGAAGTTGATCGAGATCGCTTCGTAGACGACGGCAGACTTCGACCAGTTCTGCATCCTGCTTGGCACTGACCAGGCGATTTCCCATTTGAGCCAGAATCGTAAAAATAAGCAGGGGGATGATGTTGAAGGGACGGATGGAGGCCTTCTCCGGCAGAATCCACTCAGCATCGCGTTGGCCGTTCTGAATATCTTCCCGTTCCTGCTGCGTCTTGGGCTCCAGTTGCCGGGCATTGCCCCAGCCGAAGGCGGTGACCGGGGCAATGACCGCTTCGTCCACCTGTTCGCTATCGAGCAGGGTGTTCACCAGGGGACGCAAGGCGTTCTTGAGCAGCTCATCCGATGCCTGGGCTTTGGCTTCCTGCAGGTCGGCAAAACCGACATCAGCCTTGAAGAGTACCAGGGCCACGGCCACCTTGTCATTGGTGGGACGCTTCTCCAATGCTAGGCGGAGATACGCACGCACGGTGCGCATCTTATCGTGCCAACGTTCCAACTCGATCTCGGTGGGATGAGCCGTGGGCATGGGGATGCCGACGAGCAGTGCAGGCGAGGACAGCAGTCGTGCCTTGTAGTCGTCGTAAAGCTTCAGCTGCTCCGCCGGGGAATCCGGCTCGGTCATCGTCAGCACCTGGCCAATGACTTCATGCGTGGCCACTTCGATCGTCTTCCGCGTCCCCTTGTAGACGTAGAAGTTCAGATCGGTGACGTGTACGGTCGTCATCTGCCCATGCTGGCGTAGGCCTTGCAGTGTGATCATCGTCTCGCGGATGTTCGCCCGCTCCTGGAGCGGATCGCTGGAACCAAACCCAAGGCCCGAAGGAAGGTCGTGGGCTAGTTCCTTGATCAGCGTTTTGAGGAACACCGTTTTGCCCGAAGCTTCCTGGGCGATAAGGCTGAAGTTCGCCCGCAGCGGTTGGCTTGGGGCTAAGTTGTGCGTACCGAGCAAGCGGCCAAACAATGAGGGCTTAGCAGTCATGTGAAGGGACTCCTTGGGTTGAGTAGGGTTTATGGAAAGGATTACTTCAGAAGATCGCTGAGACGTTGCTGATCCGTGGGGGCCGAGGCTGTCACTTTGGTATTGTGACGGAGGATCTGCCGGATGGCATCGATGGCAGAATGGGCCTGCTGTTGGGTTTCTGGATGGTTGGGCTGTGCGTTTAGTTCTTGCCGCATCGATTCAGCAGTCTGCCAGAGCCGGGAGAGCAGACGCTTGAGCAGGCTGTTCTGCTCCTGTTGGCGACGTACCACTTCCAGAATCGTGAGCACCGGTAGGGCCAAGGCTACCACCAGCACTGCTACCCAGAGCGGGCGATTCTCTTCGGGCAGCCAGGTGGGAATCCATTCCTGCAACCAGTGGAGGACCGGGGTTATCCATTGACTCAGTAGTGGCGGCAGGAACATCTTGTACTGCCACAGGCCCGCCAGGAGCACCAGCGAGAAAGCCGCCAAACGGGTAAGTTGCTGCGAAATGAACAGGACGAATGAGCGCAGAGTGCGCGAGGGCAATAGCAGCGCCAGCAGTACGGCGAAAAGTAGCCCAGGAAGCCAGGGAGTATGCATGGATATTCTCCATCAAGAGTGAGGGAACTCAGTAGCCACCCTGACTGCTGAGTTTGTCTACGGTGAGAAGGCACACGACTTGGGAAACGAGCCAGACGATTCTGGAAAAAATCAGGAAATGCTGGTGGAGGGCTTGGTTTGGAAGCGTGGGTTCGGCTTCCAGAGCCCCCGGAACAGCGAATCGGTGCGATATTCGAAGCGGCGAAGTTTCTGGTAGCCCTGGCGTTCGATGAGTACCAGTTGCTCGTCCCGGCTCATCCTTTGCAGCTCAAACGGATCGAGACCGAAGAACTTGGCCCATTCTTCTATCATGACGCCGTTGCGAAAGTCCCAGGCAGCGATCACACCTGAGTTGTTCATCATGGTGGTCCAGTCCTGGGCGTAGAGTTGCTTGAGTTGTCCTAGATCCTGGAAGGCAAGCATGGTCTGCACACCGTAACCACGCATGAGTGTCTGCGTGGTACGTAGCAGCGGCAGGCTACCCAAGCAAGCGGCTTCATCGACGATCATCAATGTGCGTTGCGACGGCACCTGGCGACGCTTCTGCAGTGTGAGCATCAGCGTAGTCAGCCAGAGACGTAGTAGCCCCTTGTGGCTTTCGAGTTTGTCAGGTGGCACCACGATGAAGATGTCGAGCGGCTTGCCTTCGAGCAGATCGGGCAAGGCAAACGAAGAGCGAGCCAGGGTGTGGGAGACGCTATCGCTGCTCAGCGAACGGAAATAGGTAGAAGCCGTGGAGAAGATACATGGCCGCGTCTTATCGTTCGGCGCAGTCAGATAGGCAGCAAATCCTTCACGTGCCAGCTGACTCTTCACCTTCTTTTGATCCAGCATCACGGCGATGTTATAGTCAAAGTCATGCTCGAATAGCAGTTTGCGTACTTGATTGAGATTGCGGTGTGCCGGATCTTCATCGGTCGCTACATGAGCTAGTAGAGAAGCAGTCAGGCTGGTAGCCGTATCTTCCCAATAACGATCGCTGCTGAAATGATGCTCACTGGAGAGTGCGGTTGCCACGGTCTCCGCTTCAGCGTCAAACTGCACTCCAGGCAGGGCGGCAAGATCAAGAACGTTGAAGCCGGCGCTGGTAAAGGAAGTGACACCAAAGGGATCAAGCACATAGACTTGATGGCCCATGGCCCGTCGCCGTTCGACGCATACGGCGGTGTTCTCCCCTTTGGGGTCGAATACAATTACCGGGTTATTGCAGAACAGCAAGTTGGGGATCAGCCAGGACACGCCTTTGCCAGCACCAGTGGGGCCGAATAGCATGATGTGCCCATCACCCTGATAAGAAACAAGAGACAAGGTTGAGGCTGACTTTCCTGTGAGGGAAAACCCCATCGTCGCATTGTTCTGAGCATGGTAACCGAGAATGAGACCTGAGTTCACGCGACGTTTCATGACAGACTCCTTGGCAGATTGGTTAGCACAAGGAGATAAGGCACATAACGATCGGGTTGCTTGAGCAGAATAGCTGAGAATTGCTATCTCGTAGGTTGAATCCGACAGATGATGTATGTCCTGAATTAGATATGTTTCTCCAATCCCGAAGTAACTTTCGGCCTTCGTATCCCTGTAGCGGGCTGCGAAGCCACTTGCAGGCGAATCAGCCCGAATACTCTGGAAGAAGCCATGACTCAGCTTCCGAAGCAAGAGCCTAAAAGGTCAGGACCTTTAGCTGGTTTCTGGTCTTAGGCTAAATCAAAGATTGCCTCAGTAGTCAGTACGGTGAAATCTCATCTCTGTAGTGCCTATGACCACGTCAAGAAGCATGGAAACTCGAGCAGCCAGCGCTGCTGCAGTGGCACTACAGACAGGCTTGTCAACCGTCCGATCCCGTGCCATGCGAATAGGCTTGCTCCTTGGAGCAGCCTGTTCGTGTGCCATCAGCCTGTTTCGCAAAGATGCGAAACGGGTCTGGTTGAGTGCAGGTGTCGTGATCTGCACCATGGTCTTGGAAAGCTACTTCGGCACCCTGGGCACATTGCTACTGGGTGGTGGCGTGGCTTACCTCATGATGCTCTATGGCGCCATCGGTCATTCCCCATCAGGCGGCACGGCTCCTGCACGGTGAATGACCTCATGGATGAACTCATGAAGACAGAAGCACATGATCTGATGCCTGAGTTACTGGTCCAGCAGATTTCGATACTCGGTTCCACGCAAGAACAGGACGATCCCGTTGCCTGGATGAAGTACTTCACCCCCGATAGTTCCTGGACGTGGTACGTGATAGAGTTCGATCCTGTTGATCGACTTTGCTTCGGCCTGGTCATTGGCCATGAAATCGAGTTGGGGTATTTCACTCTTGCCGAATTGGAATCCGTTACCGGCCCGCTTGGTCTGCGAGTCGAACGTGATTTGCATTTTCGGGAACAGCCATTAACCAAGGTTTAGTCGCTGCATCAGTGACTTGGACATACCACCCAAGAATGTTATCAAGGGCGCGGGTGGTTTTCTTTAGCGGGCAACTAGGGTTTCACTTTCTGCATGAGCTTCAAGGTCGCAGTTTACAGATCCTTCACTGAAGTTAACCCGCATAGAGATCAGAATTGTTATGCTAAACGCCGTGCTGAGCATTTTCAGTTTTTTCATTACAAGGCTGTTGTCACAATAGTAACAGCTGAACTTCCATTTGCCGTCATTTCTTTTGGTCAGGGTCGCGGATGCTTTAATGTCATTATGGAATGGACAGAGAACGGACCATGTTCGCGATCCAGCTATATCGGACCTGGGCGGTGAGATAACTGCACCGCGTGCCCTAAATGCATCAAGCGGATCTGAGTAGAGCCTCACTGGTCCCCGAAACGTGCTTTCGTTTTGGCAGCTTGGCTAGAGACGGACTTATCTGACAGGTCGATCATAAACATTAGTGTCTCCTCTACTGTAATTGGCTGTGGTGAATGATACCAGAATAGCGCGAGGTTTATCTTGTTCAACTTCGTGTGCAGACATTTGCTGTGACACCGCTACCATCCATATGTAAATAGACACCAGGGAATGCAACTAAAGCAATGGTTTTAGTTCCGTCAGCCTGAACTTCCCGGACCACTCGCTTGGAGCGCCACTTCTGGTTGGTGACGATCAATCCCACCCGCAGAAACAACTCACCGGTATGCCAGGCAATCTTGACCACCACGCTGCGGGCCTGGCCCCACGACCCGGCCCGATAGCGGAAGCTATGGTAAAAAGACCTTCGGCTGGCTCGACGGCCGTGGAACTAATCTGGGCAGACCGAAAAGGATATTGTGCTCCATTACATGAATCAGAGTGTTGGGCGGATGATCGACTCGAATTGCTATGTTTGGTGGTTACCAAAGGTAGGTTGAAGGTAACCTATAGGGAGTCAAGAATGGGCTGTGGTAAACTCCAGAGGCCTCGAATAAGACTAGGTGAAGTGATAAATGTAGACACACTTCCTGCACAAAGAGAATTGAGATGGAGAGTACCCTTCCTCACGCATTTCCCAGGTTGGACGTGCGTCAAGACAAGGAGCGGACATGAGTGAGATGCATACAGAGTCAACTTGCGCGAATCCTAAAGCTACTAGCACTGGAGCGGGCATCGACGAGAATTTGAAACCGAAACTGATGCCCGATGGAACTCATCGATACCCCTTGGTGAATGTGTCGATTCCAATCCATGGGATCAGCGGAAACGGTAAGGGGGAAGTTATATGGCATCCTGAGAAGGGGATTGAGTTCCACATTGAGGCACTTTCACCAGAAAAATATTCATGTTTGGAAGCGGCATTAGTTAATCACATGCGACCTACTGCGTCTTCTTCGATGGCAGGGTCCGTCATTGAGCCATCTCGCGAAGCACAACTTGTAGGTCAAGTCGCTGGAACCGGAGAGACGATTTACGTTTACCAGCTTGAGGCTAATGTGAAAAAGCAATCTCAACTTAGTACAGCAGCAGGCGTTTCTGTCAGTCTTATTGTAACTGGAAAGGCTATTGCCGCAACAGTAAGGATTGAACGAGAATCAGTGTTATCATATTGGCACGAATCGCTTGGGACATGTCGACTACTGATTCCTGATCTCTTCATGTTCCAGTGGCCAATCCAAGACTATGTCCAGTGGAAAGACGGCGATACATCATGTAAGACTCTACGTTCGTCCTGTGAGCTTTCTGTAACCCCACTCCTGAGTCTATTCAATGCGAGCATATTGCCGAAAGAACGAAAAGCATGCTGGCTTACTTTCGAGCCAAATCTAATTCCCGATGGTGAAATTGCATGGCATATCCCAGATGTCTGCCTCGCGGCAAACAGCCTTCTATCGTTTCTATGCGGTAAGCGATTGCCAATCCTATTACTGGACCGCCTTTCTGAAGAATCACATCTCAACAGGACATATATAGGCACAGCTACTGTCGATGATTTCCCCACGATAAGCCAAGGTTATCAGCCAGCCCCTTTTATATCAATTAATTATGGAGGGATGGTCATCGCGGAATTACCCTCATTGTTCAGGAATTATCTGGAACTGCGGCGGTGGTTCGATCTCGATTGGATCATTGGGCCGCTTTGGTACGCCTTAAGTGCGTATGTAGAAGACAATCTTGGGCTAGCCAGCGTGTCACTGGAGCGGTACGCCACAGCACTTGATGCGTATGAAGTGGACCATCCCGAACAGAAGCGAACAAAGATTAAGTTCTTAACCAAAGCACAATCAAAACTGTTAAGACAAGAACTCTCGAATGCTGTTGCTGGATTTGCAAAGCAGCGGGGCATTGATCTTACACAAAGTCGATTACCTTCCGTTGTTACGATTCTTGACAAAGCAGTCGAGACCATCGCCCAAAGTGAGGACATGATTTTCCCAGAAGATGCCCTGACCGATCTTCGTATCAAAATGAAGGAAGCGATCAAGATTGCTGACGTTGCGGGCAAACTTAAACTGGATGAAACCCAATCTTCAATCATTGATAAACGTATCACTACATTTGCACAAAAAACTAATCCCGACAAACTGATCGAAGCACTTGAATTCGACGGACTCTCGGTCAACGATAAAGAGTTGGAGGCGGTTATGAAGAGGAACGACTGCCTTCACGGACGTCGAACTCTCAAAGATGCAAGCAGCCTTAGAGAAGTTGAAATCGAGATTGCACAATTCGACACGTTGAGAACACTGATTAACAAAGTGATGCTTGCGAGGCTTGGCTATCGAGGTTTGTACATTGATTACGGCCAACGGCCTCCACAAAAGCAATTCCCAGTGAGGGCTTTAGCCGACGAAATAACAACCACTCCGATCGAGGATTGAGTTGGTGATCTCCCCACTTGGGGCCAGGTTGTAGGCAAAAAAAACGAAAATCGCCTTGCTGATTCTGTGACCCTGTTACAGATATACCTCGCAAGGCGATGATGGGCCGTATTGACTGGCTCCGCCACCGGCGGCGGGCATCCCCTCGACAGGAGATGCATGCCAATTGAACTTATGCCCATCTAGCAGAAAATCCTGCAGCACCAGCTGGAGGACCCCGAAATCATCAAAGACATCACCGAAGACTTCGATTACAACCCGGACCGGTAACTTGCCAGAATAGTTGTACTCTCAGCGATTATGATGAAGTGCAAGCCAGCTCAATCCCAAGGCTCATGATAATCAGGATTCGACGCCAGCTTCCGGACCATATTCACTGTCCGAGTGATATTAGGGTCTCTTCGATTGACTAAGTCATTCACCATGGCCGTAACGTAGTCGCCATCGTTCCTCAGCACGCGCTTGACCAACTTCCTCAGCAGTTGCTCGTCTTCGGACGCCGCAAGTGCCAGATCGCCCGGACTCCAGTTGGAGCCGAGGAACGAGCGAACTAACCCCTTTCGTAGTTCTTTGGCCTTGTCCCAATCGAACCACCCGAACAGATTGGACACCTCGTGCGGGGTCCAGTTTGAGTCGCAGACAGCTCGGTACACGGGATAAAACACCGCCGCCACCGCCGCGCCAATCGTATCACTGGTATTGTCGAACCCGAACTGGAGTACGTCGGCGCACATTCGCAGCGTCGAGCTTCCAGGCGTGTGGTACTGCACGCGGCGAATCGTCTCTGCCCAGGCAGATCCCATTGTCGGATTCCACCCGTGCCGCCGCTCGGAGACGAGTTCCCAGAACAGACCGGGCACGAAAGTGGCGTGACGCTCATAAAGCGGAGACGGTGCGAACGCGAGCCACCGAAACGCCCTTTCGCGTCGATCCGGGTCGTGAACTGGGTGGATCAGCGCCCCAGCCAAATCGCCACGCGATACATTCCCTGCCCAGCTTGATGCCCAGCCCTCGGAGAACCAGCCACGACAATCGGGTTCGCTCAATCTGCCCTCGACGAAGCCAGTTACCGCATCACGGAGAGTCAAGTCCACCAACGCCAGCCAGAAGTCGAAACCCGACAATGCGCCTAGCGATGACCGCAGGTCGGTATGAGCCGCAAGCGGGAACTGACGAAGATCGGGCACGAGTCGGTCGAGCAACTCCGATGTCTTCTGAGGCATTTCGCTGCCGAGGGTAAGGAGCGGGATCAGCCAGTCCGCTGAGTGCGCCGCAACATCCTTAAGCCAACCAGGAACTCGCGGCGACGTGCAAGTGCCGAGAAACACGGTGAGCAGCTCAGCACGACGCTCCCCGTAACCCGCACCGAACGCGGCCACCTGGTTGAGCCCCGAGGCGTCTGTCGGGAACGTGGCTGCAACAAGAGACGTCACGCCTGGGGACCATTTCTTCTTCGGATTGGCCCACGCACGGACTTCTTCAGGGTGCGGCCCTGCCACGACTTCCTGCAATGCTTCCAGTAGCTTCTCAGGCACAAACCCATCAGTCCCCTTGTCGAGCGCGGTCAGTGCCTCCCCCACCTCTTCCGACGAAAGTCCTCGACAGAGTTGTTCGACGACGCTGGCGTCCTGGTCGTTTCGGACTTCGGGCAGCACCTCCCGCCTCAGTGCATGCAGCGTCTGAGATGCGCCAAGCCCGGCAATCCAGCCGACTAACGCTTCACGACCACCCTTCGACTCATCAGCCGCGTGTATCCCTCGAAGAAACCCGCCTGCGATCAGCGGGGCAGCAGCAATCAGGTGCGGTGCGGTCTTGTTGAATTCCTGCAGGCAGACCAGGTCCGACGGGGTCTCTTTCGCACATCGGGTCAGCCCACGGATAATGCCTCGGAAATAGGGCGTTGATGTCACATCGGCTCGCGAAACGACCCGTTCCGGCATAACAAGCGCCTCGCGAGGGTAACGGGAGGAGAGCCTATCAACGCTGGCGGCTAGATCCTTCCCAAGGTCGTCGGCGATCGCCCGAAACGGCTCATTCGTCAGCCGCTCGCCGACGAGGAATAAACACTTCAGAGCCTCGTCGGGCAATGCCGCAGTTGCCGCATCAACCGCCTTCCTTGCCGCCTTGGACTTGTAATCGACAGCCTCATCCGGCTTCGGGGCGAGCGCTTCGGTCACGTCGAGCAGGCCGGCACCAGCAGTAGGGGACAAGTCCACGCGATCCGACAGGTCCTTTGCCAGGAACAGGTGGCGCATCAAGGTCGGGTCATTGCGAAGGCTAGGGCCGAACGCTCGAATCTCGGCGTCGACCGGCCCGGCCCTACCTCCCGAGAAGACCCACTGGGCACAAGGCGCGCACCAGGGCTCGGCGGGCGGCCCCGACTTCTCACCCTCGACGAAGTTTTCTCGCGGAATCTTGTGAAACCTCGAATAGGCGGCGGCCGGCACGAACTGAAGGTCCAATGGCTGCGATTCAATCGACCTCGGCTGCAGGGAGACGGTGCACCAAGCGAACTGCTCCCTCAGGGCGGGCCAGAGGACCCGGGTTATCGCCCAAACCGCTTCTTCGGGATCGGAGCAGTCGATCCAGATCAACGGCCGCAACCCCTCGCCGAAGTACTTCCGCACGAAGTCCACCGACGACCGTCGGGGCGTGGGGAAAGTACGGGGCGATGTTGAGGACTCGACCTGGAGGTGAAGCGGCTTCTTGAATCGTTCCTCGTCCCGCAGGTCGCCTTCATCCGCAAATAGGTCCGTGAAAGCCCTGGGATCGCGTGCGGTTCTCCAAACGTTGATCGGGATCAGTAGGGTGTGAGTGAGAACGCATCCGGCACGGGCCGCCTGCTTGTCCTCCCAAGTGCGGGCAATGGCGAAGTAAGGCGCGCCAGCGAGAGGGTAGCCGGTGATGTAGCTGGTGAACTCCCACCCCGCCACGGTCGAGCCAGACAGATCGCTCAGTCGCGTTACGAGGTCCGACGCGGAAGACGACAGCCGAACGCTGCCAGCCAGAAGCTCGTGTCCTCGCCGATAGCCGTGTAGCGCCTGATGCACGGTTACAGCGATCATGAACCCGCCCCCTGATTAGAGAGTGCTAGCGGGTCCAACCCCATCGCCCAGGCGACCGGTAACGTGTGGTCGGGTGATTCCTTGCGCGTTCCGCCCAGGTCGTGGATGACATACCCGGAGGCGAAAGGATCGCCCTCCTGGTACTCCTTGCGGAAGTCTTCGTCCGCATTCAGGTCGCCCCCGGCGATGCTCACGCCGAAGGTCGCGAAGTCATAGGCGTGCGAATTCGAGGCAATGAACTGGTGCAGCAGAGGAAGGTCGCTCTCCAGGTACTGTAGTGGCGTACCGTTTCTGACGTTGCCCGGCAACGCATCCCACGCCGAGACAACCACCCCGACACGTAGCTTCCCCGTTCGACTCTTTCTCGCTTGCTTTGCGTACTGCAGGCACTGAATCCAATGCACCATCTCGACCTGCGTCGGCGTCTCCTCGGTTGTCAGAATATCGACGTTACCCGTGCCGAAGAGCCTCCAGCAGGTCATCCAGTCCAGAGGGGCTCGAAGTTCCTCCGAGCTTGGCCGAACGAAGCAGAGGCAGCCGCGAACCCCGTCGATACGATTCTCCCAGGTTTCCGACCACTCGTTCTTCTTGTAAATCTGCTTCCACTCCTCGCCTGGACAGTCAGGGACCATCAATTTGCCACGAAACCCGCCGTCGTTCTCGACTTTCAGCGGGATCTCGCAATGCCAGTGATCATTAGGATTCGTACGGTCCGCGAACTTCCCTGATATTAGGCTCCCAAGGATCGCATCGAGGTGCTCAAGATCATCCGGGAGGCCATCGGCACGAAGGATGCCCGTTTTGAATTTGTAGGCTGCCCCCCACAGACGCGCGAGGTAGTTCGTCTTACCCATGTCCGGGCCGCCCACCAGCAGCACACCGCGATCGGTCTCCATTGCCACTCCTGATTACATTGTTCCGAGGGAGCGGCCAAAGGAGCGAGTCGGTTCTGGCAGGACCACCGGCAGCGCGAGCCTCGGCGGCTGATAGTCGATGATCGCTTCCACCAGTGACTGGATGCCGTATCCGTTCGCCACCTCTTCCGGATTGCGTGAGAAAGAGGCCGCCACCACTGCTTGGGCCACGAAGCCCTTGCGCTCCGCATGCGCGACAACCTGTTCTAGCCCCGAGGGGACCTCGACGCCCGACGAATCTGCCTTGCATGCAACGAAGAAAAGGGGGATGCTGCGGTCGAGATCGACGGTGTCAGCCAGCCGATCGACTAGGTGTTCCAGGCTCAGGAGTTCGGCGTGTTTCTGCCCCGCTTCGCGGAGCTTCTTGCTATCGACCGCGATGACCACCCCGTCGGCCCTCTGCAAAAACTCGAACCGCTCCGCACTCTGGGCTTGCTTGATAAGGCCTGTCGTCCATTCGCCCGGAAGGTCGGTTAATAGAAGCTCGATTCGTCTCAACCCGACGCTATCCGAGAGAGCGAGGTGTAAGAGACCGGGATTGCGAGGGTCAGTGTGGGTCGTGTGGTCGGCCAGTTGATCCGGCAACTTGCCATTGCGCCACTTCCTCAGCCGACGGTTGCGCAACTCAAACCCGGCCAGGGTAAGGCTGCCAGCGAAACGGAACCGAGGCGCAAGGCCAGCGTGTGACGCGAGGAGGTACAGGGCATTAAGCATGCAAGTCTTGCCCGCGTCGGTGGCCCCCAAGATCGCGATGAGGTGCGCGTAGCCGCCTTGCATGACCGTCAGCGCGTCTTTTAGCCCAAGTTCGGTTGCCGGCGGGAAAACCCGAGCAGCTTCCTTAGCCGGGCCGGTAAGCTTCTCCGCAACGGGAACGGTGGTCGCGGCTCTGACGTTCGGGCATTCTGTCGGCTCGTGCAGTTCAAGGCATTTCCCCGTCGCTGCGATCGTACAGTTCGGCTTCAAGCAGACATATCGCAGCTTGGTCATGCTTTCCTCTTCACGAGGGTTTGGTAGACCCGTTGCGCCTGTCGCTCCAGGAAGACCTGTGCCGCCAGCTCGCCCGGTTTCATCTCGTGATCCGAGGCAAGCCCCGTCATCGATTGGAGTTCAGCTTCCCAGCCGTTCGCTCCTTGGCTCTCTTCGAGCCGCAGGCAGAGCCATGAGAGCGGCAGTAGCATCCGCGACGAGCGAACAAACTTGCTGACGTGTTCCTCGGAGGGCACAAGCAGCTTTCTCCCCGCCTCACTGTAAACGCCAGCGTAAAAGTGTAGCGCGAGGTCATCAGCGAGTGCTGATCTAAAAGTGTAGCGCGTAACGAAGCTGCCTGCTTAGTCTGTAGAGCTGCGAAGCAGCTCTACAGACTACGTGGGA
>WBZX01001895.1_pt1 | contig 14917 bp, 12 predicted proteins | sample 5204211 | NCBI WGS metagenome assembly WBZX01 (sample SAMN12344362, study PRJNA552823) | activated sludge metagenome | biome: Activated sludge suspended growth; feature: Nitrification reactor; material: Wastewater; isolation source: activated sludge from nitrification reactor of wastewater...
ACCGGCTTCCAGCATTTGACGCATGGTCACAGACATTTTAAGCTCCTGTAAGGGTTAGTTTCCTCCATACACCGTATGTCACCAGCCTTGTGGCAGGCACCCTGTACGTTGGTGTATGTGTGAATTCCTTCTCTTAATGAAAAGGCTGCGTATGTTAACATGACTGCCTGTTTTCATTCAAGGTTGAAGCATGTTTAGCTTCACACTCAACGTAATGGCTATCACAATCAAAACACCGGAAGAAATAGAAAAAATGCGCATCGCGGGCTGCCTGGCTGGCGAGGTGCTGGATTACATCACCCCTTTTGTCAAACCGGGCGTCACCACTGACGAACTGGACAAGCTATGCCACGACTACATGGTGAATGTGCAAGGCTGCATCCCTGCCCCGCTCAACTACGCTCCACCCGGCCATCGCCCTTATCCCAAATCGATCTGCACTTCGATTAATCATCAGGTGTGCCATGGCGTACCCAGCGATAAAAAATTAAAAAGCGGCGACATCGTCAACCTGGATATTACCACCATCAAAAATGGCTATCACGGAGACACCAGCCGCATGTTCATGGTCGGCGAAGCCTCCATCCAGGCCAGGCGCTTATGCGACATCACACATGAATGCATGTGGCGCGGCATCGCGCAGGTCAAGCCGGGAGCCACGCTTGGCGATATCGGCCATGCGATTCAGAAGTATGCTGAAAGCAGCGGCTATTCGGTAGTACGCGAATTCTGCGGCCACGGGATTGGCAAGAATTTTCATGAAGACCCGCAAGTGCTGCATTACGGCAAGCCCGGCAGCGGCATCAAACTTCAGGCTGGCATGATTTTTACCATAGAACCGATGATCAATGCCGGTAAAAAGGATATCCGTCAACTTGGCGATGGCTGGACTATCGTCACCAAGGATCACAGCCTGTCGGCCCAATGGGAGCATACCGTTCTGGTCACCGAGGCGGGCGTTGAAGTCTTGACGCTCTCAGCAGGTGCTCCTGCCAATCCATTGTAATGGAAGGTTTTAATATCAGCATTTGGCGAGAGCGCCTGAAATCGGGCCGATCTGCGTTACGCGCTGCTTTCGAGCAAAAGCCGGATACGGCAAAACTTTTGCGCGATCAATGCCGACTGGTTGACAAGCTTGTGTGCGACATCTGGCAGCAATCAGGCTTGCCTGCAACGACCTGCCTGATTGCCGTGGGGGGTTACGGCCGTGGCGAATTGTTCCCGCAATCCGATGTCGACATCCTGATCCTGCTAGCCGATGGCGACGACACGGCATACGCAAAAACGCTGGAAAAACTCATCAGTGTATTCTGGGACATCGGGCTGGCCATTGGCCACAGCGTACGCACCTTGCCGGAATGCATGGAAGAAGCCGCCCAGGATGTGACCGTACGCACCAATCTGCTGGAAGCCCGACTATTGAGCGGCAACGGCCAGCAATTTGATGCGCTGGCATCTGCGGTCATGCAATCCATGGATCCCCATGCTTTTTTTGAAGCGAAGATTCGTGAACAATCCAGGCGCCACTCGCGCTTCAACGATACCGCCTACAACCTCGAACCCAACATCAAGGAAAGCCCCGGCGGGTTGCGTGACTTACAAAATATCCTGTGGATCGCCCGCGGTATCGGTCTGGCATCCGACTGGAAACAGCTAGTGCAAATTGGCTTACTCAGCCAGGCAGAAGCTCGCCAGATACGCCGCCACGAACACTTGTTGCAGCATCTGCGCATCCGGCTGCACTATCTTGCCAATCGCAGAGAAGACCGTTTACTGTTTGATCATCAAAACTCCCTGGCAACCGACGTCGGCCTTCACGGCAAACCGGGGCGGCGCGCCAGCGAACAACTTATGCAACGCTACTATCGCAGCGCCAAGTTTGTCGGGCTGATCAACATGATCCTGCTACAGGGCCTGAGCGAAAGACTCTCCTCCACCGAGAGTCCAGCCATTACCAGGATTGATCAGAACTTTCTGATTCGAGGCACTCTGCTGGAAATCGTCGCACCCAACGTATTCCTGCAGCAGCCGGAAGCAATATTGCAATGTTTTCTGACCATGCAGCGTTACCCGCAACTGACCGGTATGAGTACCGCCACCATGCGCGGCCTGTGGCAGGCACGACATCAGGTCAATCGCCAGTTTCGCAACCATCCGAAATCCCGCCGCAGTTTCATGGAAATACTGCGCGAGCCGGAAGGCATTTTGCATGCGTTGCAGCGCATGCACCTGTTCGGCATCCTCGGGCGTTACATCCCGGCGTTTGGCCGCATTACCGGGCAAATGCAGCACGACCTGTTTCATGTCTACACCGTAGACCAGCACTCGCTCAATGTCTTGCGCAATATTCGGCGCTTCACCGTTCCAGCGCATGCGCACGAATTTCCCTTCTGCAGCCGCCTGATAACAGAATTTGCGCGCAAGGAAGTGTTGTATCTGGCCGCGATTTTTCACGACATCGCCAAAGGCCGCGGTGGCGATCACTCTATGCTGGGCGCCACTGACGCCCGTCGCTTCTGCCGCGCCCATGCCTTACCAGTAGAAGATACGGCGCTGGTGGTTTGGCTGGTCCGCAATCACCTGCTGATGTCTGCTACTGCACAACAGCAGGATATCAGCGATCCTGATGTGGTCTTCTTGTTTGCGCAGAAAATGGGCGACATTCGCCACCTCACCGCACTCTACCTGCTGACCGTTGCCGATATTCGGGGTACCAGCCCCGGCGTATGGAATGCCTGGAAAAGCCGACTGCTGGAAAGCCTGTATCGATCGACAATCAGCCAGTTGCAAGGCAACCAGCGCGATATTGCCGAAGAAATTACCCGCCGCCAGACACAAGCGCAGGAAATCCTTGGACACTACGCCATTGCACCAGACAACTGCCAACCACTGTGGCAGCGACTGGACGACAATTACTTTCTACGCGCCGATGCCAGGGAAATCGCCTGGAATACCCGGCTACTATTGACGCATATCGATACTGTAAAACCCATCGTCAGAGCACGCCTCTCACCCGAGGGCGACGGGATTCAGGTGATGATTTACAGTCGCGACCGCAACGACCTCTTTGCCAGGATTTGTGGCTTTTTCGAGCGTCTGGGTTATAGCATTGTCGAAGCACGTATCAACACCACCAAGCATGGCTACGCGCTGGATAACTTCCTGGTACTGGACGAAAGCGACCGGACGGTGCGCTACAGCGGGCTCATCGCCCATATCGAAAAAGAGCTCACGGCAAAGCTTGTTTCCAGCCTCCCCCCAGAACCACCTTTGGGCGGCCGAATCAGCCGTCGTGCCAAGCATTTTCCACTCACACCTGCCGTCAGCATCGTGCCGGAAGAAAAGTCTGCCTGTCACATCCTGTCGCTGGTTGCAGGCGACCGCCCAGGGCTGCTATCCCAAGTCGCGCATGTACTGCTCCGCCATCATGCAACCCTGCATTCCGCACGCATCAACACCTTGGGCCATCGAGCAGAAGACACCCTTATCATTTCAGCCAACGACCACAGTGCACTCCCCACGGCAACCGTGCAATTGATGATCCAGGAACTCACCTCCATTCTGTCCGACCCAACCCTGTCAAACTCATTCACCAGCGTACCTCAGGAAATTTTATAACCTCACTCCGACGTAAGGCTTTGATTATGGCGTGCCACCAGCTATAATCCACGGCCTCGGAGAGGTGGCAGAGTGGTTGAATGTACCTGACTCGAAATCAGGCGTACAGTAATACTGTACCGAGGGTTCGAATCCCTCCCTCTCCGCCAGGACACCCCTGAAATCCGCATAAAATAAGGATTCTTGAACCAGAGTCCTTCCGAATCCCGCTTCCTGAAATTTCCTGATTCAACGAAAAACAGCATATTTCCACAGATCAATTGTGCTGGAAATGTGCTAACCGGAATGTTCGCGTTTAGCGATCTAATAGTAAAATAAACATGGGTTTATATTTAAGATCAGGAATCATTGATGTTTAACTTCAGCTTAGCCTTCCTTGTCCGGCAGCCCTTGGATACCGTCGCAAACGCAATCATTGTTGAAGTCAAAGCAGATTTTGACAAAAAGGCTGATATTCCCGAGAAGTCCAAACCTCGTTGCTTTGATCGGCTATCAGATAAACAGCGTCACATCGTTATGATTAGAAAAAGCTTGGACATGACGCAGGATAGCTTTGCCAACGCCCTCAATATCAAGGCCCCTCGCCTGCTGTCTTATGAATACGGACGGGCGGAGCCGCCCGACCACATCATCCAGGCCGCAGAGGCCTTCGCCAGGAAAAATGCCCGCCTCGTTGCAGAGGTTGCAGCACTCGATGGATTCTTTTCATCGTTTGCGATGCCCGACTTGCTAGAGCGTTGGTGCCTGAATCTTGGAGTGAGCTACGATGACGATTACACACTTTCCAAGATTTTCGATGTCAGCAAAATGACGCTGGGTCGCTGGAAGAAAAACACGGTACGCCCGACAAACAGGGATCTTCAGAAGATGGAAAGTATCTCTCTCGATAAAAACCGTTTAGCGAAACTTATTGAAAAGGAATCTGGAAATGTCTGAGTCCGAAGAAAACAGGTTTGTCCGTTTGCTGAAGCCGGGGAGATCGGAGTGGGCTAGCCAGAAAGGTGTTAAAAGAAAAAAGACGTATTCCATGGGAAGCAACCCGCAGATCGCGCTGATCGACCTTCTCTGGGAAAAAATGGCGAGCGAAGGCATCACGCCAACGCAGCTCGCCGATCGGCTTGGTATCAGTTACCCTTACTTGATGTTGCTACGGCGCGGAGAACGCAAGACTGAAGAAATCAGTATGCGTACGATCCGGCAGATGGCGGAATTTCTTGACTTGCCTGCGCTGATGGTCATGCAGCTCGCTGGAATTGTTGTTCCGCTGGATTTCTACTATCGACCGACTTTGCAAAGTCAGATCGAGATGGCTTATTCGGAACTCCGCAGCGATCCCAAGTTCGGTGGCTTCGCGCCGGAGCGGCAGGATTGGGACAGCTTGACGGACAATATGAAGCTGCTCGTTGCCGTCCTTTTTCAGAATGGACGAAAAACTGCGATTCTGGATCCTGTTGAGATTTTGAAATGGGAATTGCCGGATGACAGGGATTTCGATCTTGAGCCGGGCGATGAGTGAGCTGCGCTTCACGCTCGCAAAGCTGGATGACGGTGTTCGATTCGGCATAGCTATCCGGGCGGTGCCTGGATCCGGGGTCCAGGCTGCTGCGGCATTGGGCTACGGTCCAGTTTTCGGAGCAGTTGCCGCTGTAGACTTGCTGGACGCCCAGTAGGCCTGTCCCCCTGGATGAAACGTTGCTGGTGCTGGTCCATTGACCCTGTGTCGATTTTCAGGACACCATTGCCGGTGGGCCTGCCCATCCGGCTTGCGCTGCTGAGATGGAACAGTAAGGCACCACCGGTCTCCGGAAACGTCGGACCTCATGAGGAAAGTGTCTTTAGCACCCCTTCGATAAAGTCTGCACGTGGCGCGATCGCTTCGTGCCGCGCCGCGATGCGCAGCTTGTCCGGGCCGCTCATGCGGTAGGCCGGGCTTTTTTGCAGCAGCTTTAAAATCGCCGTTGGATCGACTGGCGTATCCTGTGCAAACTGCAGTTGCACTATCTCGCTGCCGGCGTCGATCTTGGTCACGCCCAGCGGCTTGGCGAGGATGCGCAGGCGGTGGCATTTCATCAGCGCCTCAGCCTGTTCGGGCATCAGGCCGAAACGGTCGATCAGTTCTTCCTGCATACCCTGTAGATCGTCCAACTTGCCGCAGCTTGCTAGGCGCTTGTAAAGCACCAAGCGCTCGTGCACATCGCCGCAGTAATCGTTGGGGAGTAATGCCGGAGTATGCAGGTTGATTTCGGTTGTCACGCCCAGCGGGGCCGAAAGGTCAGGTTCCTTGCCTGCCTTGAGTTGCTTGACGGCGTGGTTGAGCATGTCGGCATACAGCGAGAAGCCGATTTCGTGCATCTCGCCGGATTGGTTGTCGCCCAGCAACTCCCCTGCCCCGCGGATTTCCAGGTCGTGCATGGCGAGGTGGAAACCGGCGCCGAGATCTTCCAATAGCTGGATGGCTTCCAGCCGTTTTTCGGCATGCGCCTTGAGCTTGATGTTGGGGTCGGTCAGCAGATAGGCATAGGCCTGGTGGTGCGAACGTCCGACCCGGCCTCGCAGTTGATGAAGTTGGGCAAGGCCAAAGTTGTCGGCGCGGTTGATGACGATGGTGTTGGCGGTCGGAATGTCGATGCCGGTTTCGATGATGGTGGTGCATAGCAGCACGTTGAAGCGCTGCTGGTAAAAATCCTTCATCACCTGCTCCAACTCGCGCTCGCGCAACTGGCCATGGCCGATGCCGATCCGCGCTTCCGGCAGCATTTTTTCCAGCTTTTCGCGCATGCTCTCGATGGTGTCCACCTCGTTGTGGAGGAAATACACCTGCCCGCCGCGCTTGAGTTCGCGCAGCACCGCCTCGCGGATGACGCCTTCGGACCACGACGTGACGAACGTCTTGATCGACAGCCGCTTCTGCGGCGGCGTGGCGATCACGGAAAACTCGCGCAGGCCTTCCATCGCCATCGACAAGGTACGTGGGATGGGTGTCGCAGTCAGCGTCAGCACGTCCACTTCGGCACGCAATGCCTTGAGTTGCTCTTTCTGACGCACGCCGAAACGGTGCTCTTCATCGATGATAGTGAGGCCCAGATTCTTGAACTTGACGTCTTTCTGAATCAGGCGATGGGTGCCGATGATGATGTCGATTTCGCCGCGCGCCAGCCCTTCGAGCGCCGCCGTTTGTTCCTTGGCGGTACGGAAGCGTGAGATCTCCGCGACCTTGACCGGCCATTCGGCAAAGCGGTCGCTGAAATTGTTGAAATGCTGTTCGGCCAGCAGCGTGGTCGGCACCAGCACCGCCACCTGCCGCCCACCCATTACCGCCACGAATGCGGCGCGCAACGCCACTTCAGTCTTGCCAAAGCCGACATCGCCGCACACCAGCCTGTCCATCGGACGACCAGACTGCATGTCGCTGATGACCGCCTCGATAGCCGCTTCCTGATCTGGCGTCTCTTCAAACGGAAAGCCGTCGGCAAAGGTTTCGTAATCGTGCAGGCTCAGCTTGAACGCATGGCCCTGGCGCGCGGCGCGTTGGGCATAGAGATTGAGCAGTTCGGCCGCGGTGTCGCGGATCTGCTTGAGTGCGCGCTTCTTGGCCTTGTCCCACTGGCCGCTGCCCAATTTGTGCAAGGGCGCGGATTCTGCCGGGCCACCGGAATAGCGCGAAATCAGGAACAGTTGCGAAACGGGGACGTACAGCTTGTCGTCGCCCGCGTATTCCAGCAGCAGAAATTCGGTCTCGCCTTCGCCGAAATCGAGATTCACCAAGCCGCGATACCGCCCGACACCATGCTGCTCATGTACTACCGGGTCGTTCTCGCGCAGCTCGGCAAGATCCTTGAGCATGCCTTCGGCGCTGCGTGTCTTGTCCTTCTCGCGACGGCGCTGCTGGCGTACCTGACTGGGGTATAGCTCGCCCTCGGTGATCACTGCAAAAGCTCCCTCTCCTCCTGTGGGAGAGGATTGGGGTGAGGGGACGACAAAGCCGACGTGTAGCGGAGAGACTCCCAGCAGGAAGTGCTCTTTCGATTGCGAAAAATCAGCCCAGTTGTCGCAATTGTGCGGCTTGAGGCCGTGCTCGGTCAGCAACTGGGACAGCGTTTCACGACGGCCCAGGCTTTCAGCCGCCAGCAACACGCGGCCCTTGTAGCCATCGATAAAGCGCTTCAGTTTTTCCAGCGGATGATCGGCACGGCGGTCGATACCGATATCGGGCACGCTTGCTGCCGTATCGCTGCTTCCACCCAGGGCGATGCGCGAAAACGCGTGCGTTGCCTTGAAGAAATCGTCGGCGGCCTGCATCAACCGATCCGGCGACAGGATAGGCCGCTCACGGTCATGATCGAGCAGGCGATGGCGCCCGCGCGTCTCGGTCAGGTAAGCCTCCGCCGCACGGTTAGGGTCGCCGTGAAAACACAGCAGGGTGTCCGCAGGCAGGTAATCGAACAGCGTTGCCGTCGTATCGAAAAACAGCGGCAGATACCATTCGACTCCGCCGGGTGCGAGACCATTGCTCACATCCTTGTAGATCCGGCACCTGGAAGGATCGCCCTCAAACGTCTCGCGAAAGCTCTGGCGAAAATGGGCGATGCCTGCTTCATCCAACGGAAACTCGCGCGCGGGCAGCATGCGAATCTCGCCCACCGGGTAAAGGCTGCGCTGGCTATCGACGTCAAACGTACGAATGGTTTCGATTTCGTCATCGAACAGGTCGATGCGATAAGGCAAGGCACTGCCGGTCGGGAACAAATCGATCAATCCGCCGCGCACGCTGAACTCGCCCGGCGTCACCACCTGGTTGACGTGGCTGTAGCCCGCCTTGGCACACTGCGCGCGCAAGGCATCGAGATCAAGCTTCTCGCCCTTCTTCAGCATAAAGGTATGCGCCGCCAGGTAGGATTGCGGCGGCAGACGCATCATCGCGGTGCTGATCGGCAACACCGCGATGTCGCAGGCATGCTGCGAGATTTGATAAAGCGTGGCAACGCGCTCGGAAACCAGATCGGGATGCGGCGAAAAATGGTCGTAAGGCAGCGTCTCCCAGTCCGGCAGCAAATGCGTGGAAAGCTGCGGCGCGAAGTAGCGGATTTCTTCTACCAAACGCTGCGCATCGGCAGGCGATTCGGTGACGACAACCAGCGTCTGTGCGGTTGCAGCCTTGAGTTCCGCGAGATAAAGACTATCGGAAGAACCATAGGGTCTGGACGCACGAATCTGGGCGCCAAGTTTGGGAAAAGTGATACGAAAGGCCATTTTTGCAACATTGAATCGAAACCTGCATTATAAGGGCTGGCGCGGCTTTCGAATTTTTTTCACAATTTGTTTGCACTAATTCGAATTGTATGTATGATGCCTGAATCTGTAGGACTCAAGATGTAGAAGCAGCATCACATGTTGTCGGATATTTCCCTTGAATTCATACAGTGCGGACATCCGTCCATATTCAATCTAGTTTTAAAGGAAGACAGCATGGCAACAGGTATTGTTAAGTGGTTCAACGACGCCAAGGGTTTTGGTTTCATTACTCCAGACGGCGGCGGTGAAGACCTCTTCGCACATTTTTCCGCGATCAAGTCGGAAGGGTTCAAGACCCTGCGCGAGAATCAACGCGTATCTTATGACGAAGCGACTGGCCCCAAGGGCAAGCAAGCCGCAAACATCGTTCCCCTGTAATACTCGGTAGTACAAGGGAAATTAAAAACCCCGGAAATCCGGGGTTTTTTTACGCCCGTCGTGGGCATCGAAGCACTATTGGAGAATGAAATCAGAAGCTTCCATTTTCTTGCCGGGGTCGGCCACCTGCAACGTACCATTATTTTCATGCTGGGGCTTATCGTTTTTTATTGCCTGTGGCTCTGGCTGCTGGCAAGTATCGGCCTGCTGGAGAGTTCCACGCCCGATACCCTGGCTGCTGTCCTGCTGCTTGCACCGCTACCGCCCGTGGCAGTCTTCGATTTCTGGTTGCGCATCGGCTGGAAGCCGGACTTTCCCACCCTCTACCCGCCACCGCCCACGCCGATGCAGCGCCTGCTGGCCCGGGAATACGGCCTCTACTGGTTTCCTGTGCTGATCTGCATTCCGCTCTGGATGTGGGTTGCGGGGTTGATTGGCTGGGTAATTCTTGGCACGAGATAAGCACCGGCGGATGGCTGTACCCCGGCCTGGACCGATTTCAGGCCCCACGCCGGATAATCAATTGATTACATGACAATACTCTGCAAGAAGCGCCCGAAAATCTCTCCAACCTCAGGCAGCACACTGTTGAGGCGGTGGTCACCATCCAGCACATGCAAGGCGGCCCGGTGTTTCCGGGCAAAGCGGATGCCGTGCTCGACCGGGATGATTTCATCGTTCCAGCCGAATACCACGCACACGTGGTCAGCCGCTGGCGTGGGGTCCTGCTCCATGCCAAAGCCCGGAATATAGAAAGCCGGCGCCATCAGAAAAAGCCCGGCAGGATTGAGCGTTTGCGATGCCACGGCCGACACGTAGCCGCCCATGCTGGAACCGACCAGTATCAGGCGATCGTGCGGCGGCAGTGTCAACGACAGCAGGCGTGCGACCCGCGCATCGGGGTCCTCCTGGATATCGCTGTAGTCGGGGCTGAGCACTGCCGCACCGAGTTGTTCGGCAATGGCTGCCAGATGCTTGATCTTGGAGCCCCACGGCCCGGATTCCTTGCCGTGAGCGAAAATAACCAGGGTTCTCATAACCTATCCTTACTCAAAAAATCGATGAATCTGCCGCCGATCGCGCTTGGTCGGCCGCCCTGCCCCGCGATCCCGATCACCGAATTCGGCTTTACGCCGCTCGGCCTCAGCCTCGCGCCCGATGCGGCTGTCCCTGGTTTCTGCATAAAGCAAGGCCGCCTCGGGCGCTGAACGCCGCTGTATCGACAAAGCCCGGACGACGACCGTCCACTCGCCATCGGCGCGAGTGACGCGGACTTCAGACCCGATCCGCAACTCCTTGGATGCCTTGGCGTGCAGGCCGTCCACGCGCACCTTGCCGCCGTCGATGGCTTCTGCGGCCAGCCCGCGCGTCTTGAAAAAGCGCGCGGCCCAGAGCCATTTATCCAGGCGGCATTTTTCGACTTCGCTCATCGCGTAAACTCCGGATAATCGGCAACACAGGCGAATCGCTGCGTTGCGCGGTGCCCGCCCACTCGCCTGTCTGCGCGCCGTGCGCCTTGCGCTTCATCCCGCCCACGCATTTATTCGGCGCTTCCCAGACAGGTTTTCAATGCTTGCAGAAAGCGCGCATTTTCCGACTTCAGCCCGATGCTCACACGCAAGTATTCGGGCATGCCGTACGCAGCCACCGGGCGTACGATCACGCCCTGCCTGAGCAGTTTCTGGTAAACCGTTGCCGCATCGCCGACGCGCACGCTGACAAAGTTGCCGAAGGAAGGGATGTAATCCAGCCCAAGCGCTTTCACTCCGGCCGTGATTTGCGCCATGCCCGCATCATTGAGGTCGCGGCTGCGGCGCACAAACTCGTCATCCTCCAGCGCAGCCGCAGCCGCAGCCAGCGCCATGCTGTTGACATTGAACGGCTGGCGCACGCGGTTGATGATGTCGGCCACCTCGGGATGCGCCAGCGCAAAACCGACGCGCAAACCCGCCAGCCCGTAGGCCTTGGACAAGGTGCGGGTGAGGATGAGGTTGGGAAATTCCGCCAGCCATGAAATCGCCTCGGATTTGACGTCATCCGCCAGATATTCGTCGTAGGCTTCGTCCAGCACCACCAGCACGTTGTCAGGCACGGCCTTGAGGAAGGCATGCAGGTCGGCCCTGAACAGCAACGTGCCCGTCGGGTTGTTGGGGTTGGCTATGAACACCAGACGGGTATCTGCCGCGATGGCTTTCAGCATGGCATCGAGATCGTGCCCGTAATCCCTGGCAGGTACCGTGATGCCGCGCGCACCGACGGCCTGCGTCACCAGTGGATAGACCGCGAATGCGTGCTGCGAAAACACCGCCGATGCGCCGGGCGACAGGTAGGCGCGAGCAGCCAGTTCCAGCACATCGTTGGAGCCGTTGCCCAGCACGATCCGGGCGTGACTCACTCCAAATTTCCGATGAATCGCATCCTTCAGGATAAAACCGTTGCCGTCAGGATAGCGTGCGATGCCAGACAACTCGGTCTGCATCGCCGCCATGGCCATGGGGCTGACGCCCAGCGGGTTTTCGTTGGAGGCGAGTTTGACGATGGCGGCTTCTTCCAGCCCCATTTCGCGCGCCAATTCCGAAATCGGTTTACCGGGTTGGTAAGGGGCGATGGCCCGCACATGCGCGGGCGCCAATTCTTGCAAGTGAGTCATGTTGTTCCCAGATAAATCGATCAGCGTAATTTTAGCTGAAAAACGCGGGAACCGATTTCAAACAGGGATGCCGGGCTGCCCAGGCCCGGCAGCAGAAAGAACAAGCACCCGTTCAGCCGTGTGCCGTAGCAGGCGCTGCCATCATCCGCTTGAGTTCCGGCACGCACGAACCGCATTTTGTGCCGCATTCAAGATTTTTCTGCAATGTCGGCAGATCGGCGCCTTGGGCAAGCTCCGCCTGAATTTCGCATTCGGATACATCCAGGCAGTTGCAAACGATGCGGCCGCGACTCTTACCGCCGGATGGCGGGGCGGTCACCGGCGCCATGGCCCAGCGGCGCATTTCATCGGTGAGCTTGCCCTGCACCATGACATCCCTGAGCCAGCCGGATGCCAGCGTTTCGCCCAGTAGCCGCAAGCCGATCACTTCGCCATTTTCGACCATAACGCGCTTGGAAATACCGCGCCGGGCATCCTGATAACAGATCGTCTGGCTGTCGTCAGCCATGTCCAGCAGTACGTCTATGCGTTCGATCACTGATTGTGCGGGTGCCTGGGGATGTGCGGCTCGCAGTACGACGATGCCCGGGTTGCGGCCGTAGAGGCCGCAACTGGCGTATTCGAAGGATGCCAGAAGCTCGCGGATGCGTGCCAGTCGGCCGGGCTCGTCACAGCGGCGCATGGCGACCATTTGCCAGGGCAGATGAAGCTTTTCGACCTTGATCGCGGCATGCTTGAACTCTGGCTGTCTGGATACGGGGTCGCTCGCCCCGATCGTCAGGCTGTTGCAGCCATGCCCATTCATGAACCGGGCGCTCCAGTGCATGGGGATATAGGTTTGCGTCGGGAGCATTTCTTCCGACGCTTGCGCGCGCAGCACCAGGCTGCCGCGTCGGCTGCTTACCTTGACCAGATCGCCGGAGGCAATATTGCGTCGTGCCATGTCGCCAACGTTCATCGACAACAAGGGTTCTTCGACATGGTTGAACAGTTGTGGCACATGGCCGGTGCGGCTCATGCCATGCCACTGGTCACGCAGGCGCCCGGTGTTGAGATGCAAGGGATAGCGCGCGTCGGTTTTTTCGGCAGTGGGCCGGTAGCGGGTATTGGCAAAATGCGCCCGGCCCCCGGGCTTCTGGAATACCCCGTCGGCATATAACCGCACATGACCCGTCGTTGCGCCTTCTGGCATCGGCCATTGCTGGGGGCCAGACGTATCGAGCATCACATAGCTGATGCCGGTAATATCGAGATCGCGGCCACGCGTGGTTTCGCGGTGTTCGTTGAACACCGCTTCTGGCGTTTGGTAGGGAAAGAGCGCTTGCGCATCGCGGTCGCCGACAAGCCGCTTGCCGATGCGGCGGGCGAAATCGACGGCGATTTCCCAGTCGTTGCGCGCCTCGCCCGGTGGAACGACGGCAGACCTGACGTGCGTAATGCGACGCTCGGAATTGGTGACGGTGCCTTCTTTCTCGCCCCAGGTCGTGGCAGGCAGCAGCACATCGGCATACTGCACGGTGTCGGTGCCGTAAAAAGCGTCCTGCACCACGACGAATTCTGCGTTCCTCAGCGCATCCTGCACGCTGTTGAGGTCGGGCATGGAATGTGCCGGATTGGTGCAGACGATCCATACAGCCTTGATTTCACCGGATTTCAGGCCATCGAACAATTCCACCGCGGTCTTGCCCGCTTTTTCCGGCACGCTGTCCACGCCCCACAACCGGGCGATCTCGGCCCGATGCTCGGGGTTGCCCAGGTCGCGGTGGGCAGACAGCAGATTGGCCATGCCGCCGACTTCGCGCCCGCCCATGGCATTGGGCTGGCCGGTGAGCGAGAACGGCCCGGCGCCCGGCTTGCCGATCTGCCCGGTGGCAAGATGCAGGTTGATCAGCGCGGCATTCTTGTCGGTGCCGCTGGACGACTGGTTGAGCCCCTGGCAATACATGGAAAGCGTCGGTCCGTGCCCGAACCATTTTGCGGCAGTCAACAGATCGGCTTCACTGATGCCGCAAACATCCGCCACCATCCTGGGTGTGTATTCGCGCACAGTTTCCTTGAGGACATCGAAACCTTCGGTATGGCTGCGGATAAAGTCGGAATCGGTCAGCCCCTCCCACAACATGATGTGCAGCATGCCGTTGAATAACGCAACGTCGGTACCGGGCTGGATCGCCAGGTGCAGGTCGGCCATCTGTGCGGTATCGGTACGGCGCGGATCGACCACGATGATTTTCAGGTCCGGGTTTCTGGCGCGGGCATCCTCGATGCGGCGAAAAATAATGGGATGCGCAAACGCAGTGTTGGACCCGGCAAGCAACAGGCATTGCGCATGGTCGATATCTTCATAACAGGCCGGAGGCGCGTCGGCACCCAGGGTCATTTTGTAACCGGCCACCGCGCTGGACATGCACAGTCGCGAGTTGGTATCGACATTGTTGGTGCCAAGCAGGCCCTTGGCCAGCTTGTTGAATACGTAATAATCCTCGGTCAGCAACTGACCCGAGAGATAAAAAGCCACGGCATCCGGGCCGTGTTTGCGGATGATGTCGGCAAAACGTTCGGCGGTGTAATCCAGCGCATCGCGCCAGCTTGCACGCTCGCGCGGCTGGTCGCGGTCATGGCGCAGCTCGGGGAACAATGCCCGGCCTTCGCCGCTGGCCGACAGATGGAGCGTGGAACCTTTGGTACACAGACGGCCGAAGTTGGCGGGGTGCTCCGGATCGCCCCTGACACCAGTGATGCGGTCTCCGTCGCTCTGGATGATGACGCCGCAGCCGACGCCACAGTAGCAGCAGGTGGATCTGGTTTCTTGCATGGGGCTCCCGGAGGTACTAGTTACAAAAACTAACTGTGCTTACTTCGCTGCAAACGGGTGCGCAGATTCCTTGTAGGCCTTGACCACGTCTGCGGCCTTGGGTTCGCCAGCAACGGCGCTCTTGATGGCTTGCTTGGTGGCCTGGTAGTTCCAGTCCTGGATGC
>WBZX01001897.1_pt1 | contig 14916 bp, 11 predicted proteins | sample 5204211 | NCBI WGS metagenome assembly WBZX01 (sample SAMN12344362, study PRJNA552823) | activated sludge metagenome | biome: Activated sludge suspended growth; feature: Nitrification reactor; material: Wastewater; isolation source: activated sludge from nitrification reactor of wastewater...
TCTATATGATCAAAACTCTTTTTGTTTTGTTTGTTGACAATGTATTTCAAAACAGGGCCCATGAGGTTCATGGGAAAACCCATGTGAGAACGGAAGCTCCAGCTGATTTTGGTTTTGTCTTCTCCTGCTTTTTCCAAAAGTATGGTATAGCTGCTCTTGTCGCCACCCATGGTCAGCTCGGCATCTAACTTTTGGTTGGGAACCATGGCGGTATAAACCACACTGCCATCACCCGAAGAAGGACTGGTCCACGAATAACCACTGCCAACGCCTGAGGTGGGCTTGTCATACACGATCTTCATCTCTTTGTCGTCTATAGACCACGAGTTCCAGGAAGGTACATTCTGTTGATTGCTGAGCAGGTTGTACACATAATTGACCGGCGCTTTGATTTCATCACTCACCGTAGTTTCAATATTCGAGGGCAGTAAAATGGCGGCTACCAATAATAAGGCTACAATGCCGCCCAACAAATACAGCAGCTTTTTCTTCAAGGGCATGGGTGCTTTGGGTGTCTTAGGTGCTATCATGACCGGGTACGGATTTTTTTATACAACAGGGTAAAGGCAATGATCAGAAATACGACCATCAGGGTAACCATGGTAAGGTAGATGGGACTTGTCTGGTTTCTATATACAGCGAGCGTGACAATCAGAATCAGCAACACGGTAGGCACTTCGTTGAAATAACGAAAGCCCATTGAAGTGAAGTTGGCGGTCTTGTTTTCCAGTTTTTTGATGATGCCTTTGCTGTAGCCATGATAACCGCTTAACACCAGCAGAAATAAAAACTTAAAATGCATCCACAAATTGATTTTAAACCATTCCATGCCATACATAAAAAGCATAATGGATCCGCAAATCCACGTAAGGACCATGGCCGGTGTCATGATGATGCGGTACAGGCGCCACTCCATGATGCTGTATTGTGCAGTTAAAATCGAGGTAGCACCATCGTTGGCTTCTAAGGCTTCTTTGTGGTACACAAACAAACGCCACAAATAAAACATGGCTGCAAACCAGGCCACAAAGCCAATGATGTGCAGGGTCTTAAACAACAAAAGCAACATATCTTTTTTTTACAAAGATAGGCAAGTATGGCAGAAGGAGGACTTAAAACAAAAACAAGGTTCGCAAGTTATTTTCCCACACCAAACGCTCCTCGTAATCGATATCTGTGTATTGGTTGTTTTCTTTTACCACTTCCATCAAAGCCGCTTCGAAGCGCTGTTTATCGGCCTGGATATACCCGCTCATGCTCGTACTAAAGGCGGCTTCACTGACATTGGGGTCAAAATAGGTCATGGAAAACATCGTAAAATCCTGGTCCAGACCACTATCCTCTGCCATTTCAACGGGCATGCCTTTTACGTGTTTGGCAAAGGCAGGAATGTGGTTGAGGTAAAAAGGTATCGTAGGCATAATCCACATTTTTTTGGGATTGCCTACCTTGTCTCTGTACAGCAGGCATTGGGTATCAAAACCCCGGATGGTTTTGTTGCCTTTTTCGTAAGAGACGATCCGACTGTCGTAATAATCCTGTGATACATTGCTTGATACATCTATAAGGGATTCGGGGTGCTCTTCGACGTATGCCAGCCAGGTTTTATGGTGGGTGAGAAAGCGGTACAGCTTGTGGGTGCGAACCTCGTAAACCTCGCGCAGCACTTGTTTGCGATCAAAACCCCGCTTAAACGCCACGATGTATTCCTGATTGAACTGGATTTCCCGGTCGTAGGGCTGCACTTCTTCTCCGCCACCACTTGTGGTTTTGGGTGTAGTCAAGAAAAAATAGCCCTGTTTGGGACCTTCAATGGATTGATCGCCACAAGACAAGAGCCAAAGGCAACACAGCAACGAAATGGAAATGCGCATGTCAAAAATGATTTTTTGGGTAAGGAGGAGTGTCTGTAGCACCCCCGATACCGGCAGCCAAAACCAGGGCATATACAAATACCACCATAACAATCAGGGATATCATAAGGATGCTTATTATTTTGAAATAACGGGCCAGTCGGGAGAAGCCCACCTCCAGCAAAGCCTCGTTATCGCCATATACCCCGGCTTTGACATCTCTGCCAAAAAAAACGAGCTGAACATTGAGGTAGAGCATAAACGCCAACACGATCAAATAGAGGAATAGGGCCAAATAAAACAGACCGGCTTCTTTGCCACCCATCGCCGAAGAAAAGGACGCTAGCGCAGTGAGGGTAAAGAGAAGTCCTATCAGGCCCATACCTGAAAACACGCACAAAATCGAGCCATATACCCTTGCCCATTGTGCAGCGGAAAGCAACTTTTTTACGGTTGTTTCTCCCAATCTGCTTTGTAGTGGAAAACCATCTTCCATCCGTTTTTATTGCAAGATAAAAAAAAGACACAGAACACCCAAGCTCAAAAAGACAGGCTAGGCGTAAAAACAATCGCGTATATGAAAACCCCTATAGCCACAAGACCCTTACGTAAGGGAATGCCTTGATTTAAGCCGGAAAAACCCCGATTTTACACAACAATGGGAATGAAAGCAGGCAAGTGCTGCGTTGTGTGTTTATAAGATTTGATCAGGTCTTTTTTCTTAACCTCATAATTTTTATAACATGAAAAATGTATTGTTTTTTTTCGCCATGCTGATCGTTGCCCTGTTTACCAGTTGTGCACCCGAAACCGACACCCTCTCTCCCAGCATCACCGGCACTGATGCCCAAACACGTACCGACGCTCTTGCTGTGCAAGTGACTTTTGCCAACCGAAGTGCGGCCTCCTACACGGCCGGAGAGATTGTAGGTGAAGAAGATGCGGATGGATTTAGGGTCATTTTAAATCCCGGCACGTTGGGTGAGCAGACACTTACTGGTGTTAGTGAATTGCAGGCCAATGGCTCCAATATGAAGGTCATCAAAAATCCGGGCACCAACCAGGTGGTATATACCGGCAAGACCTCGCTGAATGCCCAGGATGCGGCTTCCGGCTTTAATGCTACCCTCAACCCGGGCAACATTAGTTTCAACGCCACAGCCGTAAGGGTGATAGCAGAGTAAAATTAAAGTTCTTTTTTGCCCCCGGAAAGAAGAGGTATTGATCTTCTTTCCGGTTTTTTGTAATTTCATGGCATGAAAGATCGAAAAATCACCAGGGCCCTTACCCGGCTCAGCATTTATGAGCTCAACAGCTTTCGCCGGTTTTTGCTATCGCCGTACTTCAACCAAAACGAAGCTTTTGTTGTCTTCTTTGACATGCTCAACGAGGCCATCCGTGCTGATAAGGATCCGGGAAGTGTAGACAGCCGCGAGGTGTGGGCCCGCATTTACGGAGCCGATACGCCCTACAACGATGTGAAATTTCGCAAACTTTCTTCCGATCTCTTTGCCTTGTTTGAGGAGTTCATCATGCAAAAAGAAATGGAGGGCGACGGCTCCGAAAAACTGCGACTTCTCATGAAAGCCTACATCAACCGCAACCTGTCGGAACTGTACGGCTCGCTGATCCACCACATTGAATTCAACAAAAAACTGCACCAAAACAAAAACGCCGAACACTACCTCAACATGTACAACATTGAGCGGGCCATCATGGACATCAACTTCCACGACAACACCATTGGCCGAAAAGTGGAGATGGACAAGGTACTCAACGTGGAAGAGATGTCGTACAACCTCGACGTGTTTTTTATCGCCGAAAAACTGCGATCCTACTGTACCCTGTTATCGTGGAACCAGACCTTCAAACTCAATAAAAAAATCATCGGCATCGATGTCATCCTCAAGCTGGCACAATCACCCTTTTTTAAGGATTACCCGCCCATTGCCATTTATTACCTGATTTCGGTCATCAAAAGCCAGGAAGGCAATACCGAAGATTATTACAAACTCAAAGACCTGCTGATTGCCAATCTACATCACTTTGACAAAAAAGAATCGAAGGATTTGCTGGACCTGGTGATAGGTTATTGTGTAAGTCTTGGAAACAAGGGTTTGCCGGAGTTTGAAAGAGAATCTTTTGAGTGGTATAAACTAGGGTTAAAAAACGACATCATCATTAGGGATGAACACATTTCTCCTACAACGTTTAGGAATATTGTAGCACTTGCTGTTAAACTTGGAGAATACATATGGGCAGAGGAGTTTATAGCTGATTATTCGATTTTTCTTGATCCTTCTGTCAGAGAAAGCAACATAAACTTTAGTTTAGCTAGGGTTGAAATGAACAAAAAGAATTACAAAAAGGTAATACAACTTTTATCATTTACAGACTATAAGGAAGTCTTTCAGGCACTTCTATCAAGGAATTTATTAATGGCGTCCTATTATGAACTTAAAGAGTGGGAAAGTATAGAATCTCTTTTTTCAAGCTTTAAATTGTATTTAGATCGAGAAAAAACGCTGACCAAACAAAGGAAGGAGCAATATTATAAATTGATAAGATATACACGAAGTCTTTGTAAACTAAATAAAGGAGATAAATCCAAATTACTTAAACTGAGAGAAGAAATTCTTCAAGCAGAGGCAGTAGTCAATAAACCCTGGCTATTAGAAAAGATAGAGGAAAAACTTACAGCTTAATAAAGGAAAGTGTTTTTTGTCCGGTTTCAGTTACTAAAGAAATGAAATACACTCCTTGAGGAAAAGAAGATGTATTTATCTCTTTGGTTAATAGATCCGATGTGGAGAACAAGAGGCTGCCTGTTGAGGACCATACTTTGGAAGCAATGATCTTTTCTTTAGAAATAATTGAAAGAATATTGTTTACAGGATTAGGATACAGATAACAATCATTATTTGAGATAGAGTCATTTTTTCTTGAGGTTAGGACTTGTTTTATAGATAGTATTGCATCCTTTAGTTTAACTATATTTTTATCTGCGTATTCAAAACGAATATTTTCAACGCTAATATTTCTATTTATAAAAGCATTTTCAGATTTAAATCCATCTACCTCTTCTTCTCCCACAATCCAGGTCGCCTGACCAATGATGCCATTGCCGCTGGCCCCTTTACCACTTGAGCGGGTGAAAGCGAGGCGTACATTGCCATCGGAAACCTGTTTGTGCAATTGCAGGGTGGTTGAGTGGTCTGCCATCCAGCTGTTGTCGTAAAACTTCACGCGGAGGCTGGAGCTGTCTACGAAGTCACCATCTATGTTGAGAGAAAAAGAAAGACCGTGGATGTCGTTGGCCGGGAAGGCCGCTGTGCCCAGGGTAAAGTAAATGATAAGGGTATCTCCCGGCTCAACTTCGCTGTAGTTGGAAGTGAGAGACAGCGGGAATTCTTTATATCCCAGGTTTTCAGTAGGTACCAGGCTGCTCACCTTGTTGAAATTATCAAGGATGCCCTGCATATCTTCAGCAGTAAGTCGGCCATCGCCATTGGAGTCGGCGTGTTTGAGGTCTTTGCCATTGGGCAGTTGTACGCCCCAGTCTTCAGCTTCGTTGGCGCCCCAGGCCTGGGTAGATGAGTCTCTGGCCGGACCTTCATAACCCAGGAATCGGCCCAGGGTAAGCAGATCGTGTGCAGAAACCCTGCCGTCGCCGTTGAGGTCACCACTCCACACACAGTCGTCGATACAAGGACAAGCAGTGGATGTAGGGGTCTGTACGTTGAAGTTGAGTTTGTAGGTAACGCAAACAGCGGTATTGGTCACACAATATTTAACCTCCATGGTGTCTTTGCCGGTAAAGCCGGGATCCGGTGTATAGGCGATCAGCGCTTTGCCATAGGCAGTGCCGCAGCTGAGGCCCGAAGTAGAGTCCTGGTAGGCATAAGCCACACCGTGTTTGGGTTTTTTGGCAGGGTCGATGGTAAAGGAATAACCGGTGATCGGCACATCGTATTCCATCACAAAAGATTGATTGCCGGGTATATCATAGCTGTAGATCAAATCCGATTGTGGATTGAAGTTGCCTACAGCGAGGGTTATCTTTCCGGTTTCAATGCTTACACCTGAATCTACCTTGTAGGTAAATACCTTGTTGCCACTGAAGTTGGTGGGAGGTGTATAGGTAAAGATGCCAAGGGTATCGTGAACCAGTTGTGGAGAAAACTCTACAATAGGGAAGGTTTTCACCAGATCGTTGGCAAAAACATCGAAGGTAATAGGGGTGTTTTTGCCGGTGTAAATCACATCGTTACGTACAAAACCGGGATCCCTTTCTGCATCGATGATGCGGGCATGGTAATCGAGGATGGTACCGTCTGTATTGGTGAAAGTAAAGCTATCCTGACCAATAAAATATTCTTCGGGCGTGTAAAGGAAGTGGGTTGCATCCAGCGTAGTCACTTCACCGTTGAATGGAAACTGATCGAGGGTAAAGCCGGCAGGAACCGTGATGTTTTTGGTTTCCTGGTAGTTGACTACAAAGTGATAGTTTTGATCTTCGGTAGGAGCCGCCTGCTCTTCTTCAATTTTGATGATGCCCTGATCGGCGGTACCGATGCTGTCGGTAAGCGTGTATTGCACGTAGTCTTTTCCGGCAAAGGAAGCGTTGGAATATACGATCTGGTTGTTGACCACCTGTGCTGAGCCGCTGGCCTGGTTGATGCTCACGGTTACCGGTCCGGTAAACTCATCGTTGAGCAGCGGGTTGATGGTAAGGGTGCCTGTGCCGTCCCAGTTGACCAGATCATCGTTTACTTTTACGGTTGAAGCCACAAAAGTGAGGTGGTAGATGCGGTAGTTGGATTTGGGTATCGGGTTGGCGATGATGTATTCGATGGTAAAGGAACGGTAGCCACTGGCGGTGCTGCCGGCTGCAATGGAAACCTCGTCGGTAGCAGGATTGATGTAGATGGAAAAGTCTGAACCTACTTGTGAAATCACAGAAGGTTCGCCCAGTAAATTGGGATCAACGATCTGATCGACCTGCGTTTGCTGGCCTGTAATGATGGTGGCGTATTTTTCGGAAGTGCGTTGTGCATAAACCGACATGCTGCCGGTCAGAATAAATAGACACGGCAAGACAAGACTCAACAGCCTGGTGAACAGGTAGGGTTTGTGCATGCTTTGGTTATTAATGAGTTAAAACAAAATTACAACAAAAATTCAGAGCAACAAATAAATCCGCAAAAATTTCATATATTTTTAAGCTTAATTTTTATTTATTTTAATATGTAAAGAAACAAAAATCAAGTGCTTAAATATAAACAAATGCCCTTACGGGTGTTAATAACGGAGTGCCAGAACAAAACCCTACTACAATATTTTATTCGTCGATCAACGAATGAGGTCAAAACATAATTTTACAAAACAGCGATTTTTAAGCCAACTGCCAAATAATAATTTCCAACGAAAATGCAGATTCAGTGCGAATTAGTGTGCACCGTTATAGCCGTCGATCAGTTTTTGCAGGAAGGGAGATGCAAAGATAAAATCGTGCAGGTGTTCGTCTTCGCTCGACAAAACCTGGTCTTTGCTGCCACTCCACGACAAGTAGCCTTTGTCGATGAGGCAGATGTTTTCTCCAATTTCCATCACCGAGTTCATGTCGTGGGTATTGATAATGGTGGTGATGTTGTTGTCTTTGGTAATATCGGCGATCAGCTCATCAATGGTAATAGAAGTCTGAGGATCAAGGCCTGAGTTGGGCTCGTCGCAAAACAGGTACAGCGGATTGAGCACAATAGCCCGGGCGATGCCCACCCTTTTTTGCATACCCCCACTGATTTCGGAAGGGTACTTTTTATTGACTCCGCTCAGGCTAACCCTTTCGAGGCAGAGGTTGACGCGGTCTGTTTTTTCCTTGAGCGTCATGTGGGTAAACATGTCCATCGGGAAACGGATGTTTTGTTCAATGGTCATGGAATCAAACAAGGCATTGCCCTGAAAGAGCATGCCCACCTTCATGCGCAACTCCCGGAGCTGGGCTTTATTGAGGTTGAAAAAGTCGATGTTGTCGTACCAAACCTTGCCTTCCGTGGGCTTCATCAACCCTACCAGGATTTTGAGTAAGACGGTCTTACCCGCCCCGGATTTTCCAATAATAAGGTTGGTTTTTCCCTTTTCAAAAGTAAAAGTGATGCCTTTGAGCACTTCCTGCTCGCCAAATGTTTTTCTTATGTTTTCACACCTGATCATGACTCTGGTTTAAGCGGTAAGCACAACGGCAATGATGTAATCTGCCAAAAGAATGAGAATATCGCTGTATACCACAGCACGGGTACTGGCTTCTCCCAGTTCGATGCTACCCCCTTTCACAAAGTAGCCCTGATAGCAGGACACGCCGGTAAGGATGTAGGCAAAAACAACGGCTTTAACAAACATCATAAAGACATTGTAAGGCACAAAAAACGAACGGATGCCCTTGATATAATCGGCGGTAGAAAAAAGTCCTGTGGGTACCGACGCCAGGTAGGCACCAAAAATACTCACCAAAGCTGCCACACAAACCAGGATCGGAATGACAATGATGGCAGCTACAATCTTGGGCATTACCAGAAATGAAGAAGTGTTGACGCCCATAATCTCCATCGCATCGATGTGCTCTTTTTGTCGCATACCCCCTAATTCTGCCGCCATGTTGGAGCCCACCTTTCCGGCCAAAACCAGACAGGTAATGGTGGGTGCCAGCTCAATGATGGTCATGTCGCGCACGATGTATCCAATGTAATAGGGGGGTATCAGCGTACCGTCCATCTGGTAATAAAACTGTACCGCCGTAACGGCACCAATGAAAACAGAAATCAAAAAGACGATGGGCAGCGAGCCAATACCAATGTCGTACATCTGCCTGATGGTCTCATTGTAATACATGCGCAGATTTTCCGGCCGGGAAAACATCTGGCGCTTCCACAGCACATAGCTGCCAAAGTGGTGTAAAAAACTACGGATTACAGACATCGTGAAATCACTGGTATTGGATAAAAAGCCGGTATGTCCCTAAGACATAAGCCGGAGCGACGCAAAAATAGAACAATTAAACGTAAGAAAGCGGGTTTGGGTTGAAAGGAAATGTGGTTAAAAAACTTAAAAACTCATTATATTATAGCTTTTTTGCAAATAATAACAACTAATAATGAATGTATTATGTGAATAAATGTGTTACTTTGCACAAAACAAAGCAAAATGACAAGGTCTTCTGTTTGCTTACAAACTACCATAGCGTTGACCCTGCTTTTTTGGGTCACGGCCCTCAACGCACAGCAACATTCTGTAGCACGCTTGTGGAATGAAGAGTTAATAAAATCCATTCGTAAAGATTTTGCCCGACCGACGGTCCATGCCAGAAATCTTTTTCACACGTCGGCCGCAATGTACGATGCGTGGGCGGTTTTCGATGATGAGGCAAAGCCCTATTTTTTGGGCAATACCATTCAGGGCTTTAACTTTCCGTTCTCAGGTTTCACGCCGGGTTCCGATATTGAAGCTCAAAGGAAAGAAGCCATATCTTACGCGATGTACCGACTGCTGCGGCACCGATTTTCAAACTCTCCGGAGGGGAATGGAGCCGTTCAGCGCTACAATCACCTCATGGACAGCTTGGGTTATGATATCAATTTTACCTCCATCAATTATGGTTCGGGTTCTGCCGCAGCCTTGGGCAACTACATTGCCAGCAAGATCATTGCGTACGGTCTGCAGGATGGCAGCAACGAACAAAATTTGTATCAAAATCAATATTACCAGCCCAAAAATGCCGGTTTGATCATTTACAACAGAGGTAACCCCAACCTTGTACAGCCCAATTACTGGCAGCCCCTGACGCTCAATGTTTTTGTGGACCAGAGTGGCAACCAGATACCCACCAACACACCGCCATTTATGGGTGCAGAATGGGGCAATGTAGTGCCTTTTGCACTGGCTGACAGCGTAAAACAGGTGTTCCAGCGCGATGGACATAACTGGAATGTTTATCACGATCCCGGGCTACCACCCCTGCTAGACCCACAGTCTGTAGTCAATTCATACTATTATAAAAACACTTTTGGCATGGTGTTGCAATGGTCGTCTCATCTGGATCCCAACGACGGTGTGATGATTGACATTTCGCCCAAAACCCTGGGCAATAGTCCGGAGTTGCCCACAGACATTTCAGCGTATAATAACTTTTACGATTACATGAACGGAGGTCACCAGGAAGATGGCTATCCGGTCAACCCCGTAACGGGGCAGCCCTACACCCCTCAAATCGTTAAAAGGGGAGATTATGCCCGTGTGCTGGCAGAATTTTGGGCCGATGGTCCTGACTCTGAAACGCCGCCTGGCCACTGGTTTACCATTTTGAATTACATCAATGATCATCCCCTTTTTGAGAAAAAATACAGGGGAAAAGGACCCGTGATAGAAGACCTTGAATGGGACGTAAAATCCTATTTTATGTTGGGGGGTGCGATGCACGATGCGGCCGTCTCTACATGGGGCATAAAAGGTTGGTATGATGGAGTAAGGCCGGTATCGGCCATCAGGTACATGGCGTCCAAAGGACAATGTACAGACCCCAATTTGCCCTCCTACCATCCGGAAGGACTTGCGCTGATTCCCGGCTTTGTAGAACTCATCTATCCGGGAGATCCACTGGCGGGACTGCAAAATGAAAATTTATATAAAATCAAGGCTAAGGCGTGGAGGGGACCTACATTCATTGGCAACCCGCAGACAGATGTGGCCGGTGTAGACTGGGTGTTGGCTGACTATTGGTGGCCGTACCAGCGTCCAACCTTTGTAACCCCCCCATTTGCGGGATATACATCGGGGCACTCCACCTTTTCCAGAACAGCGGCAGAACTATTGGAAAAAATCACCGGAAGCCCCTACTTCCCGGGCGGAATGGGGGAGTTTGTAGCTAAAAAAAATCAATACCTTGTTTTCGAAGACGGCCCATCTACCGACATTGTTTTGCAATGGGCGGCTTACCGCGATGCGTCAGATCAATCCAGCCTGTCGAGAATTTGGGGAGGCATTCACCCACCGGCAGATGACATACCCGGAAGAAAAAATGGAATCAAAATTGCGGCCAATGCCTTTACAAAAGCAGAGCGGTATTTCTTTGATGACAACGATCAGGATGGCTTTTTGTCTATTGATGACTGCGATGACAACAATGCCGCCGTCTATCCCGGTGCAACGGAGATCTGTGATGGCATAGACAACGATTGTGATGGCATCGTGGATGGAGAAACCGATGCCGACCAGGATGGTATAGCCGACAACTGTGACCCGGACGACGATAATGATGGTATAGCCGACAATGCAGATATATGTGCCAATACACCGGCAGGCAACAAGGTAGATGCTTCCGGTTGCACAGACAATGATCAGGACGGATATTCACCACAACGAAGCAGTACAGACAATCTCTTTGATCCGGATGACGATCAAAGCTGCGTTCCCAATACTTTGGCCGACAACTGCGATGCCGACCACGATGGCCTGACCCGAAAATTTGAACTCAATGGCAAAGACGGCATACCGGGTACCGGCGATGAAACCGACCCCGACAACGAAGATACCGATGGTGACGGGCTCTCAGATGGCGAAGAAGTGCTGGTGCTCAACACCGATCCCAACAACGACTGCAGCCCATTCAGGCCCAATGCCGGCTGTGGTGCCACCCTGACAGGATTGGCTTTTGAAGATGAAAACTACGATGGCCAGTACAACGAAGGAGAGACATTGCTCAACAATATCGAAGTAAAGTTGTACCGCTACAACAAAGACATCTTCCCCACCAAGCTGGAATATTTGTCGACAACCCATACTGATATCCATGGAGAATATATACTCACATATGGAGAACCCGGCAAATTTTATGTAGCTTTCACTCCACCCGCCGCCTGGTCATTCACCAAAGCCAACGAAGGAGCGGATGAATCCGACTCGGATGTAACCGGTGTTCGAAAACCGGGCTTCACCGATCTCATTGATCTTACGGGCAATGAAGCGTCCGCATACAATGTTGATGCCGGATTTTATGTATGTCAGTATATCGGAGATTTGGTGTGGTACGACTACAATAAAAACGACTTGGCCGATCCGTATGAAAATGGACTCAATGGTATAAAAGTGGAATTGTACCGCGAAGAAAACGGCCCGTACACCTTATTTGGAGTCACTGAAACCGGTCAAAAGCCCAATTCGCCTTCGAGCGATGGATATTTTTCATTCTGTGTGCCGCCGGGTAATTATTACATCAAAGTAATCATGCCCCCGTACGGCTTGGTCAACGCCCGTCCCAATATAGGTAACAATGAAGAGTTAGACAGCGATATCGACCATAGCAACGGCAAAGGAACGACGGCCGTATTTTATGTGGGAGAAGGACAAAACCGCACCCAGTTTGCCGCCGGCTATTACCCCATGGGTCAGGTGGGCAATTTGGTATGGCTCGACGAAGACCAGGATGGCTGGCAGGATAGTGAAGAACCCGGGCTAACCGGCGTTAAAGTTGAGGCATTCAATGCCGAAAATGCACTGATTGGAGAAGCAACAACCGACGAAAACGGCATTTACAATATCGACTATCTGGAGAAGAGTAAGTATTACCTCAAGTTTACTGCGCCCAATGGACTGGTGGCAACAGGATCGGGTCTGGCACCTGCCAACGAAGACAGCGATATAGATCACAGCAATGGATACAATACCACCCGATGGTTTTCGGTCAATCCCGGAGAAGAAGTGTACAACATTGATGCAGGTTTGAGTTCGGCAGCACTACCGCTCAAATGGATCAACATAGAAGGCAGGGCAAAAGACAGCTATAACGAAATCAGCTGGCAGACAGTTTCGGAAATCAATGTTGACCGCTTTGAAGTACAGACCAAGATGAGGCCGGAAGAAGCTTATTCAACCATAGGATCAATCAAGGCAAAAAACATAGCCTCGATCAATGATTACACATACCGCCACAGTCTGTCAGATATGGAAGCAGATCATTATTACCGAATCGAGGAAGTGGACCGAGATGGTAACCGGTCTTTTTCTGACGAGATCATGGTCATCCGAAAAAAAGCTGGTGCCAGTCTCAGAGCCAGCAAACTGTATCCCGTGCCGGTACATTCCAGTCTGTTTATTGAACCAGGAGATAGGTTGACCCAGTCGGGTCAAACCATTGTTGTGCGCATTTATGATGCGCTGGGTGTAGTGCAAATGGAAGGAAAGATGACCGGAAATGTATTTGAGGTGAGGAATCTTAATCCCGGATATTATAGTGTAGTGTTACAAACGGAAGCATATACCGAAACACATCCGGTGGTGGTGATCAGACCATAACAGATTGAACGATTTGACAACTGGATTGTTTGTTGGACATCAATACTTTATATGGAACCATTGAAGCAAAGAAAAAAAGCGGTCATTACCGGTTCGAGCAAGGGTCTGGGTCTGGCCATTGCCCGGCAGTTGGCAGCGGCGGGATACGACATATTTCTTGGTGGCAGAAATGAAGAAGAACTCAAAGCAGTGGCCGCACAACTGGAACAAAAAAATGAAGGGGTACATGCGGCGTATGCCGTGGCCGACCTTAGCAGCAAGACAGCGGTTTTTGAATACGCAGAGGCCGTAAAACGGTGGTCTTCACACCTGGACGTGCTGGTAAACAATGCGGGCATCTATCTACCGGGAGAGGTGACGACAGAAGCCGACGGAAGCCTCGAAAAACTCATTGAAACCAATCTTTATAGTGCGTATTACCTGACACGGCAATTATTGCCTGCCATCCGAAAAAGCAAGGAGGCACACATCATCAACATGTGTTCTATCGCCAGTCTTGATGCCTATACGGGTGGGGGCAGTTACAGCATTTCAAAATTTGCCTTGTTGGGTTTTAATAAGGCCCTGCGTATGGAATTGATGAAGGAAGGCATCAAAGTGTCTGCCATTTTGCCGGGAGCAGCCTGGTCAGACAGCTGGAAGGGCATTGACCTTCCTTATGAAAGACTGATGCAAAGTGACGATGTTGCACGTGCCGTAATGGCCTGTCTTGCCATGTCGCCTTCCGCCTGTGTAGAAGAAATTATACTGAGACCCCAACTCGGCGATTTATAAGATGGAAGAAAATCGGTTCATTCCTTATAAGGCAAGGGAGTTAAGCCCTGAACAAACCGCAACCGCAGCCAAAAACTTCAGGCTGCTGATGGAGAGCAGGAGGTCACTTCGTTTTTTTTCGGATCGTCCCGTAGCGGCCACCGTCATAGAAGATTTGATCATGGCAGCCGCATCCGCCCCATCAGGAGCCCACAAACAACCCTGGTTTTTTGCGGCTGTCAGCGATGCTGCCATAAAGACCCGTATCAGGCAAGCGGCAGAAAAAGAAGAATACGAAAACTACCATGGTCGGATGGGCGAAGAATGGATCAATGACCTTAAAAAATTTGACACCAATCACATCAAACCCTTTTTGGAAACAGCTCCCTGGCTTATCATCCTATTTAAAAAGCCGTATGATGTTGAAGAAGGTCAAAAAAAGAAGAATTATTATGTGCAGGAATCTGTAGGCATTGCGGCGGGTATGTTGATAACGGCTATTCACCAGGCCGGTTTGGTGACCCTAACCCATACGCCTTCACCCATGCAGTTTTTGAGCGAGATTCTGGGCCGGCCGGAAGAAGAAAAAGCTTTTTTACTTTTACCGGTAGGTTACCCGGCGGAAGGGGCGGTGGTTCCGGATTTGAAGCGAAAAAGTCCGGAAGAGGTGTATAAAATGTATGTGTAATGTGTACGGTAACGTATCTGCCCAAACCATCAGGCTGGTTGCTCACCAACAACCGGGATGAAAGTCCGCTAAGAGCCTCTTCTCACCTCGTAAAAGACAGTTTGGGTCAGCAGACCCTCCTTTATCCCCCGGATGATAAAGGAGGCACTTGGATAGCCATTAACGATGCCGGCCGACTTGTGTGCCTGCTCAATGGTGGTTTCGAAAAGCACGCCCATCGGCCTCCATACAGGCACAGTCGGGGCCTTATTGTGTTGAATTCAGTCCGTTCAAACGACA
>WBZX01001490.1_pt2 | contig 14912 bp, 8 predicted proteins | sample 5204211 | NCBI WGS metagenome assembly WBZX01 (sample SAMN12344362, study PRJNA552823) | activated sludge metagenome | biome: Activated sludge suspended growth; feature: Nitrification reactor; material: Wastewater; isolation source: activated sludge from nitrification reactor of wastewater treatment...
CCCGCAACCAGGTCCTTCCCAAGAAGTTGTCGAACATGCGGAGCGCCAATGACCAATTGGGGCTATTCTTCGCACAGCTCAACGACGGCATCTGGAGCATGCCGGTCGCCTTCGAGCACAACAACACGAAATTCAGCATCATCCATCCCACCTTCTCCTCGGATGGCACCACCTTGTACTTCGCGAGTGACATGCCCGGAGGAATGGGTGGCATGGACCTGTACGCGTGCGTGCGCACAAACAACGGATGGTCCACACCTGCAGCACTGCCTGCCACGATCAACAGCACTTCCAACGAAGTATACCCTCGTGTGCACGCCGACGGCACGCTGAGCTTCGCTAGTGATCGCGCTGGAGGACAGGGCAAGCTCGACATCTACACATCGACCCCCGACCACGGCACCTGGAGCCGCCCGGTGAACCTACCCGCACCCGTGAACGGACCGGAGAACGACCATGGCTTCACCTATCTACCGGATGGGCGTACCGCACTCTTCAGCAGCAACCGAACGGGCGCGGATGCCATTTTCCTCGGAAAGTTCACCGTCCCAAAATTCAGAGAGTGCGCGCAACAGCAGCGGAACAACTACTGCTACTCGTTCAAACGGCCCTCGCACGCTGCCACCCGCTCCATCCCGGTGGACCATGTGTGGGACATGGGCGACGGCACACGCATTCCCGGGAACCAGGCACAGCATTGCTATGAGAAGCCGGGGCACTACACGGTGCGTTCCCTGTTGGTGGACCGCAAGAGCGGTGAAGTGTTCCACATCATGAGCAGCAACGAGCTCGATGTGGAGGACATCCAGCAGGCGTGGATAGCCGCGCAGGATACCGTGCGCACTGGACGTTTGCTGGCGTTGGACGCGAACATGAGCTTCCTACCCGGCATGAACCCCATGGAATACCACTGGGACATGGGTGATGGCACCTCCCTGGAAGGACTTCGGCAGGAACATGCCTTCCGCACGGCCGGCGTGTACGAAGTACGACTGGATGTTCTCTCCGAACCGGATGCGCGCGGGGTGATCAGCAACAAGTGCAACACCAAGACGGTGGTGGTCATCGACCGCTTCCGCGACCAGGAGGACATGGCCGTGGTAGCAGCCTACCAGGATGCCTTCGGGAAGACGCACAGCTTCGAGTTCCAAGAGCTGCCATTCGATGCGGCATCGATCAACGGTGATGCGCTCACGGATGTCACCTTCAGTGTGCAGCTCTTCGCCAGCAAGTCGCGCGTGGACCTCGACGACCCTCGGTTCGCACAGGTGCGCAAACTCTACCGCGTGGTGGAGCGTTTCGACCCGGAGACCAAGCTATACACCTATTCGGTCGGGGAAACCACGAGCATGGAAGAGCTCTATGAAGTGTTCCGCAAGGTGAAGGAGTTGCAATTCCTGGATGCAGAGGTGTTCGCCCTCCATGTGGAGAAGCTGATGGACCTGAGCCAGCTCGACCTCGCCTCGCTCACGGACCTTAACCACACCAAGCTCCGCACGAACGCCATACACTTCGCGTACAAGAGCGCCGTATTGGAAGCGGGAAGCGAAGTCGTATTGGAACAAGTCACCGGGCTGCTCCGTCAGCATCCCGAAGTCCAACTGGTGATCGAAGCGCACACCGATGATGTTGGCAGCCGTTCGTACAATATGGGGCTCTCGCAAGAGCGGGCAATGAGCGTGGTGAACTACCTCGTTGAACACAATGTCGACCCTTCGCGTCTGGTGCCTGTAGGTCATGGGAAGAACCAGCCCATCGCAAGCAACAAGACCGAAGAAGGTCGTAGCCAGAACCGTCGTGTGGAATTCAGGATGACGGTGAAGGAGATGGACGAAAGCGCGCCGAGTGGACTTTCGAACGTAGCTCCGCAACCCAGGAAGCGCGGCGCACAGTGAGCCTCCTGCTGAACAGGGGACGACAAGCAACGAAGGAGCGCATAGATAGGTCTACTGGACGTGACCATTGCGGAGGACCGTGATGGCTACTTTCGTCCGGCCTAGTGATGACACGTTCGCTCCTGTTCACCCTGCTCGCGCTGCTCGCCAGTATCCGGTGCGCTTCCCAAGGGGCTTTGCGGTTCACGGAGAACAAGGGACAATGGCCCAGTGATGTAACCCACCGCGCCGAGCTGGGTGGCGCCACCGTGTGGTTCGAACAGGGTGCACTGCTTCTGGACCGATACGATGCAGAAGCGATCGCCGTGGTGCACGGCGACATCCGAACGACCCTGCCGATCACGGTACAGCACCACGCCGTGCGCCTAAAGTTCCTGAGCGCATTGCCAACGACACATTCCACCAGTGACTTGCAACTGCCGGGGCACACGAGCTACTTCCTCGGGAATGACCCACGTCGTTGGGCTTCACGCGCACGATCCTACGCCCGGGTGACCATGCACGACGTTGCACCGGGATGCGATGCCATATTCACCGAAGGACGCAGCGGACTGAAATACGACCTCGTGTTGGCGCCTGGTGCCGATCCTGCGAGCATCCGATTCACCTACGAAGGAGCTGATGGGCTTGTGCTCCGCAACGGGGCGCTCATCGTGAACACGTCGCTCGGCCGCCTTGTGGAGCGCATCCCTCTCGCCTACCAGGAAATAGGGAACGACCGTGTTCCCGTGAGTTGCTCCTATACGTTGTCCCATGGTGTCGTGGGTGTGAAGCCCGGGGCGTACGACCACGCTTTGCCACTCATCATAGACCCAACGCTCTCCTTCGCCACCTACTCCGGATCCTTCAGCAACAACTTCGGTTACACAGCCACCTTCGACCAAGCCGGATTCCTGTATGCGGGAAGCACGGCCTTCGGTGCACAATTCCCAGTGACGACAGGTGCGTACCAGACCATCTGGTCCGGTGGCACCACGGATATCGCGATCACCAAGTACGACACCACAGGGACCTTCCTCGTATGGAGCACCTACCTGGGCGGGACCGCCGCGGAAATGCCCCACAGCCTGATCGTCGGCACGAACGATCAACTCCTCGTGTTGGGTACCACAGGCTCGAACGACTTCCCGATCACAGCCAACGGCTACGATGACTCGTTCGCCGCAGGCACCAGCTTCACTCCAGCCGGCCTTGGACTGAGCTATCCCAATGGTTGCGACATGGTCATCGCCCGCCTCGACTCCGAAGGTGCTGCCTTGTTGGGATCCACCTACTTAGGAGGTACCGGCAACGACGGCTTGAACTCGGCCGCCGCGTTGAAATTCAACTATGCCGACGAAGTGCGTGGTGAAGTGCTCTTGGACACACTCGGGCGTGTATGGGTGGTGAGTTGTACCCAAAGCAGCGACGCACCCACGACGGCAGGCTGCGCACAGGGCACGTTCGGTGGAGGAACACATGATGGCTATGTGGCACGTTTCGATGCGCTGCTCACCCAACTGCAGTTCGCGAGTTTCGTCGGTGGCACGAGTGCGGATGCCACCTTCTCCGGCGAATTCGATGATCAGGGGCGCTTGTATGTATGCGGCGGCACCACCAGCGCGGACCTACCGGCAAGCAGCACGGCCGTCGACGCCACTTACAACGGCGGTCTGAGCGATGCGTTCGCCGCGCGCTTCAACAATACCGGAAGTTCCATCGATGCACTCACCTATTGGGGAAGCACGACCTATGACCAGGCCTATTTCCTCGAGTTGGACGCCCAAGGCTCGGTCTATCTCTTCGGGCAGACAACGGCGCCGAGCGGGCAGCTCATCCAGAACGCGCCCTACAACGTGCCCTTCGGCGGTCAGTTCATCACCAAGATGGATGCGGACCTTTCCGCCGTGTTGCTGAGCTCCCGCGTGGGTGCCGGTGATGGCACACCGGACATCTCCCCCACGGCGTTCTTGGTGGATGTGTGCGACAAGATCTACACCAGCGGCTGGGGTAGCAGTTCCGGCGGACTTGGTGGCGCGCTCACCACCGCAGGGCTTCCCGTTACACCCGGGGCCCACCAGACCACCACGGAAGGACATGACCTCTATCTGGCGGTTTTCGATATCGATATGACCGCGTTGACCTATGCCACCTACTACGGAGGTAGCCAAAGCCCCGAACACGTGGACGGAGGCACGAGCCGTTTCGATCGCCGAGGACGCGTTTACCAAAGCGTATGCGCAGGCTGCCAGAACCATGACGACTTCCCCACATCACCGGGGGCTTGGAGCGCCACCAACAACAGCACGGGCTGCAACAACGGTGTGCTCAAATTCGATTTCGATGCGCCCTTGGTGATCGCGGCCTTCACCGCAGCGGACACCGTTTGCGCCGGTGCCGCGGTCGACTTCATCAACCTGAGCAGCGGCGCCACCAGCTATCAATGGGACTTCGGCGATCAACAAAGTTCCACTGCGGCCAGCCCAACGCACACCTACGCCACAGGCACCTACCTCGTCACCCTCACGGCGTTCGACCCGAATTCGTGCAACGGACAGGACCAGGCTACTCGCACCATCGTGGTGGTAGGTGTGCAGCCCACCCTCGAAGCCATGAACGATACCATCGTGTGTGGTCCGTTGGACAGCTTCACGCTCATCGCCAGCAGCGCGGGGAGCTCATCCTCCTTCCAGTGGAGTTCGGATCCCGCGTTCACCAATACGCTGAATGCGACGCCTGCGGACAGCACCGCGACGCTCTCGCCTGTGATGAGCGGCACCTACTATGTACGAGCCGATAATGGAGCCCGCTGTGTGACCACCGATAGCGTGACCATCACAGTCCCCCTGGCCAATGCAAGCATAACAGGTGGCTCGCTGATCTGCGCTGGCGACACCACCACGCTCGCACTCATCGGGGTGGACGCTGGTGCCTTCATCCAATGGAGCCCGGCCGATGAGATACTCTCCGGGCAGAACACCCCAACGGTGACCGTTTCCCCGGATGAAGAGACGACCTACGGAGCGAACGTGATCGGAGCCTTCGGGTGCACTTGGGATACGACGATCACCGTCAGTGTCTCACCACTCTCCGGATCGGCCGTAAGTGCTACAGCGACCCCGCAGCTGGTAACGCCGGGCACCAGCGTGCAATTGCAAGCCACACCAGGCACCGGCGTCACCTATTCATGGCAACCCGCTTCCCTGGTCAGCAACCCGCTCCTCGCCAACCCAACCGCCAACGTGCAAGAGACCACCACCTTCTTCGTTACGGTGAGCGACGGTATCTGCACGCGCACCGACAGCGTGAAGGTGAACGTGTACGACCTGCGCTGCCAGGAACCGGACATCTTCGTCCCCAACACCTTCACGCCGAATGGGGATGGGACCAATGACACGCTCTTCGTTCGCGGAAGGCATATCGAACGTCTCGAATTCCAGGTCTTCGACCGCTGGGGCGAGAAGGTCTTCGAAACGGTGGACCAGACCAAGGGATGGGATGGACGCTACGGTGGGAAACACGTTGACCCAGCCGTATTCGTCTACCACCTCACCGCTTGGTGCGTGGATGGGCAGCGCTATTTCACGAAGGGGAACGTGACCGTTGTGCGATGAGGCGAACGACCTACAACGGGAATACACGAACAGCATACTTCCGTAAGGGGTGGCTGTTGATCTCTTGTTGGGGCTTCGCATCGATCCTCTCCACTTCGCTCTTCGGACAGGACATCCACTTTTCGCAGTTCTTCAATGTTCCCCTCGCGTGGAACCCGGCCCTGATCGGCCAGTTCGATGGGCAATACCGCGCCCATGGGGTCTTCCGCCAGCAATGGCGGTCGGTCACCATACCCTATCGCACCTTCGGCGCCGGTGGCGATGCGCGCGACTTCGTCGGTGTGGAAGGGCTCGGTGTGGGGGCTTGGTTGTTCAATGATCGTGCTGGCGACAGCCGTTTGAACCAATTCCATTTGGACCTCGGTGCCAGCTGGACACAACGCTTCGGTGCAGCACGCGAGCATGGTGTGACCGTGGGTGCACAGGTCGGCTTCACGTCCCTCACCATCGACAACAGTGCGCTCACGTTCGATTCGCAGTACAACGGCTTCTACTACGACCCGGACCGCGACAACGGCGAGAGTTTCAGTCGCTATGGAATGGCGCACCCGGATGTGCATGCGGGCATCGTGTACCGTTTCGCACCCGCAGCGCGCCGGCTCCTCCAGGTAGGCTTCGGCCTGTACAACATCACGCGCCCGGGCATCGGCTTCCTTGGTGAGCCCGATGTACCATTGGACCGGCGTGGCAGCTTCCACATGCTCCTTTCCATTCCGCTCAACGCCAAGCTGGACCTCATGCCCATGATGAGCCACCAGAAGCAAGGCACGTTCAAGGAGCTCGACATGGGCGCCAACCTGCGCTACCTACTGCTAGATCGTTACGGGCTGAGGCGCGCCGTGCTCTTCGGGCCACACCTGCGCGCCGCCGATGCCGGGTATCTATTCGCAGGCTTCGAGTACGACGACTGGAGCATGGGTGTGAGCTACGACATCAACACCAGCGACCTGGTACCCGCAAGTCGGAACAAAGGAGCCATCGAGTTCACGCTCGTGCGCATTTGGAAGAAGCGTCCTGCGGTACCTGTCCGTTTCAAAGCCTGCCCCAGCCAGCTCTGATCGCATGCGCGCACGCTTCATCCTGATTGCCACCACTGTGCTCGCATCGTGCATCAGCACTGCACAGTCATTGGAGCAGTGGACGAGTTGGGGCGATGCAGCCGTGATGCGCGGAGAGTACTACGGCGCCACGCGCTTCTACGACGGTGCGCTGGCCATCGATGGTGGCCGCATGAGCCTGCAATGGAAACAGGCTGAAGCCTGCAGGATGAGCAACCAATACGGTCGCGCTGCAGAGTTCTATGAGCGCGTGCAGCGCAAGGACATGGGGCGAACGCACCCGGAAGCACTGCGCTGGCTGGCCGAAATGCAGATGTGCACCGGTGACCATGCCGAGGCTCGTAACACTTGGCGCAAGGTCCTTCAAATGGAAAAGGACAAGACCTCCTTCGTGGCGCGCCGAGCAACGAATGGGCAGGCAGGGTGTGAACTCGCGATGGACAGCTCCAAGCTCCAGCAGGAACTCGTGATCGAGCATCTTCCGCAGCCCACCAACACGTACGATAGCGAGTTCGGCGGGCGCCGCGGGCCGGACTCCCTGTTGTACTTCACCTCCCTCCGCGGCACCATCGATGCCAACGGTGAAGTGACGGACACGGCTGCTTACCACGCGGCGCTCTACCGCACGGATCCCTCGAAGGAAGATGGGACGGAGCCATCGCTCGTTCGTGCAACGGCGGAGCGGACCCATGACGAGGCGAATGCAGCATGGTCGATCGACAGCAAGTGGTTCCTCTTCACCCGTTGTGTTGCCGGCGAACCGTGTCGCATCCACGTAGCACCCGTGACACCCACTGGCCTCGGGGAAGCACGTCCACTGCCCGGCTTGGGCGACGCACACAGCACGCAACCCATGGTGGTCCTATGGGCGGAACGGGAGATGCTCCTCTTCGTTAGCGAAAGGTCCGGAGGCGAAGGAGGCGCCGATATCTGGCAAGCCGAGTTCCACGATGGCGAAGTGCGCTCGGTCTACCCGCTGGGGCGCCCGGTGAACACACCCGGAAATGAACAAGGCCCTTGGTACGATGCCGTGACCAATTCGCTTTGGTACAGTTCGGACTTCCTTCCTGGGCTTGGGGGCTTCGACATCTTCAGCGCGGCTTTCGGTGATGACGTCTTCGCTAACCCGGTGAACGCAGGCCGTCCCATCAACAGCCCGGCCAACGATCTGTACCCCGTGTATGACCCAGCACGAGGCGAAGGCTGGCTGACGAGCAACCGCGTAGGTTCCTTCGCCGCCAAAGGCGAAACGTGCTGCAACGACCTGTACCGCTTCGTATTCCCGAAGGAGCAAAGTCAAGTGATCGCGCAGATACCAGTACCTGTAATTGAACCGCCGCGCGCATTGAACACCGTGGAAAGGCTGACCGCACTCCGCGAACGCTTCCCCTTGAAGCTGTACTTCCATAACGACGAACCCGGACCGCGCAGCTGGGCCACCACCACGACTGTGGATTATGGCAGCACGTATGATGCCTACAAGACACTTGTACCCGTCTATGAACAGGAGAATAGGGACCCAGGGCCGATCCGCGACTTCTTCCAACAGGAGGTCGATCATGGCTTTGCAGAACTGAACGAACTCGCCCAAGCCCTCCTACCGGTGCTCGGCGAAGGGAGGTCCGTTACCGTTGAGACGCGCGGACATGCAAGTCCGCTGGCGCGCACCGATTACAACAGGAACTTGAGTTTGCGCCGGATCGAAAGCCTGCGCAACCACTTGCGACAAACGGAACAGGGTGCTCTGTCCAGCTACTTGGATGGGACCGCCGCCAACGGAGCCCGGTTGGAGATCCGTGAACTCCCTTTCGGCGAAGAACGGTCGGCGGCGGGCGTGAGCGACGACCTGCATGACCTCCATCGTTCGGTGTATAGCGTGGATGCGGCCCGTGAACGCCGGATCGAAGTAGTGGCGCTGCAACTGCTGCAACGCCAAGGCGATGCCGAGCAGGAGCGCCAGGTGATGCAACTCGGCGATATGCGCCAGGGAGTGGAGCGCATCACGCGTTTCACGCTCCACAATACCGGCGATACGCCCATGGAACTGCTGCATGCAGAAGCGGACTGCGGCTGCACCACGGCCAAACTGCCAAAGGAAATCGTGCCTGCAGGCGGTAGTATCGGTATCGACGTGGTCTTCAGTGGCCACGCTGTGGAAGGCCCCATGCGCCGCACCGTGACCGTTGACACCAACGGATCGCCCAAGCGTTTCGATCTGGTGATCGAAGGACGCATCGTACCCTGATGATGAATATGGAACTCCTACTCCTCTCCAACTCCACCATGCCCGGTGAACCGTTCTTCGCCTGGCCCCGTCCGTATGTGACCGCATTCCTGCAAGGCCGTCGCCGTGTCGCCTTCGCGCCCTTCGCCACCGCCGAAGACCAACAAGACGCTTATACCGAGCGCGTGCGTGAAGTCTTCGCGACGTTGGAGATCGAACTCGTGGGCCTGCACCGTCAGCCTGACCCCGTTGCCGCACTTGACAGCGTGGATGCGGTGATGGTAGGTGGAGGCAACACCTTCCTCCTACTCCGCGCGCTGTACCGCACCCAGCTCGCGCGTGCCATAGCGGACAAGGTGCGTGGTGGCATGCCTTACATCGGCTGGAGCGCGGGAAGCAACGTAGCCTGTCCCACGATAATGACGACCAACGACATGCCCATCGTGGAGCCGCCCTCGTTGAAAGCGCTGCACCTGATCCCTTTCCAGTTGAACCCACACTACACGGAAGCCACCATACCCGGGCACGGGGGCGAGGGACGCGATCAACGTATCGCTGAGTTCCTCACGGCCAATCCGGCCATGCCCGTTGTGGGTCTTCGCGAAGGGACGCTCCTTCATTTCACCAGCGACAAGGCCATGCTCATGGGTGGTACCATGAAACTCTTCCGCCATGGGCGTGAGCCACGCGAAGTGGCTCCGGGCAAGGAGTTCCGCAAGGATCTCGCAGGGCTCTGACCGCGCGCTCGGCGCGCGTTACTTTCGGCCCCGTCATGCACGAAGAAGAACAAGGGCTCTTCGCCACACTGGGCAACAACCTGTGGGGGCTCGCGAAGATCGGGTTGATCATCGCTGCGGCTTTCGTGCTGGAGCGCTTCATCCGCATCCTCCTGAAGCGTGCCTACCTGCGTAGCGACAAGGGCTTCGAGGACCGCACGCGCTATCGGTTCCTCCGCAATGGCACGCGGTTCCTGGTCAGCCTCATCGCCATCGGCACCATCGTGTACAGCATTCCGTCGTTCAAGGACGTGGCGGTAGGTCTTTTCGCTGGTGCCAGTATCCTCGTGGCCATCCTGGGCTTCGCAGCGCAGGGCGCCTTCAGCAACATCATCAGTGGCATCTTCATCGTCAGCTTCAAGCCCTTCCGCGTAGGCGATTGGCTTACCGTGGGTGCATTCTCCGGAACGGTGGAGGACATCACTTTGAGACATACGATCCTGGTCACCTCTGAGAACAAGCGCGTGATCATGCCCAACGCCAAGATCAGTGATGAGACCATCGTTAACAGCACCATCACGGATCCTGCGGTGTGCCAATACGTGGATATCGGGATCAGTTACGAGAGCGACCTGGACAAGGCCATGAGCATTCTTGAACAGGAGTGTGAAGCACACCCCGCGTGCATGGACCGCCGCACGGCGACCGAGTTGGAGCAGGGTGTGCCACGCGTTCAAGTACGCTTGGTGCAATTGGGCGAATCGTCCGTGACCATACGCGCCTATGTGTGGGCAGCGGAGGTCTCACAGGCCCGCATGATGCAATACGAACTCCAACGTTCGCTCAAGTTGCGCTTCGACCGCGAAGGCATCGTGATCCCGTACCCCCAACGCGTGGTGACATTACGCCACGATCAACGCACCACTGCATGAAGAAGGTCAAGAGCCGCAGCGGCAAAGCGGGCCTTCCCCCGGGTTCACTCATCCACGTGGGAGAAGCTTCGCCAACGACCACCACGCTGAAGCTCTTCACCTATAACACCGAACTGGTGCACGAACGGCCTCTGGCCAGCGTGGCGGAATGCGTGGACGTGGAGAACGACAAGCACGTGGCTTGGTTGGATGTGGACGGTCTCAACAGCGAGGGACTGCTCGCTACGATCGGCGAACGCTTCCACCTGCACCCGTTGCTGCTAGAGGATATCCTGAACACCGACCACCGGCCAAAGGTGGAAGAATACCAGGACACACTCTTCGTGGTGGCCAAGATGCTCGGTCTTGATGAGGAGACCGGTGGCATCCACATCGAGCAGATCTGCTTCGTACTGCGCAAAGGACTGGTGCTGTCCTTCCAGGAACGGCCCGGCGATGTGCTGGACCCCATTCGGGAACGCATCCGAAAGGACCTGGGCCGCGTGCGCCGCAGTGGTAGTGACTACTTACTCTACGCCCTGCTGGACGTGATCGTGGACCAGTACTTCGTCATCGTCGAAGACCTCGGAAGGCGCATCGAAGAACTCGAGCGTAAGGTGATGTTGCGCCCGAGCAACGAGGACCTCCTCACCATCCAGGAGCTGCGCGGCCTGTTGATCACTGTGAACCGCTACGTGACCCCGACCCGAGAGCTCGCCGGTCGGCTGAACAGCATCCAAAGCGCCCTCATCGACAAGAGCACGCGCCGCTACATCAACGACCTGCAGGACCACACGGTGTACATCGCCGAGACCATCGGCACCTTCCGCGAGATGCTGACCAGCTTGGAGAACACCTACCACGCAGGACAGAACATGCGCATGACGCAGGTGATGAAGCTGCTCACCATCATCAGCACCATCTTCATCCCGCTCACCTTCATCGTTGGCGTGTATGGGATGAACTTCGAATGGGCCGATGGCGCCCACCCCCTGAACATGCCCGAGTTGCATACGCCCTACGGCTATCCCGTGGTCATGAGCGCCATGGCCATCCTCGCAGGCCTCATGCTGCTCTGGTTCCGTAAGAAGCGGTGGCTGTAAGAGCGCAGTCGTTCGCGCGCGTTCGTCATCTTCGCAGTACATGCGCTGGCGGAACGCCCTCCTTCCCTTCTTGAGTTCCGTCACCATCGGGCTCCTGGCTCCGCTGGCTGGCGTTGGACAGGTCGCGCCTTCCACCATCAACCTTGTCACCCTTCCCATTCCAGCCCTGCCGCGTTGCGATATCCACGCGCTGCTGAAGGATACCGACGGCTTCCTCTGGATCGGCACCGACGAGGGCCTCTTTCGCTACGATGGTAGCAACCTTGATGCCTACCGCAACGTGCCAGGCGATAGCCTGAGCCTGCCGAACAACATTGTTTTCAGTTTAGTGCTCGATGCACAAGGACGCATCTGGGTGGCCACCATGGCCGGCATATGCACCTTCCACCCGCGCGAGACCAACTTCCGGAGGGTCCACTACCTGCGGGATGGGAAACACCACGATGGAGAGAGCAGGTTGCACCGGGATGCCAGTGGCCATCTCTGGGCGAGCCTGTACACCAATGGCGTTGGACGCTACGACACCGCATCGAACACCTTCACGGATATGGCCCGCATACGGGAAGCGGCGAAGAACGTGCGCGGCAGGCGATGCACAGCCCTCACGAGCGATAAGGATGGGACCCTGTGGATCACCAACGATGGCGGACTGCTCCGCTACGAGCCGGAGACGGATCAGACGGAGTTCTTCCCCTACGCACCGATAGGCTTGGCGCCAGGGCATCCACCGATCACGCTGAGCGACCCGCAGATGGATCCGGAGGATCCGAACCTCATCTGGATGGAGTCCTGGGGCTCGGGCATCGTGCGTTTCGATAAGCGTACCGGAGCATTCAAGAACTGGCTCCATGAGCGGGGAAAACCGTGGAACTTGTCCAATATCGTCTTCTCCATGTCACCGTTGGGCAAGGGCAAGTGGCTCATTGGTTTCGACTATCGCTTGCGCGTGTTCGACACGAACACCGAGAGCTTCTCTGAAGCGGTGGAGATGAACCTTCCCCAACCATCGTCATTGGAATACCCCGTGCTGAGCCAATACAGGCACAACGGCCAGCTCTGGATCGGCTCCGGCAGAGTTGGGATCTACATGATACCGGATGCGCCTTGCGACATGGTTCCCCTTGCGCATGCCAATTACCTGTGCCACGCAAGCACGGGCGGTTACTGGGGTGGAACCATCTATGAACAACGAAGGCTTCGGCGCTTGGGTGATCAGGGGAGCCTGCTTTTTGAGCGGCCGCTGCCGGATGCCGACAAGCGCGGGTATGAGGCCTTCGGGCTGGTGGAACGGCGGAATGGCGAAGTGTGGTTGTCAACGACAGCGGGCCTGCTGGTCTACGATCCGGCGAAGGACGATTTCCATTGGAGAGCGATGAACGGTGTATTCGAGGCCGGCGAGAACAAACAGCTGGGCTTTGATATCGTGGAGCAAGCCACTGGTGAAGTCTGGACACTGGGTTGGGGCAAGGGACCTCTGCGCTATTCCCCGACCAACGACCAATGGGACATACCGTGGCGTGGACAGTCTACCGATACCCTCCTGATCGGCGCACAGGGTCTGGGAACGCTGGACGCCGATCACCTCTGGCTTCGCCTGCATAACGGCGCTGGCATCCTGAACACGCGCACCATGCGCTTTGCGCACATCATGACCGAGACCAACCCGGGCCCCGGCACCCAGCTGATCACCGCAGTGGTCGCGCATGACGCTGGCCGCATGGACCTGGTGACCGCTACGAATGGGATCTACACCGCGCAGTACGATGGCGAACGATTGACCGTGACCGGTCGCTACCTGGATCCCAACACCACGGAGAAGTTCCATGATGCGGCCGCCGACCGTCGGGGATACACATGGATCGCCACCAGCCATGGCCTTGTCCGGTTCGATGGAAGGACAGGCGCCTTCGATCACCTCCGGCCGGTTTCGGGGTTACCCATGCAGAGTGCCTTTGGGATCATCAGCGATGCGGCTGGTCGCATGGTGATCCGTGGCTCCAAGACCCTTCGCTTCCATCCGGACTCCATCGACTTCAACCTACCACGCACGCCCGTGTACATCCGCCAACTCACCGTGAACGGGGCACAGCGACAAGGCAAGGAACTGAGCTTGCCCTATGACAGTAGTTCCGTGAGCATCGAGTATGCCGCCATCGCCCTTACCAATGCCGATGACATACGCTATGAGGTACAACTGAAAGGCTACGACGCGCGCTGGGTGGACAACAGCGCGCGCCGAACGGCCAGCTACATCAACCTGCCCCCCGGTGCATACACCTTCCTGGCCCGGGTGAAAGGCGCGCCTGAAGGGAGCACGGTGGGAGAATTGCGCTTCACGATCCATCCGGCGTGGTGGCAGCGGGGTTGGTTCCGTGCAGGGATGGTCATTGCATCGGCCTTGCTCATCTTCCTTCTCTCACGCTACATCCTGCGCCTGCAAGACGAACGGCGCATCGCCGCCTTGGAGCAGGAAAAGGCCGTAGGCGCCGTGCGCACCCGCATCGCGCGCGACATCCATGATGATATCGGCAGCGGGCTCACCAAGATCGCCCTGCTCTCGCGAGAATTGCACACGTCCCCGGACAAAGAGCGGCTAACGGCGAACATCGCCAGCGCCTCCACCGAGCTGATCGGGCAACTAGGTGATATCATTTGGACGGTGAACCCGGCACAAGACCATGCGGAACACTTCATGGCCTACGTGCGCGATCAACTGGGCCGTCAATTCGAAGAGATGAACGTGGACCTGATCACGGACTTGACCATCGAGCCGGGCATGGAACACCGCGATGTCCCCCCCGACGTTAAGCGCAACGTGATGCTGATCCTGAAGGAAATGGTCGCCAACGCGCTGAAGCACGCACACCCGAGGAAGGTCGATGTCCGCCTGGCCATCAACGCGGCCACACTGCTGATGCACTTCGCCGATGATGGCAGTGGATTCGATGTGCAGGTGACCACATCGGGCAACGGACGGGGCAACCTGCAAAGGCGAAGCAACGAGCTGGGCGGTACGTTGAGCGTGGTGAGCGATGCGACCGGCACGCGGTACACGCTCCAAGTACCGCTCCCCGAACCCACTTTCATGCGGGCGACATGAGCAGGGCCGTTCGATAGCTTTGTTGAACGCTTTCGATCCTGCTTCCCTCCCTCATGCCCATCCGTATCGCGATCGTAGAAGATGACCTTGACCTGCGCCGTGCACTCATGCGGGCGTTGGAAGGGCAGGGCGACCTGCAGCTGATGGGTGATTATGGCAGTGCTGAGGAATTCCAACTGCGTCCGGCCGGCCTGGAAGACCTGGACGTGGTGCTGATGGACATCAACCTACCGGGCATCAACGGTATCGCGTGCATCGAGCGGTGCAAGCCGCTGCGGCCCCACGTTCAATATTTGGTGAGCACCATCTTCG
>WBZX01001898.1_pt1 | contig 14912 bp, 10 predicted proteins | sample 5204211 | NCBI WGS metagenome assembly WBZX01 (sample SAMN12344362, study PRJNA552823) | activated sludge metagenome | biome: Activated sludge suspended growth; feature: Nitrification reactor; material: Wastewater; isolation source: activated sludge from nitrification reactor of wastewater...
AGAATGAAAAAATTAACCCCAATATTATTCCTGCAAATATTTTTGAGCTACATTAATGCCCAGGAGTCAACTTTACTAAAATTGCTTTTTGATAGTAGTGACGTTGTAGTTCAAGGAGTTATTGCTGGCACCCATTGTATCGGCTATTCTCTTGGGGTTGAAGAATGCAGTTACAAGGTGAGAGTTGATTCAATTTACAAAGGCGTTCCAAAGGTTGATCAAGTTGAGTTCGTTGTAGGTTTTGATCCGGATCATGGACCAAGTAAAAATTTTGATATGATATCTTTCTCGAGAGAATGTTTCAGTGGTGACAACTGTCCTGTCAGGAATCAAAATGTAATTGTGTTTTTGCGGGTGAATCCCACAAAGGGAGGGTATAAATTAGTTGATCGATGGTTGGGAGTACAATCATCTAGCTGGCAGTTAGCTACTGAAATGCGGAATATGCAAGTGATCGCACGGCAATAGTAGCTGCCTGCAATAGAGCATTCTTATAAGCAGGGCTATCCACATTGAAAATACATCTATCGCTAGCTTTCGCTCTATGCCTATCGCAAGCTACGGCGATCAAAGGAAAAACGTAAAGTTGGAGAAAGGAGCCTGGGAGACAGTCTCAAACTTAGTCAGTCTGTCTACAAGCATCCTTCAGTGTTAATTGCGACAAAATAGATATGAGACTACTGATATCAATATTGTGCGTATTTCTAAGTTTCAATTCTGAAGGTCAATCAAGATCTGTAGAAGGCATTGTAATGGATGCAAGCGATAACTCGCCCATAATTGGCGCAATTGTTTATCACTCTGACACGAAAACAATATGTTCCACAGATTTTAATGGTAAATTTTCAATACCACTAACCAATTCAGGAAAAACAGACTTATATGTAAATTATACTGGATATGAATGCAAGATACAAGTCATAGATTATAACGTAGAATTTATAGAAGTTAAGTTAGAAGGAGGACTAACAATTCCACATGCGAGCGTAATCATTAATGATCCATATAATATCTCGAATAAAATCCGAATGGACTCGATCAATCTGTTATGCAGTATATATCAGCATGAAATCGACAGTGTTTTTTCAATAAGACCACAGACTAAAAAGTGACCTCAACTAACAACACCTACCAGCTAACAGGAATAATTACAAAATCAATGACAACCTTATAATTGAAAACACTTGCCCCAGCAAAGATTATCGATAGTCATCCGGCCGACGGGTAGCCCGGACGACGTTCACTCAAATCTTCATACTTATACTGAAACTGGAAAACATATATGATTGGATTAGATCAAAATAAGTACCATTGGAAGAGAATATTGATGATTATGGTAATTATGACCTTAATTTCATATTTTATGGGAAGGATGCCTACCAGGGATTCACAATTTAGAGACGCCATCAATGAGTATGCTAAGCACTGCCCGGTTTATTTCGAAAATGGTTTGACACTGGATAGTGTCAATATGGATCAGCCTAAGGATCTGAACTACTATTTCAGCGATAATTCCGGAGTGGGTGAAAATTATGATTCTACACAATTTGTTAGGATGATGAGGCAATTCTATAGAACCAGGTCAGACGATTCTGATTTTATAAGATTTTTGAATGATGGTTACAAAATAAACATGATGATATTACGAAAAGATAATTCGACGCTCCAATTTAAACTTGACTCAAAAACATTAGAATATCCAGATCAGGAAATATAGAAAGAGACTTGGCATTGGAATAGAATACCCGTAAACAGGGCGATTTTCATTAAGATTACTTCCTTGGCTAGTTTTCGCACTATGCCAATCATACGTTATAATCCAGTGGCGAACAGAGTGGACGACAGATCCTGCTATGGTCGTTTCGGCTCCGCTCAACGACCGGGGTATCCCCATTGGGTATCCACTCAGTAAAAATTGTTATTTCGGCTCCGCTCAACAACAATTTTTACTTATAAAATCCTTTATCTGATGTATAATTTCTTTCAAGAAATTATAAAGAAACAAGCTTGTCGTTGAGTGGAGTCGAAGCGACAAGCTTGTTTCGTAGGATACCAAATTCCGGTCGTTGAGCGGAGCCGAAACGAACGGTATTTGAGTTTTTGAAAAGTTATTTTCCCTAACAGTGATGAACAATCGTAGCATAGCTTTGAAAACCCCTCCTAGTGAATATTCAGCCAAAAATGTATTTTTACTGACATTGCAAATAGTTGAATGATGAAATTATTTCTATCTATCCTACTGACAGTATCCTCTTTCTGTATCAGTGCCCAAACCAATGTCAGAGGCTGGGCCGCCGATGGGCAGGTATGGATTGTTTGGGAAGCAGACACCCCGCTACCGGAAACGTACGCTATCTATTCAAGCCCCAATTCTTTTGCAAGCACTACTGAGGCTGTCCTTGCAGGACGCTTGTTTAAGGAGGAATACGGGCCCTTTGCTTTGCATGAACAAGTTGATACCGCGGGCACATACCGTATACCCAATGGAAATGGCGGCGTCTACCAATTGGCCGCAAATGAAGCCCTCTTTGTATACACGCCTCATCAATCCGGTGCATTATTTTTTTCAGTTGTACCTTATGGAGAGACCGCAGTTACGCCGGGGATTAATATCACAGATGATGCTGTTACCTTTCAATATAGTCCAGCGTTTGACCCGGTAGATTGTCATCTACAGCAAACATTTATCTCGCCATTTGATAACGGCTACGTTTGTTTTGCATTTTACATGTGGGCTGATGGGCGGCAAAACCAATGGGAAAGCAGGCCTGATTTCCCAGTGATGGCCAATGCAGCGAAAAACGGAATGCCTAGCTTTTTTATGATCAGCGTTCCGATGGGACTGGATACCACTGTTCCGTTTCCATTGAGTGTATGGTTGCATGGTGGAGGAGGTACAGCACGTCAATCCCTTGCCGGCAGCAGGCTCGACATACATCTCAATCCACAGCAGGGGATCCTCCTCGCACACAATGATGATCTCTTTGGCTACATCCTCAATAGTTATGTTGGAACAGAAAGCGTGTCCAGGCATTTTGGGTGGCGCAAGCATTATGATCCGTTCACCGGTGACCCGCCCCTCGAGACAGATACGATTGTCAACTATACACAGCGCAGATATCTCTGGATCGACCAATGGTTGATGAGGCACTTCAATATCGATCCGGCACGCATCAATATCAATGGGCATAGTATGGGTTCACGGGGAACCACGATGATGGCCAAGGCTTTTCCTAATCACTATGCTACGGCTACCGTTTTAAACAACGGTTTTATTGAAGATGGTCAGCTTGGACCGATTGATGTGGTCTTCGGACCTTCCGCCTCAAACTTTCCCACAAACCTTACCGGATATGATGGGGCTACGATTCATTTCTCCACCGCTACGGATCTGGAAACGAGGCTTTCTGCCTTTCGTGACCTTCCACTCATCAGATGCTTTCATGGCAAAAACGATGATGGCGAAGGAAATGCCTGGGACAAAGATGTCGTAGATCAATACCGTAAGGCGGATTCGCTCGGCCTGGGCGCACATCTCTATTGGAGCGAGCGCGACCATGGACCTGATACGGGCCCTGAGTACGATGATCATTGGATCAACGGCTATAGTCCCACAGAGCAAACTATCGTTGATGACATTGCGTATGAGGAAGAGGTATTTCATTCCGATGTATCGTATCCTGCTTTCTTCAATCACCGGCTTGACTCACGTAACAATGATCCCGGAGATGGCACACCAGGTATTGGTGCTTCAGGTGATGGTGATGATTGGGGCACATGGGGAGGTTATCACCGATGGGATTGGGACAACATCGTAGAGCGCGCTGACCAATGGTCTGTCATTGCATGGCTTGAAAGTAATGCTGTGTTTGATCATGACAATAGTCCGCAGGATGAACTCATCGCTGACCTTGCGATACGGAAGCCGCGCTTGTTTAGGCCGGAGACAGGCAGTATTGTTTGGTGGTTTGTCCGTGATTACATCACGGATGAGGTATTGCAGCAAGGCACTTCAGTGGTGCAGGATGATGACCTGACCGTGATACCAGGTATTAAAGTCTATCGCGAAGACGTGCGTAAAGTCATCATTGACATCACTACCATACCGACCGCTACGACAGGTGTGCAGGCGTCATCTTTTCATGTTGATATTTCACCCAATCCATCTTTTGGAGCGATGGTGGTGCAGGTAACATCAGAAATGGAAGGACAGGCACACTTTAAGGTGACAGGCATGAATGGTGTCATCAGGATGTTTGATCACGCTATTGCTGCAGGAGACAATCATATTTCAATACCCAATACAGAACAGTTGCCAGCGGGGGCTTATATACTTGAAGTGGAATTGGGAAAGGAGTGGGAGCATGTAAGATGGGTGAAGCTTTGAGTTGAATGTGATGAAAGAGAGAAAACTAGGCCCCTGGCTGTTAGAAACCATTTTCTTCTTCCTCGTCCTGGGACAGGAATCATTGAGACTTAGCTGGAGAACAGCAGAAGAGAAATTGCCGGTAAGCTCCGGCCTGCAGGATTTTTACTATTATTATTTCGGGGACTTCGTCAATGGATTTGTCATTGCTTACCTGATAGATGGACTTTCTAATTTGATCCTTTTTAGGAATCAATCATCCGATGCCTACTACACTATTGCAACCGTCCGGATCAATAAATATAAGAATGCCATTTTATCAGCGATGATAGCTTCACTGATCATATTGATATATGAGTTGGGATGGACACCTGTCTCCACCACTTCAGACTTGCTGGATGTGCCGGGAGGAGTGTCGGGTGCCTTGATGTATTTGCTGGTCAGATGCCTATCCTTAAGGATTTTGGAAAACAAACCTGACACTATTAATAAATAGCAAGTGCTAAATGGATTCGCAATAATCAGGTTTGTCTTACTATCTTGTCTTTACCTAAGTATCAAATCATAAACGAAAAATGAAAATGGAAAGAATGTCCATTATGGCAGGCATGCTTATCTTATGCTTATTGGCTTGCCGGAATAGCGATAGTACCGAGGCAGGCAAACCCGAAATAATTCCATTTAATGAAGCCAAAGAAACTGAGGCTATAATGAAGGTGATCGAAGGGGAAACCAATTGCTTCTTTAAGGGTGATACCGCCTGTTGGGCAAGCCACTGGAGCCATAAAGCCTCTGCCATGCAGGCTTGGAACAACGATGATGGTACAGCAGGTGCGGCCATTGGCTGGGACAATATCCATGCCCAGGGTAAAGATTGGATTGCGAAATATTACAAACACGGTGAAGTGGTGATACATCCGGTAGTAAAAAGAGAAAAGCCGGTAGTGACCTTCTTCAATGACAGCACCGCCTACCTGATCTGGAAGCAGTATAATGCCGACGCTGAAAAGAAATTTTACAGGATAAGCCGGGAGATGCGGATCCTCGAAAAGGAGGACGGGTGGAAAATTCTTACAGTAGCCGCCTTCTGGGATACTGAGGCAAAGATTCCTTTTGACAGCCTGCATTTGGCAGAATAATTCGCGAAAGCGGAACTACAATTGCTTTTACCGGTATACCAAGATTCAATATATCTGATTATATTTACCTAGTCAAGAAATTATTATTGCATACAGTGATATCTGCCTGAGGCTGCATCTCTATTTGGTTCTGGTAGAATCATGAATTATAAAATTGTTTAATTGCTTCCCCCTGTTGATGACTACTGCCGGGTATATCATTCCCGGTTATTGTTCTTACTCCTTTTACTATATACCGCATTATCAGGCGTATGGTTGATTATTCATTATTTCAAAGGTTCGGTAACATAGATTTTAAAATAGATAGTTAGTTCTTCTTTCATTTTTTAAAGTGTCCAGATATGCAACTGTTTTCCTGTCCCGGGAAAACCGGGTTTTGTCCATCCTGGTTTTACACCCACTCTCGAAACCCTTTCTACATAACTATAGAAACAATATCGCTATGAAAGGGCTCCTGGTTATATTGATGATGATGGCCATCCATGTGCAGGCACAGAAACCACCTGCGCCAGAGATGAATATCATGCGTAGCCAGCAGATTCAACGCCCGTTTGTTTCTGCAGGGGATGAGCAGGAGATCCGCTTGCCTGACAACGTAGTGGAGATTTATTGTAAAGCGAGTTCGCCCAATGGAAAAATAAAGGAATATCTCTGGTCCAGGTTGTCTGGCCCGGATCGATATAAGATTGAATCACCCCAAAGTGATCGAACCAAAGTCACGGGCCTGGTAGAAGGAGAATACTGGTTTTTAATTATGGTGACAGACACTCGTGAGGCACATGCATGGGATACAGTCAAGGTGAAGGTCTTGCAGGGAAAAGTGTCAAAAAACAAGCCTCCGATAGTGAATGCAGGCGGGGAACGATATATCACCTTGCCAACGAATCGATTGACACTTTCTGGAAAAGGATCAGATCCCGATGGACCCTTTGTACGTTTTCGATGGACGAAAGTCTCCGGGCCAACTGCATTTAAAATACTCACACCCAATGAGGCGAAAACACAAATTGTAAATCTATCAGAGGGCGTTTATGGGTTTGCCCTGACAGCGATTGATACATTTGGCCGGGAGTCCCGCGATATAGCAATTGTTAAAGTATTACCACCCAAGAGTAAACCTGTATATCTCCCGTCGGCGGAGGCCGGCGATGATATAGCTATTACTTTGCCCAGGAATTCGGTAGTCCTATCCGGCATTGGAACTACATCAGACTCAAGTGGACATATTACAAAATACAAATGGACGGAAATCTCAGGCGAGACGCCTTTCCAGATCGTTAGTCCGGAACTGGCTAAAACAGAAGTTAGTGGCCTTGAAGCCGGTACTTATGTGTTTCAATTGATGGTGACAGACAATCATAGGGCCACAGCCACTGATTATATGTCAGTCACGGTAAAAGAACGACCTGTTCGCCCCCCCGGCAAGCCTCCAATAGTAAATGCCGGTGCAAATAGCACGATAACACTTCCCACCAAATCGATAAGCCTATCCGGAAATGCTACCGATCCTGATCCGGATGGATATATCGTAAGCTATGAATGGACGAAAGTATCAGGCCCCGCAGATTATAAAATCATCTCTACTGCGGATAGCAACCGTACAATGGCGATGGAGATGCTCACCCCCGGAGACTATCTCTTTGAATTAAAAGCCACTGACAATGATGGTGTCGTAGGTACTGATACGGTGACGATAACATTGCAGAAGAAACCCATTGGGGCACTGGTCTGGATCATCATCACCGGCCTCGGCATCGCTGCATTTCTCAGTAGCTATTATTTTTTCTTCCGCATATCCCCGACAAGGAAGGTCATGGTGTATTATATGCACAAGGATGAAGAGGAGCTGGTCAATTCACTCATGCCCGATAGTATAAAGACAGAAGGCTATGCAGTCGGTGAGTGCACACAAAGTCAGATGAAAGAAATGAAAGACAAGAAGCTCGCCATCCATGTATTGAACCCTGATGTGCTGTTGATCAATACCCCGGGCAAGACAAGAACGCTCAAGTACTCCGTGAAGAAGGGGGAGCGCAAACTGGAAACAGATACCATCGATACCAGACCTGGTGTGAATATTAAGAATCTGGTTTCTGAACATGACGTCCAGGCTTTTGCTACGGACTTTCCAGACTTTTATATCATCACACTGGATACACCATTGCTTCCTGCGTTTCAGGAAAAATTGGAGGGGATCGGCTTGCCCATAATCCAGCATGTGCCCTACAACAATTATATCGTCTTTGTGAAAGAGCCCGGCCAGTTGGACGCGTTAAGATCAAAGGATTTTGATTTTATCCGGTTGATCAACCAGTATTCCCCAGCGGATACCGGACTGATGGTCAGGGAGGATCATTTCCAGGAAGCTATCAATACGGATGACCATCTTATCCTTGACATTGTATTGCACAGGGAAGAAGATAAGCATGAGGTGTTTTCGTTCCTGGAGCAGTATCGCATACTTATCCTGGGATCCTACAGAAACAGAATACGGATCAGTGTATCTGCACGCCTGGTACTAACCTATAACCTTGCGGGCAATACCTATATCCAGGCGATCTATGAATATATACCTCCGGTGTTGCACAACGATGTGGCCCGCCATATCATCGGTATCGAAGCAGAGGGCACTGACAGGGTAGTGGTCTCCGAGACCGGACTTGGAGAAATAATTGGTGTTGCAGATACGGGCATAGACCTAGACCATCCTGATCTTAGATCACACATCATTGGCGCAGTAGCCTGGGGCAGAAAGGATACCAATGATACCTCCGATCCACATGGACACGGCACACATGTCACTGGTTCTATTGTTGGCGATGGCACAGCATCAGGCGGGAAGATCAAGGGTATGGCACCCGGAGCTAAAGTATTTTTTCAATCCCTGATGGATGATGCCGGATCATTAGCCAATTTTGATTTGAAATTGCAGGAACTCTTTAAGGAAGCATATGAGCAAGGTGCCCGGATACACAACAATAGCTGGGGTTCTGCTGCAGAAGCACGCTATACGATTGATTCAACCATCGTAGATGAATTTATCTACGATCATCCGGAAATGCTGATCGTCATCTCTGCCGGCAATGAAGGCATGTGTAATACGGATCAGGATGGCGAAAAAGGATATGTAGGCTTTGGATCTGTTGGATCACCGGCTACGACCAAGAATGGATTGACTGTTGGGGCCAGCAGAAGCAAACGGACCACAGGCGGATATGCATCTGCCACTTACGGCAAGATCTGGCCAGATAGGTTTACAGATCCACCCACGAGTATTGAATCCATTTCCGGTGATGCTGATTCCATCGCTGCATTCAGCAGCAGGGGCCGCTGTGATGACTTTAGGATGAAGCCGGATATTGTTGCCCCGGGGACAGATATCCTCTCCGCAAAATCAAGCCTTGCACCCCTTAGTCATTTTCATGGTGGTTACGCCAGTTACAACAATGCTTATGCCTTCATGGGTGGCACCAGTATGTCTGCCCCTATCGTGTCAGGCGCTGCAGCAATCACAAGGGAATATTATAGAAGCAAGAGAGGATATCCAACACCTAGTGCTGCCCTGATCAAGGCAACACTTATCAATGGCACACGTAAACTGAACGGAATGAGTGCCATCTATAAGAGCAACATGATTCCTAATCCGAACCAGGGATATGGTATGCTCGATCTCTCCATGACGATACCCAATGAGCAGAATGTGTTTCACCTCGAGTTTCGTGATTCGTTGCAGGATGCCTCCATCAGCTTAAACATAACCGGCCAGGAATATGCCTTGAGATTTCGCACGCAGCAAGTGACATGGATAAGGGCTTGCCTGGCTTATACTGATTTTCCGGTCCGGTCTGTTCAAAACAACCTTGACCTGCTGATGGATTATGAACCTACACGTGATAAGTGGTCAGGCAATATCGGTATCAATGGCAATGATCCATTTGTGAGCAGGAAGGAAGATAGTACCAACAACATGGAGATTATTCGGATTGATACTGCGCAACCTGGATTATATACCGTCAAAGTATTTGCGCGCAACTTACCAAAAGGGCAACAAGGTTTTGCCATTGTCATCACGACAGGTGATATGAATGTTTCATTCGAATAAATAAAACGGACATGTTCAACTTATATGCTATCCAGGCTGGATTCGGGGATTGCTTCTTACTGGAGTACGGGGCAGCGGACCCTCATTATATTTTGATAGATGGCGGCCCATCAAAAAACTACGAGAACTTTGTAAAACCCGCAATGGAGCTCTTGATGAAGGACGCCCGGAACCTGGACGCTGTTATTGTCAGCCATGTCGACAATGATCATATCGTGGGTGTATTAGATCTGCTCGTTGATCTCAAATTTCAAAATGATGCGGGTGAAGAGCCATATTTAAACATCGGGCAACTTTGGTTTAATTCCTTTAAGGACACGATTGATAAAGGTGATTTTGAAAAACGGCTCAAGGACATCAATACGATAGCCGGTGTCAATGGCATACGCATGCAGGAAATGAGCCTGACCTTTAATGGGATCAGGGAAGGCTACCAGGTATTGTCTGTAGCCAGGTTTCTGGATATTCCTATCAATCCCGATACTGAAAGGGGATTTTATTTTGGTGGCCAGGATGAGCCGACGTTTAATATTGCCAACCTTGAAATCACTGTCATCGGCCCTACCCTCAGCAACCTGGAGAAGCTCAAAAACAAATGGGAGGAGTGGATAAAGGAAAATGAACAAAAGATAAAAGACGGCAAATACACAAGGGAATTTGCGGCTATGTCTGACCGGAGCATCCCCAACCTGAGCAGCATCATCATGCAGATCAAGGCTGAAGGGAGGACCATCTTACTGACCGGTGATTGCCGTGGAGATCATTTGCAGGATGGACTGATCGAAACCGGATTGTCCGTTGACGGGAACTATCATGTAGATGTATTTAAAGTCCCGCATCATGGTAGTCAGCGCAATATGACCAGGGAGCTTTTCACCCAGGTCACTGCAGATACCTATGTCATCTCTGCGGATGGCACGTATGGCAATCCTGATTACGAAACACTGACATGGATTGTGGAGACGGCCAGAGAAGCGGAACGTAACATCCAACTCATCGTTACAAATCAGACCCCTGCCACAGATGAGCTACTGATCAATTATCCACCTGACGAGTGGGGATATCAGATACAGTTTATTCCTGATGGCGAAAATTATATAATGATACCTTGAAAGCAGGATGCTCATAAAATATCGGAAATAAAAACAGAATGGATCAAGCGTTTAAAAAAATCTACAATGAGCCAACAGACTACAGCCAATGATCAGTTCTCTCCCTTCCAATCTATAGCGTTGTGTTTTTCCGGAGGAGGATTCCGTGCAGCGGCTTTTTCTTTGGGGGTACTATCTTATCTCAACAGGGTAAAAATCAATGATGGTGATGTCGAGACATCCCTCCTGAGGCATGTCAATTATATTGCATCCACTTCCGGAGGTACGATCACCAACCTCTTATACAGCAGTTATTTGTTCAGACATGACGATGAGGAAAAGGCTTTCAGGGATTGCTTTGACAAGTTGTATGCGGACATGAGGGGTGAGACATTGCTTGTGGAAGCTACAGCAATACTGGCAGACCACCAGATGTGGGACCAGCCGGGTATTAGTAAACAAAGGAATGTCATCAATGCCTTCTCCAAAGTTTATGATCAGAAGTTATTTGATGGTGAGACCTTTGATGTTTTCTGGAGGGATTCCCTGCCGAGGGATTTTTCTGTTTGCTTTAATGCAACTGAATTTACCAAGGGAATTAGCTTTCGGTTTCAGCATGAGAGTGATAAAGAATTAAAATACAAAATTGGAAACCGATTCATCTTTATACCTTCCTATCATAAGGAGGTATTGGCCAAAATCAAGTTGGGCGATATCCTGGCGGCCTCATCCTGCTTTCCTTCCGGTTTTGAACCGATCATTTTTCCGGAAGATTTTAAATACCATGAAAGACAAAAATCCACCTCTTGGTCTGATGAGCAATTGAAGCGTTCGTTGGCTGAGAATGGGGATAGCGAAGGAGTGGAGCCTGTAATGGAATCAATAGCATTAATGGATGGCGGTGTGACGGACAACCAGGCCATCATCAGTGCTATGTTGGCAGATGGGCGAAGAAGGGATGGAAAGCTGAGGCCTTTTGACCTGATCATGGTCAATGATGTCACCAGCCATTACATGAAGCCGTATGTCATCGGGCCTCGTGATACTCCGACAGCACAGGAGAAAAACCTGGATTCTTACCTGAGCAAAGTCACTGCATTCTATAAATGGTTTAAAAGGATCCGCATCATCATCATCGGCGTCTTACTCCTATCTGTAGCCGGCATCTTCAGCGCAGACAGCCCGGCCGTCCTTGCCCTGTGTTATTTCCTGAGCGGCGTCAGTATACTTGGCATCGGGTTGGTTACGCTTATTCAATACGTGATCAATCTGAGACCGGAGGTGAAGGACTTTCTCTCGGCGAGCAGAGAAGATGCGCTGAAGAAATGGATCAGCAAACAAACAGAAAATAAATATTCTCCATCGGTCATTTCAAACATACTGACCTATCTCAGGGAAACGAAACTCAGCAACCTCAAGTCAGTGATCATGTCCAGGGTCAACTCCATCATCACGATGAATGTGGAAGTCAACCTCAAGCATGTGCGAAGACTGATCTATGATGCTTTCTATGGGAGCCATACATGGGATAACCGCAGGGCATCCTGCTTTATATACGAGTTGAGCACCCAGAATGCAGCATTTCGTGTGTCGCAATTGGCCAAGAAAAAGGATTCAGATGCCGCTATATATCTGTCGAATGAAGACAAGTCTCTACTCCTGGACCTGAAGGATAAGATCCCCGTTGTCGCTGACGAAGCCAGGGAGATGGGTACAACATTATGGTTTACGGAAGAAGATGGAAGCAAGCAAATGCTAGATAAGATCATCCAGTGCGGGCAGTTTACGGCATGTGCTAATTTACTGGAGTACACCATGACCCTCATCCGTAAGCATGAAGCAGGCAAGCTCAGTATTGCCCCTCAGGTCCTTGAGATGTTAAAAGCTGTAAGGAAGACACTGGAGTCCGATTGGGCTGCATTCAGGGAGCAACCTGATTTTTATCTCAGGGAATTGAAACAGCCTCTTGCGATTTAGCGAGAACCATCAGCTCATATTTTTTTGGTTCACTATCTTACAGACTCACACCCACGCAAATGCACAACAAATTCATCGACCATTTCTCCAGGATATCTCCCCTTTCAAAGGAGGAAGCGAGTGCTATTGAAGAAGCGATGGTCGTCCGGCATTGTAAAAAAGGTACGGTTCTCCTCAGGGAAGGGCAGGTATCTGTGGATACCTACTTTATTCTCAATGGTTGTATACGGGAATACCTCATCGTCGATGGCGAAGAAAAAACCACCAATTTCTTTACCGAAGAGCAGTGGGTGATCTCGATGAGTAACTTCAATGCACAGACTCCTTCCGCGCATTACCTGGTCTGCATCGAGGATACCGATGTAGTCGTGGGCAATGAAAAGTCGGCTCAGGCTATGTTTAAGAACTTTCCAAGATTTGAAACCATCTCCAGGGCGGTCATGGAGGTGTACTTTAGTGAACAGAAGAAGATCCTGACGTCTTTCCTGACCGATACACCTGAACAGCGGTATATGAATCTGCTCAAGACAAGGCCTGATATATTTCAACGAGTCCCGCAATATCAACTGGCCAGTTATATCGGTGTCAAGCCTGAATCGCTGAGCCGGATAAGGAAGAGAGTCGTAGAAAAGCTAAAGTAGACTTCCTTGCCTGTCGATGCAGGCTCAGATTGAGATAACAATACTTCCCCTTTTACGTCCCGTCTCCACATAGTTATGTGCCGCTGCAACCTGCTCAAGTGGATAGCAGGCGTCAATCACGGTCCTGATTTTCGAAGTACGTAGCATTTCTTTCAACTCAATGAAATAGGCTAAGCGTTCCTGCACGGGCAGCATTCCTGTGGCAGAGACCTTCGCTTTTTTCGTCCCGAATACCTTTGACCATAGCATATGGAACAAGAGCGGGAGATTCATTACAGCGGAAAGATATATCCCATCCGTAGTGAGTGCTTTCTTACAATCGCCAAAGGACCTGCGGCCCAACGTATCAAAGATGATATCATACTCGATCCCACCCTTTGTAAAGTCTTCATGAGTATAATCGATCACATGGTCGGCACCAAGTGATTTGACCATGGCCATATTTTTAGTACTGCATACGCCGGTCACTTCTGCGCCATAGTGCTTTGCGATCTGGATGGCATAGGTGCCCAGGCCTCCTGAAGCGCCATTGATCAGCACGCGCTGCCCTTTTTGGATGTTGCCCAGCCCTTTGAGGAAGTTCATCACGGTGATGGCACTCCCGTTGACCGGAGCGGCTTCTGCATAGCTGATATTGTCGGGCATCGTGGTGAGGACATCGGTTTCACTCACACAGGCATACTCGGCATAGCACCCCAGGGTGGTCGTGCCACCGAAGACTTTGTCACCCACCTTAAAGAGGGTCACGGCGCTTCCTGTCTCCACTACTTCGCCGGCAAATTCAAATCCGGGAATCGTTCGCTTAGGCCCGTTGAGGCCTGTATATAGCCTTCCGATATACGGATCCCCCTTGCGCATCATGATATCTGCTGCAGTGGCGGTGGTCGCATGGATGCGGATGAGTACTTCGTTGGGTGCAGGCGTTGGTATTGGCATGTCCTTCAGGTGGAGGACTTCCGGTGACCCGTAGCGGGTGTATTCGATGGCTTTCATTTGCTTTTGCATGGTTATGGTTGTTGATTTCATGCTGCAAAAGTAGTGTCGGGCTGAGGCGGGGTTCATTGACTTAAGTTAAGAAGTGGGTTTATAGGTTTATAAGGTTTTCGGTTGATAGGTTGATATCTGTTTCTACAGATTAAGCTATAAGGTACGGTGTTTAGAAAGTTTAGTTTAAGCCCGTACGGGCTTAAGTTTAGAAAGTTTAGGGAAATTACATTCAATAACAAGGAGATGTTGAGCGTAGATTGAATCTAAGCTCGCGTACGACAAGTTGAAAGAATTATGTTCATTGTTCGAATCCGTGCGGCTGTTTGAAACAGCAGGTAAAAAGCATATTGGATTTAGCACGATGCACCGCAGTAACCAAACGCACCCACATTTCGCAGACAAATCCCCCCGATTTGCAGATCGTTTTTCCCCGGGTATGGGCGATGGTAGACCTTTGGTCCCATTAAGCACAACAATACCTTAGAAAAATGAAAGCAGTAGTCTACGAAAAGTACGGAACCCCGGAAGTCCTCCAGCTGAGGGATATTCCGAAACCAGCCCCCAAAGCCAATGAAGTCCTGGTCAGGACACATGCCACCACTGTCACCG
>WBZX01001900.1_pt1 | contig 14905 bp, 10 predicted proteins | sample 5204211 | NCBI WGS metagenome assembly WBZX01 (sample SAMN12344362, study PRJNA552823) | activated sludge metagenome | biome: Activated sludge suspended growth; feature: Nitrification reactor; material: Wastewater; isolation source: activated sludge from nitrification reactor of wastewater...
TACTGCTACGCCGCGTTTGCTCTGTATTTCGCCAACTCGTTCTTCCCGGCCCAGGACCCGACGGCCCAGATGATGTCGACCGCCGGCATCTTTGCGTTGGGCTTCTTCATCCGTCCGATCGGCGGCTTCATCTTCGGCCACATCGGCGATCGCCACGGCCGGCGCATTGCGCTGATGATCTCGGTTCTGCTGATGTGCCTCGGTTCGCTGCTGATCGCCTGTGCACCCACCTACGCGGTCGCCGGCATCTGGTCGCCGGCGATCCTGCTCCTCGCGCGACTGCTGCAGGGCCTGAGCCTCGGCGGCGAATACGGCGCGAGCGCCACCTATCTGTCGGAAATGGCGGATTCCAAACATCGCGGCTTTTACGCGAGCTTCCAGTACGTCACGCTGATCGGCGGCCAGCTGCTCGCGCTCGTCCTGCTGCTGGTGCTGCAGCATTTCTTCCTCAGCGCGGAACAGTTGCGCGAATGGGGCTGGCGGATTCCGTTCGGGGTCGGCGCCTGTCTGGCACTGCTCGCGCTGCGCATGCGGCACGACCTGCCCGAGACCAAGTCCTTCGAAGCGGCGCAGAAGAAGCATCAGCCGTTGGGCTCGCTGAAGGAACTGGCGCGCCATCCGCGTGAAGTCCTGCTGGTCATCGGCCTGACGATGGGCGGGACGCTGGCGTTCTACGTCTACACCACCTACATGCAGAAATTCCTGCGCCTGTCGGTAGGCCTGACCGACATGCAGACCACCGCCGTATCGGCCGCATCGCTGATCTTCGCGATGTGCCTGCAACCGCTGTACGGCGCGCTCTCGGATCGCATCGGCCGCCGTCCGCTGCTGATCGGATTTGCGCTGCTGGGCACGCTGTTTACCGTGCCGCTGCTGACCGCCATCCGCCACGCGAGCGGGCCGTGGGAAGCTTTCGCGCTGATCGCCTGCGCCTGGCTGATCGTGTCCGGCTACACCTCCATCAACGCGCTCGTCAAAGCCGAACTGTTCCCGGCCACCATCCGCGCCACTGGCGTCGGCGTGCCGTACGCGTTCGCCGTCTCGATGTTCGGCGGCACCTCCGAATACGTCGCGCTATGGTTCAAGCAGGCCGGCATGGAGAACACCTTCTACTGGTACGCAACCGCCGTCATCGCCTGCACGCTGGTGGTTTGCTGGTTCATGCGCGACACCAAGGCAACGTCGAAAATCGACGCGGAGATCAAGTAATCAAGAGGGTTACGAGCTTCTTCGGCTCGTAACCCCCTTGTGCGTCTGGTGATGAAAACGGGTTGCCGGTGCCCGCGGTGGGGCTTGCCTGGCGGGCGGTAAACGGGACGGGGGCGATCAGTCTGCCTGATCGCCCCCGTCCCGTTCAGCCGACCGACGCGAATCAGTCGCGGTCGCCGCCGGTGAAGGCCATGACCAGGTTCAGCAGGCTCACGAAGACGTTGTAGACGTCGAGGTATACGGCCAGCGTCGCCGTCACGTAGTTGGTTTCGCCGCCCTGCACGATGTTGCTGATGTCGTACAGGATGTAGCCCGAGAACAGCAGCACCACCGCCGCCGAGATTGCCAGGTGCAGCACCGGCATCTGCAGGAAGATGTTGGCAACCATTGCCAGCAGCAGGACCACCAGGCCGACGGTGAGGAACTTGCCCATGCTGGTGAAGTCACGCTTCGACACGCTGGCGATGGCCGCCATCGTGGCGAAGATTGCACCGGTGCCGCCGGCCGCCAGCGCGATCATCGAGCCGCCGTTGGAAAAGCCGAGTGCGACCTGCAGGATGCGCGACAGCATCAGCCCCATGAAGAAGGTGAAGCCCAGCAGCAGCGCGACGCCGACACCGCTGTTCTTGTTTTTCTCGATGCCGTAGAAAAAGGCGAACGAGATGCCCATGAACAGCAGGAAGGCGATGAAGGGGCTGCCCGCCATGAACGAAAACTGCATCTGCACGCCCAGCAGCGCGCCGGCAACGGTCGGCACCATCGTGAGTGCGAGCAGCATGTAGGTGTTGCGCAGAACGCGGTTGGCGCTGTGCGACAAGACCTGCGTTTGCTGACCGTAAGTGTCGAGTTGCATGAAAATCCTCCAAATTGATGAAAAGCAGCGCATTCTGCAACGGATCAGAGTAACGGACGCAGGTAAAAGTTTCAACCGCTGCTGCCATGCTAAAATGCGCGCCCCGCGGAGGTGTGGCAGAGTGGTCGATTGCACCGGTCTTGAAAACAGTTGTAGTTAGAATTAGGAAGCGTGGCAGAGCGGTTGAATGCACCGGTCTTGAAAACCGGCGATGGGCGACCATCCGTGAGTTCGAATCTCACCGCTTCCGCCAATAAAAACAAGCACTTAGCGTATATCGGTCGATATGCAAAGTGCTTGAGGCAAGCAACGAAAAGCCCCGCTCGTCGGGGCTTTTCTCTATGGGGCTGAAAAGCGTGTCATAAGCACACCGTAAGCCCTAAGCGAAGAACGCAGCGTGCCGGTATACGAGCTAAGGCATGCGTCCTATGCTGTGTGCCGTTGCATGACAGACAAGGCGGAATGATGAGGAATGGTGTTGCAGGAGTTCTTGAAGTGACGAACCTGGAGGCGCTTTCGCTCGACTATCAAAGTCGTGCCTATCGCCACACGGCAATCGTCCACGCTGACTGCTTCGAGTGGTTGGGGCGCCTGCCTGAGAACACGCTGCACGCTATCGTCACCGACCCGCCCTATGGCGTGAAGGAATACGACTTCGACCAGCTTGAGAAGAAGGAAAACGGCAACGGGGGTATCTGGCGCATCCCACCATCGTTCGACGGACACGTCCGCTCACCGCTGCCGCGCTTCACTGCTCTGGACAAGAAGGAACGCGATTCAATTGACCGCTTCTTTTTCGAGTGGGGCAAGCAAGTGATGCACGCGCTGCGTCCGGGCGGCCATGTGATCCTCGCCAGCAATTCCTTCCTGTCTCAACTGGTATTCAATGCTCTAGTTCGCAGCGGCCTAGAGTTCAGGGGTGAAATGATCCGCCTCGTCCGCACCATGCGCGGGGGCGACCGCCCTAAGAATGCCGAAAACGAGTTCCCCGACGTGTGCTCAATGCCGCGCGGCTGCTATGAGCCGTGGGGCATCTTCCGCAAGCCAATTCCCGCCAAAATGACTGTCGCAGAGTGCTTGCGCACTTACCAGACCGGCGGATTGCGCCGCCTCGCTGACGGGAACCCGTTCTGTGATGTTGTGGTCAGCGAACGCACCCCGAAGCGCGAGCGCGAGATTGCCGACCATCCGAGCATCAAGCCTCAGTCGCTGATGAGGCAACTCGTTCGCGCTGCGCTGCCGTTGGGCGAAGGCATCATTGCTGACCCCTTCCTAGGCTCCGGCTCTACGGTTGCTGCGGCGGAAGCGCTAGGGCTGCAATGCGTCGGCGTCGAGCGGTATCAGGACTATTTCGACATGGCTGGTGCAGCCATCCCGCTGCTTGCCAAGGCTGACGTTCGTTCGTTTGCTGCGAAAGAGGCAGAGCTGGAATCGCAACTCCACCTCATCTGATTACATCGGCAAGCCCGGCGCGTTGTAGATCCAGTTCGCCATCATTTTCTGATAGCCGGAAGTCGTCACGCTGGCGGTGATCGTGCGGCGGCTGGTTTCCGACCGCCCCGCAAACTTCCAGTCGTCCTTAGTCAACTGTGCGCCTACGACACGCAGGAAGCGGAAAGGCATAGGGCCTACACCGTTCGCCTCGTCCACCGCCCGGTTCGCGTCGAACATGACGACCATGAGCCAGCAGTCCTCCGCGTTGTGACCTTGCCACGACTTGAGATAACGCGATCCTTTAACTTCGATTCCAAGGTCGCAATACTGCTGCGAATCGTTGGGGAAGTGCCCTGCGGGCAGGATGTCCGGGTGTCCGTTGTGGTAACGATTCTTGACCACACCGGGCGAGTGCTTAGGCAGGTTCGCGATGAAGAATTCACCGACGATGCTGCTGAAATTCGCAGGCATATGCCAACGCCGATTTCAACTTCACCAACTTCGACGACGGCAACCTGAACTACAAGAAGGGCGACGTTGTTTCGGCGGTGCTCAAGGGCACCCACGATCTGGCCCTGAAGGCGCCCGACGGATGGAGCGCGCTGGGCCGGGTGTACTGGTTCCACGACTTCCGCTCGGACCAGACCCAGCGCACCGACCTGACCGATTCGTCGGTGACCGCCAAGGCCACGCTGCTGGATGCCTGGATCGCCAAGGAAGTCCGCTACGGCGACCAGCGCGGCAAGATCAAGGTCGGCAACCAGGTGATCTCGTGGGGCGAGGACATCTTCATCCTCGGCGGCGTCAACCAGATCAACGCGCTGGACCTGCAGAAGTTCCACGTGCCGGGCACCCAGATCAAGGAGATCTTCGTTCCCGCGCCGATGGTGTCGTGGTCGGGCGGCATCAATGAGCGGCTCGGTCTGGAGGCTTACTACCAGCTCGCCTGGAACAGCTTCAAGTTCGATCCGGCCGGCACCTTCTTCTCCACCGCCGACGTGATCGGCAAGGGCAACCGGATGGCCTATCTGCCCAACTCGGTGTGCAACGACTTCGGCCTGACCGGCCCGTGCAGCGATCACTCCGGCCTCTCCAACCAGCAGATGCTCGCCAACGGCACGGCCATTCCCTACCTGGGGCAGGACCGGCCCAAGCGGGGCGGCCAGTTCGGCGTCAACCTGCGCTACAACGCCGAGGAGATCGACACCGAGTTCGCCTTCACCTACCAGCGCTACCACGACAAGCTGCCTTTCCTCGGCTTCACCGGCACCAACGCCGGCGCCGTCACCGGCTACTTCCTGGGCTACGGCGAGGACAAGGATCTCTTCGCCGTGTCGGGCAACACCAAGATCGGCGACGTGGCCGTCGGCATGGAGCTGTCGTTCCGGCCGCGGGACAGCGTGGGGGTCGATCCGACGGTGCCTTTCGGTTCCATTTTCGGTGGTGCCTTCAACAAGAACAGCGTGTATGACGTGGGCCGTCACCCGGGCTTCGTCGAAGAGAAGAAGTGGCAGTACCACGCCACCGCCTTCTACACCTTCTCGCGCAACGACCCGCTCGGCGGCGTGGCCACCGCGCTGGGCGCCACCGACGGCTTCATCCTGGCCGAAGCCGCCGTGGCCCACTATCCCGACCTCGACCGCAGCGGCAACACGCCGTACTTCCTGCCCAACTACGGCCTGCCCAACCGCACCTCGTGGGGCTACGTGACCGAGATCGGCATCAACTACCCGAACGTGATGAACAGCGGCATCACCCTGACGCCGCAGATCGACTTCGCCCATGACGTGAAGGGCACCAGCCCCAACGCCTTGCCCTTCGTCGAAGGCCGCAAGGCTGCCACCCTGTCGCTCTTCGCCAACTATCGGGACCGCTGGAAAGGCGCGTTGCAATACGTGAATTTCTCCGGCGGCGGCGCCAACAACCTGATGCGCGACCGGGATTTCCTGGCCGCCAGCGTCTCCTACTCGTTCTGACCCGCAGACTCCGGGGGCCGCGCGCCCCCGGCCAGACAGGAACCCCAACATGATCGAAAAACTGGTCATCGGTCTGCAGCGCTTCTTCTTCGGACACCGCGTGCTGACGCTGGGCGTGCTGCTGGCTTTCACCGCCCTGATGGGGGTGTTTGCCGCACAGCTCAAGATGTCGGCCGGCTTCGACAAGCAGCTGCCGCAGGACCACGAATACATCCAGACCTTCAACCAGTACCGCGACGTCCTCTTCGGCGCCAACCGCATCATCGTGGTGGTGGAAGCGAAGAAGGGCGACATCTGGAACGAGAAGGCCCTCACCAAGCTCTACGACGTCACCCAGGCCCTGTTCTTCATGCCCGGCGTCGACCGCCGCACCGTCACCTCGCTGTGGACGCCCAACACCCGGGCGGTGCAGATCACCGAGGAGGGGATGAAGGCCGAAGACGTGATCGGCGGCGACGTGACGGTCAAGTCGCTGACTCCCGACAACATTGCCGGCATCCGCGAACGGGCCGTGATCGGCGGCTTCATCGGCAGCCTGGTGGCCAACGACGGCTCCGGCGCGATGGTGGTGGCCGAACTGGCCGACCCCGATCCGGCCACCGGCAAGCGCCTGGACTACTTCGAGTTCAGCCGCAAACTGGAAGAGGAAGTCCGCGACAAGTTCGCCGACGCCGACACCAACGTCCGCATCATCGGCTTCGCCAAGCAGATGGGCGACATCTCCGAGGGCGCCACCAGCGTCGTCGAGTTCTTCGCGCTGGCCTTCCTGCTCACCGCCGCCGCGGTGTACTGGTACACCCGTTCGTGGGTGCTCACCTTCCTGCCGCTGGCCTCGTCGCTGGTTTCGGTGGTGTGGCAGTTCGGCACCATCACCCTGCTGGGCTTCGGCCTCGACCCGCTGGCGGTGCTGGTGCCTTTCCTGGTGTTCGCCATCGGCGTGTCCCACGGCATCCAGCAGGTGAACTACATCGCCAAGGAAGTCATCAACGGTGCCGACGGCTTCACCGCCGCCACCCGCAGCTTCACCGGCCTGCTGGTGCCCGGCACGCTGGCCCTGATCACCGCCTTCGTGGGTTTCGCGACCCTGGTGCTGGTGCCGATCCCGATGATCCGCGAACTGGCCATCACCGCCTCGGTCGGGGTCGCCTACAAGATCGTCACCAACCTGATCATGCTGCCGGTACTGGCGAGCTTCTTTACCTTCGACAAGAACTTCGTGGCCCGCGCCAGCAAGGTCGAAGGCATGCGCAACCGCCTGATGGCCGGCCTCGGCGTGCATATCGCCAACCCCCGCAATGCCTTCATCGGCACCGCGGTGTGCCTGGTGCTGCTGGTGGTGTCGGTGTGGCAGAGCCAGGGCCGCCATGTCGGCCACGTGCTGCCGGGCGCGCCCGAGCTGCACAACGATTCGCGCTACAACCAGGACGTCGAGGCCGTGGTGAGCCGCTTCGGGCTGGGCCTCGACATGCTCACGGTAGTCGTCGAGACCCCCAAGGACGGCTGCTACAAGCACGACGTGATGGCTTACGCCGACCGCCTGACCTGGTATCTCACCAATGTTCCGGGCGTGCTGTCCACCCAGTCGCTGCCGACCCTGACCAAGCTGGCGGCCTCCGGCGTCAATGAAGGCAATCCCAAATGGGCTTCGCTGCCGCAGGAGGAACTGACCCTCGGCGAAGCGGTACGCCAGGTGCCCGAAGGCCTGCGCCTCTACAACGCCGACTGCACCCTGCTGCCGGTCAACCTCTACCTCACCGACCACAAGGCCAGCACCATCAAGGAGGTGGTTGCCGCGGTCAAGGCTTACCGCGACGCCAACCCCTTCCCCGGCGTCACCGTGCGCCTGGCCAGCGGCAATGCCGGCGTGCAGGCCGCCACCAACGAGGTGGTGGAGCATTCCGAGCTGCCGATGATGCTCTATGTGTACGCCACCATCCTGATCCTGGTGTTCCTGGTGTATCGCGACTGGCGCGCCATGATCGCCTGCTGCGTGCCGCTCACGTTGGCCACCTTCCTGGGCTACTGGTTCATGAAGTCGCTGAACATCGGCCTCACCGTGGCAACGCTGCCGGTGATGGTTCTGGCGGTAGGTATCGGTGTGGATTATGCCTTCTATATCTACAACCGCCTGCAGATGCACCTCTCTCACGGTGAGGACATCGTCACCGCCTTCAAGCAGGCGCTGCGCGAAGTCGGGGTGGCCACCGTGTTCACCGCCGTGACCCTGTCCATCGGGGTGGCCACCTGGTCCTTTTCGGCCCTCAAGTTCCAGGCCGACATGGGCATGCTGCTGACCTTCATGTTCATGGTGAACATGATCATGGCCATCACCCTGTTGCCCGCCCTGGCCGTGATGATCGACGTGCTGATACCTCGGCGCGGACCGGTCAAGGCCCCTCTGATGATGCATTGATGGAGACGCACGCATGAAACTGAAACTCACTGCGGGCCTCGCGCTGCTGGCCAGCCTTACCGCGGGCATCGTGCTGGCTGCCGCGCAGGCCGCCACGTCCCCGGCGGGCGAGGTGCCCGCCATGAAGGCCCGGCTCGCCAGCCGCGCCAGCCTGGTGTCGGTCATCGCCGCCGGCGACGCCTACGTGGCCGTCGGCGACTACGGCACGATCATCCGCTCCCGCGACGGCGGCAAGACCTGGCAGCAGGCCGCGGCGGTGCCGGTCAGCGGACTCCTGACCTCCGTCAGCTTCGCCGATGCCAAGAACGGCTGGGCGGTCGGCCACGGCGGCATCATCCTGGCGACCCGCGACGGCGGCGAGACATGGGCGATCCAGCACACGGTCGACGGCAAGCCGGTATTGCTCGGCGTGCACTTCACCGATGCCGACCACGGCTATGTGGTGGGCGCCTACGGGACAGCCATGCTGACCGCCGACGGCGGCAAGACCTGGGAGCCGATGCCGGTGGGCGAAGGCCGGGATGCCGACCTGCACCTCAATCACGTGTTTTCCGGGCCCGACGGCATGCTGGTTGCCGTCGGCGAAAGCGGCAGCGCCTTCCGCTCGAAGGACGGCGGCCAGCACTGGACGCGCCTCGCCACCGGCGTGACCGGCTCGCTGTGGAGCGGCCTGCAACGCAAGAGCGGCCAGCTCCTGCTGCTCGGCATGAGCGGCAAGGTGCTGGAAAGCACCGATCAGGGCGAGCACTGGACTGTGCGTGAAACCGGCACCACCCAGGCCCTCACCGGGGGCGTCGAGACAGCGGACGGCCACCTCGTGCTGGTCGGTACCGGCGGCGCCACCGTGACGGACAAAGACGGCCGGCTCGTCACCGCGATTCGCGACGATCGGCAGAACCTGTCGGCCGTCGCGGCCCGCGGCAACGGCCTGATCCTGCTGGGCCAGAACGGCCTGATCGACGACCCTCAAACGCATTGAGCAGAAGGAAACAAGCATGCTGGAAAGACTGATTGGCCTGCTGCGCGGCGAAGTGCAGGCAGAAGCCACCGAGCAGGGCCCCTTCGAGCGCCGCCTGATTGCCGTGGCGGCCCTGCTGCTGGAAACCATGTATGTGGATCGCTCGGCCTCCGACGTCGAGCAGCAGGCCGTCAAGCGATTGCTGATGGCCCGTTTCCAGCTCCCGCCCGAGCGCGTCGAAGAACTGCTCGACATCGCCGAGGTGCGCTACGCCGAGGCGCTCGACGATTGGGAATTCGCCGAAGCCGTGCGGGTGGGTTTCGATCTGGCCGATCGCCAGGAAATCCTCGCCATGCTGTGGGAAGTCGCCTACGTGGACGGCCTCGAGAAACTCGAGGGCCGCCTCATGAAACGCCTCGCCACCCAGCTTGAACTCAACGAAGACGCCGTCGCCATCGCCCGGGCCACCGCCAGTACCCGCGCCGGCGTGATCCGGGGTAACCCCGGCGAATGCTGATCACCGCTTACACCAACCCCAAGATCGATAGAAGGAACACCATTCATGAAGATTTTCCACGGCATCCCCCTGAGTGAAGGCACCACCGCTTTTCTCGCCCGTTCCCGGCGCATGCTGATCGGCGGCGAGCGCGTCGAGGCCCTGAGCGGCGCCACGCTCTCCGTCGTCGACCCGGCCAGCGGTGAGGCTTTCTGCGAGGTTCCCGCCGGGGATGCAGCCGATATCGACCGGGCGGTGGTCGCCGCGCGCCACGCCTTCGAGGCCGGCGAGTGGCCCCGCATGCGCCCGGTCGACCGCGAACGCCTGCTGCTGCGTCTCGCGGACCTGCTCGAAGCCAATGCCCAGGAGCTCGCCGAACTCGAAGCCATCGACAACGGCAAGCCGGTCACCATGGCCCGCCATGTCGACGTGGCCCTGTCCATCGACTTCCTGCGCTACATGGCCGGGTGGGCCACCAAGATCGAAGGCTCGACGATGGATGTCTCGGTCCCGCTGGTGCGCGACCGGGAGTTCTTCGGCTTCACCCGGCGGGAGCCGGTGGGCGTGGTGGGCGCCATCATCCCGTGGAACTTCCCGCTGCTGATGGCCGCCTGGAAGGTCGGCCCGGCGCTGGCCGCCGGTTGCACCATGATCCTCAAGCCGGCCGAGGAAACGCCGCTGTCCGCCCTGCGTTTCGGCGAGCTGGTGCAGGAAGCCGGCTACCCGGACGGCGTGCTGAACGTCGTCACCGGCCATGGCCACACCGCCGGCGCCGCGCTGGCCGCCCACAAGGGCATCGAGAAAGTCGCTTTCACCGGTTCCACCGAAATCGGCAAGCTGGTCGGCAAGGCCGCCCTCGACAACATGACCCGTTTCTCGCTCGAACTGGGCGGCAAGAGCCCGGTGATCGTGCTCGACGACGCCGATCCTGCCCAGGCCGCGGCCGGTGCCGCGCAGGCGATCTTCTTCAACCAGGGGCAGGTGTGTACTGCAGGTTCCCGCCTGTATATCCACCGCAGCCGCTTTGATGAAGTCGTCGAAGGCCTGTCGGGAATCGCGGCCAGCATGAAGATCGGTCCGGGCATCGACCCCAGCACGCAGATCGGCCCCCTCGTCTCGGCGGCCCAGCATCAGCGGGTACTCGGCTACATCAAGAGCGGCTTCGACGAAGGTGCCCGCGCCAGCGCCGGTGGTGGCGCCGGCAACGGCCCGGGCTACTTCGTCAAGCCGACGGTGCTGGTCGATACCCGCGAGGACATGCGCGTCGTGCGTGAGGAGATTTTCGGGCCGGTCGTCGTGGCCATGCCTTACGAAGACCTCGACGAGGTCGCGCGACGCGCCAACGACACGCCCTACGGCCTCGCCGCGAGCATCTGGTCGAACGACCTGTCCCGTGTGCACCGTCTGATCCCCAAGATCAAGGCCGGCACGGTGTGGGTCAATTGCCACAACATCCTCGACAACGCGATGCCCTTTGGCGGCTACAAACAGTCTGGCATCGGTCGTGAAATGGGCCGTGCGGTGCTCGATCTGTATACCGAGTCGAAGTCGGTCGTGATGATGCTCTGATCGCAGCCGCTTCAACAGATCAAGGCCCGGCCGGGGATCATGCCCCGGCCGGGCCTTTTGCCGTGTGTGCGCGGCGTCCGCGGCCGGAAAATCGTTCCGCCGCATGCCGATTGCCCGCCGTCAGCGTCGCGTCTTGCGGGATCACCTTTCCCGCCCGGCCTCCTGCCAGGCTTTGAGTACCGGCGAAAGCAGGTACTCCATCACGGTGCGCTGCCCTTGATGAACTTCAGCGATCGCCTGCATCCCGGGCGAGAGCCGCAGGCGTTTCCCGTCCGTTTCGAGTTGCTGGCTGTCGAGGCGGACCAGGGCCTTGTAACGCAGCCCCGAGCCCGTATCGGGCGTCTCGCCGGAGGGCTTGGCGGCACCCCCCGCGAGGTCTGCCGCATCGGGGCCGATGTGCGTCACCGTGCCATCGATCATGCCGTACTTCTGGAAGGGATAGGCCGCCAGTTTGAGCTTGACGCGCTGATCGACATGCACGAAGCCCACGTCTTCATTCCTGACCAGCACTTCCGCCTGGAGCGGTTCGTCGTGCGGGACCAGCGACATCAGCACGGTTCCCGGCGAAACCACGGTGCCGGCCGTGTGGGTCGCCAGATCCTTGATCACGCCGCGTTGCGGCGCGCGCAGCGCCAGCAATCCCGACTTGTGCTCGATTTTCTGCAGATCTTCGCGCAGCTTGCGGAACTGCGATTCCGTCTCCACCCGTTCGTTGTGCAGTTCGCTGCGGTAATTCGACGTGATCTGGGCCAGCTTTCTCTCGCTGGCCGTGATCGTCGATTTGAGGCTCGCCACGGTGGCTTCCTGCGCCCGCAGATCCTGTTCCTTCTCAATCCGGTCGCGCTGCTTTTCCTCACTGGCGAGCGGACTGTAGAAGCCGTCCTTGCCGAGTTTCTCGAACGCCGCGGCGCTCTTGCGATAGGTCGGCACCGTCTCCCTGAGCTTGCGTGCCAGTTCCTCCGCGGCCTGAAGGTCGTGGCGCGTCTTGCCGAGGATCGCCTGCTCCTGGGCCAGGGCATCCCGATAGGCCTGTCGGTGGGCGGCGTACTGGTTTGTCACCTGAACCAGGATATCCGGTGAGTCTCCGGGTTCGGTACGGATCGGCAAGCCACCCAGTTCCGCATCGATACGACGCAGTTGCAGGCGTTTGAGTTCATGCTCGTTGCGGATTGTGCGGGCATCCGCCTCGGTCAGTTTGGCATCCATTCGCATCAGGACTTGTCCCGCTTCGACCGACTGCCCTTCGCCGACCAGAATCTCCTGCACGATGCCGGCCTCGGCGGGCTGGACGATTTTCACATAGGTTTGCGGGACCAGCCGCCCTTCGGCCGAGGCGACGATATCCAGTTTCCCGACGATGGCCCACAGCAGCAGGATCGAGAACAGCGCCACGACGCTATGGAGGACGGCCCGCGGCAATTTTGCCGGCGGGCTCTCCTGGATCGACAGAAGGCCCGGGGCAAAATCGAGCACGTCGCGCGATGGCGTCTTAACAGCCGGTTTCATGCTCGATGGGCATCAATGCGTCGTCGGCGCGGCGGCCGGCAGCCATTCCGTCACCGTGACGGCGCCCGCCCTGACCGGATCGGGCAGCAAGGCCGAAACCTTCCTGCCGGGGAATATCGTCTCGCGCAGTTCCTGCAAGGTCTCGTCCAGGTGGCCGAAGGGCGCAACCGCATCGACGATCCAGACATGCTCGCCGCACTTCCATTCGTGCGGCGCCACCCGGGGCTGAGCGGCACGCAGCCGGGCATCGACGTGGTCATTGACCAAGGCCCAGGTCACGAAGGCATAGGGCAGCCCGCTCCTGGTATAGAGGCGGCACTGGTCGAGGATGATCGGCGGCAGCACCGCCCAGTCGGTATCGCCCAGGAACATGAATTTCTTTACCGGGTCCCGGGCATAGAGCCACAACGCCGGGCCAAGGATCGGCAGTTTGGCCAGGGATTCCCTGGCCTCTTCGAGAGCCGCCAGCGCGGCGCTTTCGGTTGCTTTGTCGGTCATACCTGTCCTTTGTGTTGAGTCTCAGCCGAGGCGGTAGCCGCTGACATTCGCATCGAAGCGGCTGCCGACGAGCTGCGCCTGAGTGCCGAAGGCGGCATCTTTCAAGGTGTCCTGTGCCACGCCAACGGCGATTGCCGATTCGCCGCCGGCGGCGTAGCGTGCCGCAAGCTCGCCACCCAGCGCCGCCGAATCGCTGCTTTCCAGGTGCGCATCGAGCAGACCGTTCATCAGGCTCCATTGCGACAGCTGCGGGTTCGCGGCTCGGGCCGCATCGAAATGCTGCACCAGGGCCTTGAAATCGAAGCGCTCGATATTCCAACCGCTGGAGGTGGGATGACCGCCGCCGTAGTTGGGTGCGGCGTCGATCACCTGCAGTCTGGCCACCGTCCGATTGTCCGCCGACGCATACCAGTCCTTGAGCGTGATCTGGCTGCCGTTTCCTGTCGAGAGGACCAAATCGACCCCGGACGTGTTGAACGAGAGTTCGTTTTCAACGATCCCGCCGCCCAGCGACAGGGTGTTCGAGGCTCCGCTTGCGGGTAGCACGATATCGCGGCCATCCCCGCGGTTGAAGGCGATCACATTGGCGCCGGCGCCCGCCTGGATGGTGTCGTCGTGCAGGCCGCCGGCGATGAAATCATGGCCGGCGCCGGTCTCGATCCGATCGCTCTGGGAGCCGCCGAACAGCGCATTGCTGCCGCCGGTATCCCGCAGCGTATCGCTGCCGCCGGAACCCGCCAGGACATCGTTGCCGCAGCCGCCGTCCAGCGTATCGTTACCGGCGCCGCCCTGCAGGTAGTCATTGCCGCCTTCGCCATCGATCGTATCGCCGCCGGCGCCGGCACGCACGACGTCGTTGCCGCTACCCGAACGGATGACGTTGCTGCGCGGACCGCCGACGATGATGTCGTCGTCGCGGCCGGTGACGATGCGGGTGCCCGACGGGGAGCCGAAGGTCGTCCGCGTCCCGATCAGCAGTTCGTCGAAGGTCTTGACGCTGCCGTCGGCGAACCGGAACTGTTCGATCGGCGAGGCGGCGCGGCCATCGCGGTCGACGCCCAGCGCGAAATCGAAGCCGGAGTCGGCCTGCTCGCACCCGCCGGCATTCAGCACACGCACGTGGGCGGTCGTGCTGCCGTTGGCGGCGGTGACGCGCAGCGCGACAGTGTCGAGCGACAGCCCGGCGCCGAAATGTACCGAATCCGTTCCAGCGGTATCGACGATCTGGTCCAGCCCGCCGTCGGGATCGATCAAATAGGTGTCGTCGCCGGTTCCGCCGATCAGGGTGTCGTTCCCTCGGCCGCCGTCCAGTGTGTCGTTGCCCGCATCGCCCGCGATCAAATTGTCGCCGGCGTTGCCGGTGAGATGATTGTCGAGGCCGTTGCCGCCCGCAGCGATGTTGCCGGTGCCGGTCAGGATCAGGTTCTCGACCTGCTCGGGCAGAACGTAGCGGATGCCGGCGTAGAGGGTGTCGATCCCCCCGAACGCAAATTCGGTCACCGTATCCGACACGTTGTCGACGATGTAACTGTCGTCACCGGCTCCGCCGGCCATAGCATCGGCGCCTTGGCCGCCATCCAGGCGATTGGCGCCGCTGTTGCCGAGCAGCACGTTGTCCAGTGCATTGCCGACGGCGGATAGATTACTCGTGCCCCGCAGTTCGATCTTCTCGACGTTGTCGGGGGCTGTCAGGCTGATCGTGGTACGAACGGTGTCGTAGCCGCCGCTTGCCCCCCGCAGCTCGACGATGGTGTCGCCCGGGTTGTCGACCACATAAATATCGTTGCCGGCGCCGCCGGCCATCGCGTCGGCCCCCGCGCCGCCGTCGAGCCAATTGTTGCCGGCGTTGCCGGCGAGGCGGTTGGCTGCATCGTTGCCGATGGCTGCGATGTCCGCCGAGCCGGTCAGGATCAGGTTTTCGACGTTTGCAGACAGCGTGCAGGTGACGCTGGAAAACACGGTATCGGTTCCGCCGTTCGCATCCTCGGTCAGC
>WBZX01001901.1_pt1 | contig 14905 bp, 11 predicted proteins | sample 5204211 | NCBI WGS metagenome assembly WBZX01 (sample SAMN12344362, study PRJNA552823) | activated sludge metagenome | biome: Activated sludge suspended growth; feature: Nitrification reactor; material: Wastewater; isolation source: activated sludge from nitrification reactor of wastewater...
AATATCCTGGCTGATGCTTCCGCCCGCCATATCGCTGCTGTTGTTATCGGTGCTGATGATATCCACCAGTTTGATAATCCCGAGACTGTCCTGTATGTCAAAGCGGGTAGAGCCTTCATAGGCGCAACCCCTGCAAATGCTTTCATAGATCACCAGGGTATCGCTCAGTGTTACCGTATTGATGCTGTCGGCCCGCAACGAAATCCAGTTGCTGGCGCTTGCTTCCTTGTCTTTGTTACTGCAGGAAGCAATCAATAGCAGGCTGATGATCCAGGTGGTCCCTGTTCTCATGATCAGGCCGCCTTTGTTTTACCTGCAAGCTTTTTATTGGCGTAAGCGGTAGCGGCTTCCCGCACCCAGGCGCCTTCGTCGTGCGCTTTTTGCCGTGCCTCCAGCCGTTGTTTGTTGCAGGGACCATTGCCTTTAACCACTGCCCAGAACTCATCCCAGTTGATCTCGCCAAAATCGTAGTGCTTTCTTTCTTCGTTCCATTTCAGGTTTTCATCGGGTAGTTTCATACCCAGCACTTTGATCTGCTCGGCGATCATATCTACAAAATTCTGGCGCAGCTCATCGTTGCTTTTCCGTTTGATCTTCCATTTCATGCTCTGGTCGCTGTTGGTGCTTTCGCTGTCTTTCGGACCAAACATCATCAGGCTTGGCCACCACCATCGGTTGATGGCGTCCTGGCACATCGCTTTCTGTTCATCGGTTCCACGGCTCAGTACCAGCAATATTTCGAAACCCTGCCGCTGGTGAAAACTTTCTTCTTTGCAGATGCGTACCATGGCTCTTGCATACGGCCCATACGAAGTACGGCAAAGCATTACCTGGTTGAGGATGGCGGCTCCATCCACCAGCCAGCCGATTGCTCCCATATCGGCCCAGGTGAGCGAAGGGTAATTGAAGATGGAAGAATACTTCGCCTTACCGCTGAGCAGGTCGGCGATCATTTCATCGCGGCTCATGCCCAGTGTTTCGGCGGCGGAATACAGGTACAGGCCATGACCTCCCTCATCCTGCACTTTAGCAAGCAGGATGGCTTTGCGCTTGAGCGAAGGAGCCCGGGATATCCAGTTTCCTTCGGGCAGCATGCCTACCACTTCGCTGTGCGCATGCTGACTGATCTGGCGAAGATTCGTTTTTCGATACGCGTCGGGCATCCAGTCCTTGGCTTCGATCTTGATCTCGGCGTCGATCCGGTCCTGAAACAACTTTTCAAAATCCTGTACGGTCATAGCGGTTTGGTTTGACCGTAAAGATAATAAAAAAACTAACAGTTGTTAGTATCTGTAAAAGGCGCTGGGAGGGGTTATAGCCAGTTATTCTTATGCGCCAGGCTGATGATTTGTGCCCGGCTGTTCACATGCAGTTTCTGGTAGATGTTGGCGATGTGCTTGCGAATGGTGAACACGCTGATATCCAGGAGTGAAGCGATGCGTTTGGCATCGTAACCCGCTATGGTATGTTGCAGGATTTCCCGTTCCCGCTCGGTGAGGAGTGATCCGAAAGGATCCGATTCCGGGTTCCGGTTCAGTTCCGGGAGTTCCGAACGGCTGAGCAGGCTGAGCGCTTTCCGGGCGATGGCCGGGCTCATGGGGGCGCCGCCATTTTCGAGTACATTGCTGATGGCGCTGTATAACCCGGCAGCACTCTCGTCTTTCAGGAGGTAGCCATGTGCACCCGCTTTAATGGCTTCGAAGATCTTATCGTCGTCGTCGAAAACGGTAAGCACAATGAAGAACACGGAAGGATAGAGCGAGCGGGCGATGCTGATGGTTTGTACACCATCCATCTCGGGCATCTCCAGGTCCATGAAAATGACCTGCGGCATTTTTTCGAGCGGAAGTCCTTTCAGCTGTTCCAGGCAATCGTTACCGTTCACGGCAACGAGGCATAGATCCAGGTCGTTGAACTGGCTGAGCTTTTCGGTGATGCTGCTGCGGTTAACCGCTTTGTCATCAACGAGGCCTGTTCGGATCATGGTGCTCATACCGGAATTTATTTTACAAAATGAATGGTTTTACATCGGATTGAAATACTCAATTTGTAGTACCGATATCCAGCAATAAGGTTGTTCCTTTCCCGGGTTCGGAGGAGAGGTGCAGCTGGAAGCCCGCCTCATTGGCCCGGGTGCGCATATTCTTCAACCCGTTTCCTTCGGTAAGCGTTTGTCCGGATTCGATACCGCCGCCGTTATCGCGGATCCTGATCCAGGCCGTATCGTCGCTGTGCAGGATGATCTCCACCAGCGACGCCCTGCTGTGCTTCAACGCATTGTGCAGCGCTTCCTGCACGATCCGGAAAATACTGAGTGCGCTCTGTGAACTGATGCGCCGGTCTTTCCGGACTTCTTCGGTGAGGCTGATCTGAATATGATCGTAACTGGGCTGCATCTTGTTGATGTAATTTTTGATGCGGTCCCCGATGCCCGTGATGGTGATATTTTCCTTGTTGAGTACCCAGATGGTATCCCGCAGGGAGTTTATGATCTCGAGCGAATGCTGCTCCAGGTTCTGGAGTGAACGCTTGTTTTCTCCTTTATCCTGTACAAGTACCTTTTCCACATCGGCGCGGATGGCGGAGGCGTATGCGCCGATGTTGTCGTGCAGGTCGGCCGCGATCCGCCGGCGTTCGTTCTCTTCAGCCCGGTTGATCGAAATGGCGGCCCGTATCTTATCTTCTTCCTGGAGTTGTTTCAGTTTTAATTTCTCTTTTCGTTTGTAGCCCCTGAACAGGAACCATCCCGCCAGTGAAGCAAATACTAAAAGCAACAGCGACGCGTAGAATAAATAATTTTTTTGGCGCAGGTCGAACCGCTGCTGGATGATGAGGTTCTCTTTTTTCTGGAGATCGTACTTGGCCTGGAGTTCGGCCAGCGATTCGGCCGAATTTTTTTTGTACTGCGAGTCTTTCAACGTCATGATGGTTTCCAGGGTGGCCGCATAGTTCTGGTGGTCGCCCATCCGTTTATAGTTTTCCGCAAGGGCCCTGTACAGAAAAGGAAGTTTGGCTACCAGGTTCTGTTTGTATGCAATGGACAATCCTTCCTGAGCGCTCTGGATACCCTTCTGTGTCTGGCCGGTTGTAGCGTAGAAATTCGATAACTGGGCCAGGTCGGAAACAAGGTAGAAAAGATCGCCGATCTTTTTGCGTACTTCCAGGGCCTCGGCGAGGTCTTGCTCGGCGGCACCGTTGTTCTTGGTATTGATATGTATATCGGCCCGTATGTTGAGGGCATTGGCCAGCATGGAAAGCTGTTCGGTTTGCCGGCTGTAGGCAACCGAGCGGTTCACATAATAAAAAGCGGAATCGTATTTACCCAGGTTGTTGAGGGTGGAACTCATGTTGGAGAACAGGGTGGGGTAGGCACGGAAGAAAGATTCATTCGAAGAGGTTTGTGCCGCCTTGTAAAACCAGTTCATGGCTTCCTGGTTCTGGTCCATTTCCATATGAACCCAGCCAATGCTTGTTTTGATCTTGATAAGGCTGAGGGTATCTGTTTGCTTTTCCTCGTCGTGCAGCAGGCTGTATAACAGGGATAGCGCCTCCTTGAAACGGCTGCTTCGTATCAATGCGCCGGTTTTTAAAAGACTTATACAGGTTGTCAGTCTGGGATCCGGCTTTTGGGTTTCGAGCGCCTTGAGCGTTGTATCGCAAAACGCCAGGGTCGAATCGAAGTAGCCGTTCTTCAGCGCCATCGTGCTCAGGTAGTAATCGCACCAGGTGCTGTTCAGCCTGTTTCCCTGGCGGGCGGCCATTTCCTTCGCCCTCATCGCGTAGGCGGTGAGGGTGTCGGTATTGAGCGATGATCGTTCTTCGCAGAGCCGGAATATGGCCTGGATCTTTTCCTGCCCGGTCCGGGCCATGGCGATGTTTCTTTTCAGGCTGTCGATGATGCGTGTTTGCGCATAGCTGTTATGGAACCATGCAAGGAGAAAAAGGAATAAAAAGAATCGGGTCATCGGCAGTCGGCATTTACCAATATAAATGTATTCAAAAATCGGCGCCAACCAGCCGGGATACTACAAATTGAGTATTGATACGCAAGGAGATAGCGGGCATTTTTGCAGCATGCCTGGCCGGGTGATGAAAAGATGGCACCGGTTTGTATCCGGCGGCGAAAGTTTGAAAATTAAAGTGCTTATGTTTATTTTGAGGTGAATTCAGACTTGCCCTATAACCCGTTTGGGTGCTTGCTTTCCTTCCATACCACCGTTCTGGTAAAACCACCGGCAATATCCCCTGAAAGATAATAGTAATCTTCCGTACTATCGTTCCGCCCCAGGGAACCGAGTAATCAATGTATTCATTAACATACCAAAACACCTAATCATGAGCACAACCATCGAACGCTATGTCATCAGGCACATCTCGGGTACAAAAGCAAACCAGGTGGAAGAATTTGATTTCAGCAAAAACGAATTATCTATCGGCCGTACAGCCGGCAGCGATATCCAGTTCGATCCCGAACAGGAAGTGATCGTTAGCCGGGAACACGGAAAGATCGTCAAAGTGAGTTCCGAGCCCCCGCAATTCAGCATCAACGACAACAACAGCCGCAACGGCATTTTCGTAAACAAGATGCGGGTCAAAGGTTCAGCTCCGCTGAAGCCTGGCGATGAAGTGCAGTTGGGCAGCAATGGTCCGGTGTTCAGTTTCGATATTCACCCGCGTCCGCAGAATATGATGATGGAAACAAAAGTGATGGACATCCCCACGTCCATCAAGGCTACGACGGTTTCGGAAGTGGCGTCCGCGGCCGCCGAGCCGGCGAAAACGGGGTTGGGTAAACAAACCGTGGAAAGGATGCTGGTGGCCGAACGCAAGAAATCATTCAGCAGCATGGCCTATATCCTCGGTGCCCTCATCATCGTACTGGGCGCCCTGGGTTATTTTTTCCGCGATAAGATTTTTGGAAAGAACACGACCACCATCGTAAACGTAGGCGATAGTTCAATGAAGAATAAAAAGGCGCCCGATGTGATCGCCAAAGAGAACAACGATAAAGTGGTACAGATCGAATTTGGCTGGCAGCTCATCGATGCCAATTCGGGCCAGGAACTCTGGCACCAGTATATGGCAGTAAAAGATCAAAGTGGCCAGGTGGCTTACCGGGCTGTGTATATCGAGAATGGCCGCGGTGAGATCGAGCCCTACCTCGACCTGCAGAAGAATGTGCAGCTGGGAGTGCCCTTGGGTATTGCCGGCGCTTCGGGTTCGGGTTTCGTAGTATCGGCCGATGGCTTTATCCTTACCAACCGCCACGTAGCGGCCAGCTGGAATACACGTTATGGCTTCCCGGATTTCGCATTCCCGGGTATACTGATACGTAATATCAACGGGCGCATGCAAACCGATCCCAACTACCAGGTGATGCCGCAGGATGTTGGAAGTTATGTTCCGGCCAATGCAACCATGGTGGGAGGACGCCAGGCGGCAGAAGGTTCGGTGAAAGGAAAGAATACGTATATGAACGTCATCTTCGCCAATACAGCTTTGCGCAGGCCGGTGCAATCAGCCACGCCTTCCGATCAGCATGATGTGGCCATGATCAAAGTGGAATTGCCAACCTCCCTTTCCCCCGTTACCATGAAAGACAATTACGATGCGGTAAAACCGGGTCAGACTGTAACCGTTATGGGATATCCCGGTGTGGCGCCGGATCAATATGTGGTACGTAAGTCGAACGATCCGTTCAACCCCAAACCACAGGTTACCACCATTCCAACGCCTACGGTAACTACGGGTAATATCGGCCGTATCGTACCGGCCAGCTCCGACAAAACGAATACCTACAGTGGTTTCGGCGACTCCTACCAGCTTACCATCAACGCTACCGGAGCCGGTAACAGTGGCGGGCCGATGTTCGACGACGAGGGAAATGTGATCGGTATCTATTATGCCGGGAAATCGGATGCACGTGGCACACAGATATCGTTTGCCATTCCGATCAAGTATGGAATGGAATTGATGGGCATAAAGAAAGTTCAGTAAGATTTGTGTGAACCGGTTACATAACCGTGGCGTATGAGCATTGCAAATCCTCACATAACAGACGTTGCCGGGTACCGCCTGACCGAACGGATCGGATCAGGCGGTATGGGCGACGTATACAAGGCATACAATCCTTCCCTTAACCGCACCGCGGCGGTTAAGATCCTGCACCAGAAAGATATGGCCGAACGTTTTCGCAACGAAGCCTATATCCAGTCATCTGTTAGCCATCCCAACATCGCCTGTATGTACGAGTATGTGGTGGCCAGCGATACACCCTGCATCATCATGGAATATGTTGAAGGGGAATCGCTCGACCATTACCTGCATCGAAAAGGAAAATTATCCAACACCGAGGCTGAGCAGGTGATCGGCCAGGTGGCTTCGGCGCTTTCGTACCTGCATAAAAGGGATATTGTACACCGGGATATCAAGCCCCAGAACTTCAAGATACAGGCAGATGGGAAAGTAACCATGCTCGACTTTGGTATCGCCAAGGCAAAGTACACACCCAGGCTTACGCAACAGGGATTCGCTGTTGGCACTACGGAGTATATGGCACCCGAACAGTTTCAGCAACAGGTGGAGAAGGGATCGGATATCTGGAGTCTCGGTGTACTGGCCTATGAACTCGTTACCGGCTATCTTCCTTTTGAAGCCAATAACCCCATTACGCTTCGGGCCAAGATCGAAAAAGGGGCATTTACCAATCCAAAGATCATGGTACCGCAGGTTTCTGAAAAAATGAATCTCATCATTGAAAGAAGTTTGCGTACGAATCCGTCGGCACGGATCACCGCCGCTCAAATAGAAAAATTAGTGGGGAGCGGAGAGTTTTCCGGGGCTGCCTCCGCGGGCAAATTGCCGGCACGTGGATCATTCAATTCTAAAAAACTGCTGATAGCAGGCGCAGCCCTGTTGTTTATCGTTGTGCTGGTGCTGTTACTGAATTCCTCCGGCGGCAGCCAGAAAGAAAAAGAAGAAAAGGCTGATCAGTCCGTAGGCGCAACTGCACAAAAAATGACCATCGCTGCGCCGAACGCACCCGAGGCGTATATTGTCTTCCCGGATGGCAACCGCCAAAAATTACCGTATGCGATCAGTGGAACAGAAGGACAGAACTTCCGGTTCACCATAGAGGCGGAAGGGTATGTGCCGATGAAAGTAGAGGTACCGATCACGATCCGGCGAAAATCCTACGAATACAATCTCGAAAAAATCGAAAAATAACATGGGTCTATTCAATCTGTTTGGAAAGAAAAAGAAAGAAGCGGTTGTGGAGCGCAGCGCCGATCCGGTGGAAACCGGCAGCCTGCATGTAACTGTTTTGTCCGACCTGGGTAATATCCGAACCAACAACGAGGATACCGGCATGTTTTACAAAGTGGCCGATGAACAGGTGATCCGGGCAAAAGGATATCTGTTGCTTGTGGCGGATGGAATGGGCGGTCACAATGCCGGCGAAGTGGCAAGCCGCATGGCAGGCGAGATCATCAGCCGGGAGTATTTTAAGCATGCCAATAACGGGGGTGTTGAAAAGAACCTGGCCAACGCCTTCACGCTCGCCAATAAAACAATTTTTGAAAAGGCGCGGGCCGATAAAAGTCTCAGTGGTATGGGCACCACCTGCACAGCGTTGGTGGTGATCGGCGAAACCGTGTATTACGCACATGTGGGCGACAGCAGGGCCTACATCCAGAAAGGCGATACGATCACCCAGATCACCGAGGATCATACTTATGTGCAGGAACTGGTGAACAAGGGAGACATCAGCGCCGCGGAAGCGGCCACACACCCCAAGCGGAATATTCTTACCAATGCCATGGGAACCAAGCCCGACTTGCGGATTGATACAGGCAAATGTTCCCTGAGCTTTGAAGCGAACGATCGTTTGCTGCTATGCTCGGATGGGCTCTATGATTACTTCACCGACGGGGAGATGGGTGCGTTATTGAAACAGGGGGCTTTGAAAAACGTGGCTGCCACCCTCATTGGCCAGGCCAAGGCACGTGGCGGGCACGACAACATAACGGTGGTGCTGGCCGAACGAGGCGATGCTTCCAACGAACCTGAAAACGGATTGAAATTAACACGTGATGTGGATCTGCCCAAGCTCACCCGCGATGCAGATCTGCCTATCGACCCTTCAGACGAACAACTATGATAGGAGAACAAATACACAATTACAAAATCACGGCTCACCTCGGACAGGGAGGAATGGGTAATGTTTACCGGGCCACCGATACCATGCTGGGCCGCGAAGTAGCGCTGAAGATGCTGCATCCGCAACTTACCATGCAGCCCCAGTTCCTGGAACGTTTCAAAAAGGAAGCCCGGGTGCTGGCGCAGCTGCTTCATCCCAACATCGCGGTGATCTATAACTTCATCGAACAGGGCGGCAATCACTTTATGGTGATGGAATACGTGGAAGGAACAAACCTCGATGACCTGTTGAAACAACACAAGTCGTTGCCGGCGGAATTCATCGTGCCTGTTTTTGTACAGGCGCTCGAAGGCCTGCAGCATGCGCACCGTAAAAATATTTTCCACCGCGATATCAAGCCATCCAACATCATGCTTACGCCCGATGGGGTGGTTAAGCTCATGGATTTTGGTATTGCCAAGGTGGCGGGCGAGCAGAAGATGACCCAGGTGAACAAGATTGTGGGTACAGTAGAGTTCATGGCGCCGGAGCTGATCCAGGGAAGAGATGCTTCCAATGCGTCGGATATCTATGCCGCCGGAGTCACCATGTACGAGATGCTTTCCGGTAAACTGCCCTTCGAAAGCGATACGGATTTCAACCTGATGCAGGCCATTCTGAAAGAACGGGTGAAGTCGCCCGAAAAACTGAATGCATCCATTCCGAAGGCATTGGGCGATATCATCATGAAGGCGCTGGAGAAAAATCCGGCCAGCCGATACGAAGATGCCCGCGCCTTTCAGCGGGCGTTGATGAATGCGTTTCCACAATACCGGGATGTTAACCTGGAGATACTCAACAAACCAGCGGCGATGTATGCCGGGGCAGCCGGGGCTACCCGGCTAAGCGATGATCTGCTTACCGCCGAAGCGATGCGTACTCGAAGCGTGGGTATGAGCAATGCTGCCGGCATGCTGGAAGCGGTTAAAGAAAATATCCGGAAGAATAAGAAAACCTATTTCCTTACCGCGGCCATCCTGATCTTCCTGTTCTTTGTATTGGGTATCGTGTTCGACAGAAAGGAAACCGGCAACAATTCCTTGGCAGGAACGGACACCACGCAAACCGCAAACCCGACAGGTGATAACACGGGTGGTGCTGTTATTGCTGCCAACGCGAACGAGGTTCAACCTGGGCCCGTAAAGCAACAAACCCCGGTTGAGCCGGAGAAGCCGGAAGAAAAGCCGGTACCGGAGAAAACACGGGAGAAAAAAGTGGATGTGGTCAGCAAGGAGCCGGTACAACCCAAAACGGAAGAGAAAAAAACGGAGCCTGCGCCAGCCGAGAAGAAAGAAGAGAAAAAGGATGTGTATATCAAATCAAAGGTGGAAGTGGAATTAACCCTGCGCACGGATTTGAGTAGTGCCGAAGAACGGAAGGATATACCCGTGACATTTTCGGTGAGTTACCCGGTTACCTATGAAGGGGTAACGATCATACGCCAGGGGGCTACAGCAACAGGTACCATCAAACTGGGCAGGGTGCTCACCGATATCGACATCAATTCGGTAACCGCAGCCAACGGGCAACAGGTCAGGCTGAAAGCCGCCAAAGCGCATGGAAAACGCAGCGAGATCACATCCGAGCGGAGTTATACGGCCATCATTCTGCCGGGAACCAAGATCAGTTTTTGACAGGCCGGGTTGAGCGCTACTTAATATCGAAATCCACCACCACGGTTTCCGTTTTGGGGTGCGATTGACAGGTTAGTATATATCCCTGTTCGATCTCATCGTGTTCGAGTCCCCAGTTCACGTCCATTTCCACCTCGCCCTTCAGCAGTTTAGCTTTGCAGGTGCAGCAAACGCCGCCCTTGCAGGCGAAGGGAAGATCGGCTCCTTGTTTAAGCGCACCGTCGAGGATACTTTCTTTATCAAAACCCAGGTCGAAATCAAAACTTCTGCCGTCCAGTTTGATCGTGATCCTGCTTTTTGGACCGGTATCGGCCTCCTCGCCGGTGGTTTGTTTTACCACTTTCTTTTGTCCCGGCGTAGTGAACAATTCGAAATGGATCTTTTTGCTGCTGATGTTACGAGCTTCCAGGTAGTCGCGGACACAGAAGATCATTTCCTCCGGGCCGCAAATAAAAATATCATCAACAGCCTGGTAGTTGATCAGCTTATTCAGTTCATCGAGTTTTTGGGTATTGATGCGGCCGGAGTTTATAGGTGCATCTGTTTTTTCGCGGCTGAGGATATTGATGAGATTAAACCGGTTGAGGTATTTGTTCTTCAGCCCTTCCAGTTCTTCAAAGAAGATGATGGAATAACGGCCCTTGTTTCCGAAAACCAGTGTAAAGCGGCTTTTGGGTTCCGCCTGCAGCGTTGTTTTGATAATCGATATTACCGGGGTGATACCGCTTCCCGCTGCAAAAGCCAGGTAATTCTTTTCCTGGTCGTTGTTCAGTTTCGTATTGAATTTGCCCGTTGGCGGCAACACATCCAGCAGATCATGCAGCTTCAGCTCTTCATTGGCAAAGGAAGAGAATTTGCCGCCGTCCACCTTTTTGACCGCGATGCGTAATTCATTTTCGAAGGGGGCGGTGCAGATGGAGTATGAACGCCGGAGTTCTTCTCCGCCGATCGTTTTCCGGATGGTAATGTTCTGCCCTTGTTCAAAACAGAATTCCTGTTTCAGGTTTTCGGGAACTTCAAATGCGATGGACACACAGTCGGGCGCTTCCCGGCGAATGTCTTTTACTTTCAGCGGATGAAAATGAACTGCCATAGAATTTATTTTGCGATGCCGTTTAATAAATGATCTACCATATTGTTTTCGAGGTTATCGGTGCTGATGTTTTTTTTATGGTGTTGCCAGAATTCGAGGCCCCGGACCGCCGAAAGGATGGTTAACACCACTACATAGGGATCGGTATCTTTTATTTCTCCACGCCGGGCACCTTCCTGAATCAGTTGCACAAATTTTCTCTCGTACTCCCTTCGTTGATTTAAAAAGTCGGATAAATAAGGTTCATCCAGGTGCTTCCAGTCGTGGTTGGAAACATATACCGCGTCAAAATCATTCAGCATCATTCCGATGTGAAAACGGATGATGGCAGCCACTTTGTGAAGGATCGGATCTGTTCCCTGCAGGGTTTGCTCCAGGTGGCTGGTGAAAGATCCCGCCACGGTAAAGCAGATCGACCGCAATATCTCACTCTTCGACCCGATGTGATTGTATAAACTGGGCGCTTCCACGCCAATCGATTCAGCCAGGTCACGCATGGAGGCCACGGCATACCCTTTCGACTTAAAAAGAGTCGCCGCTTTGCGGGTAATGAGCTCTTTGCGGGTGGTATTTTTGCCAGGCTTGATCCGGGCCATTTGCTTTTTGGGCAAAACTAACACTTATTAGTTTTTTGGCAGATTTTTTGAAGTAGTTTCCGAAAGCATTTTTTAAAGAGGCAGGAACAAAAGCGGAATTTCCCTTGTGCTATAATGTATTACAAGTGGTTGATAATCCGATATTAAAGATAATTGTTACGCAAAGAAAATAAGGATGAGGGAAGCGAATAAGGCAGGGGGTGATTTTTTTTAGCAGATTCTCTAAAATAAATTATGATAATATTTAAAAAATGCTAATTTTACAACCTGCTCAGTTATCTAACTCTCTCCAATCCTTATTTAAAAACCGTTCCTTAATATCATTTATGTAAGGCTGACAATGATCTATCTAAACTAAAACAACAGTTTAAGCTATATATTATTTTACCTTTTTTCTTGTGGTTTCAGAGGTAAGCAAGGCCGGAGATTTTTATCTCTGGCCATCTTTTTTAAAGGCCCTTTCATTTCCACCCTGCATATATTTCAATAAGTAGCCTGATTTTCAGGATCGGATTCTTATTTGCTTATGAATATCTTGCTGCAGGGAAAATAATGATGGGCAATGTGCCAACCAGGGCCGGGTACCGGTTTTGGAGAAAGGGATAAAACAAATAACTTGCAGCTACAAGCTACTTACCATGAGCCGCCAGCAAATTACCGAGCAACTCACCGGTATCTTCCGTAAAACATTCAACGATGAAAGGATCGTCGTGAACGATGCGCTGACGGCTCATGATGTGGCCAATTGGGATTCCCTGACCCATATGCTTATGATCGGCGAGGTGGAAAACCGTTTTGCGGTCAAATTCAAACTGAAGGAATTGGGTAAGCTGGATAATGCGGGAAGCCTGATCAGCCTGATCGAATCAAAACTTGGCAAGCAGGGTTAGCTGGCTGCCAGGTTGATGAAGTCGACCAGGGGCTTCATGGCCTCAAACGACTTACAGATCTCTTTTACAAGCCCCTTCCCTTGTATGTTGGTGTCCGGTATGGCCTGGGTAACAATGAAACTTTTCCGCTTGATGTATTCAATGGCCGGGTTCTGGTCGTCGTACCCCTTGGGCGGCCGGGTGAGTGATTCCCCTTCAAGTCCTTTGGAAAATGCTTTCCGGAACGATTTGCCTTCAACGATTTTTTTCCAGTCGTCGAAATTGTAATCAATCTCCTGGCGGATACCCGCCAGCACCGGCGGTTCAGGCATCCAGATGCCACCAGCAACAAAACTCTTCCCGGGCTCTATATGCATATAATAACCGGCCCCCAATCCTTTCTTGCCATCTTTATTGAAATAGGCGGCCATGTTATTCTTGTACGGATCCTTGTTCTTGCTGAAACGCACATCGCGGTTGATACGAAAAATGCAGTTTTTCGCTTCGAGTGCGGCGATGGTAGGGTCGAAGTTTCCGATGCCCCTGATCACCATACCCACCATATTTATAAAATCTTCCCTGGCCTCATCATACTGCTTCCGGTTCTTTTCGAACCAGGGTTTGTTGTTATTGCGTTTAAGGTCTTTCAGGAATTTAAGCGTGGATGGCTGGAGCATGGTATACGGTTTTGGGAATACGAATGTAGAGAAAATAAATACGGCCGGGAACCCGGTTATCCGAGCAGTTTTAAAAAATCATCTTCGGTAATGATCTTGATCGTGGCGATCTTCTTCGCTTTTTCCAGTTTGCTGCCGGCGTCTTCTCCTACCACCAGGTAGTTTAGTTTGGCGCTTACCCCGGAAAGTATGCTGCCGCCGTTTTGTTCCACCAGTTCTTCCGCGGCGCTTCGTTTGAGCTTGGCGAGCGTGCCGGTGAAAAGAAATGTTTGACCGCTGAGATTTCCACCCGTTGCCAGGTTTTTTTTCTCATTGTTCAATTGCACACCCCGCTTTTCCAGTTCCCGCAGCAACTGAATGTTGTTCTTGTTGTGGAAGAACTCATATACGGTTTTGGCAACCTTGACACCTACATCTTCCAGTTGCTGTAATTGCTCTTCACTGTAGTCAGTAAACTGCAGAAGGTGTTCAACAGCATTTGCCAGTGTTTTGGCTGTTGTTTCGCCTACGTAACGTATGCCCAGCGCATAGATGACGCGGTGCAGGGGTTGTTTCTTCGAGTCTTCAATGGCTTGTTGCAATTTGGCAATCGACTTTTCTCCAAAACCGTCCATTTTCCGTATTTCATCCCAGGGAAGCGTGTAAACACCGGGTATGTCTTTGAGGAAACCAAGTTCATAAAACCTGCGTACGTTGGCTTCTCCGAAGCTGCGTATATCCATCGCGTCTTTGCTTACGAAGTGGATGATGCCCTCCACAATCTGGGCCGGGCAGTTGATGTTGACGCAGCGCCAAACTACCTCGTCGGCGGGCTTGTACAGTTCGCTGTCGCAAACAGGGCAATGGGTCGGGAATTTTATTTTCTTTTCGGCGCCGGTTCTTAATTCGGCGAATGATTTCACAATCTGCGGTATCACGTCGCCGCTGCGCTCGATCAGGATCGTATCGCCCAGCTTCAGGTCTTTTTCACGGATATAATCCTCGTTGTGAATGGAGATGCTGCTTACGGTAACACCACCCACCTGTACCGGTTCGATCTTCGCCACCGGCGTAACCGCCCCCGTTCTGCCCACCTGGTATTCTACAGACAGCAGTTTACTGGTGCCCTGCCTTGCTTTGAATTTGAATGCAACGGCCCAGCGGGGATGGTGGGATGTCATACCGAGTTTATCCTGCAATTTCAAATCGTTCACCTTGATCACCATGCCGTCGATCTCGTAACCAAGATCATCCCGCTGTTTTTCGAACTCCTGTACATGCCCGATCACCGCGTCGATCCCTTTCAGAACCTTCATTTCTTTTTTCGGACTCCGGAACCCAACGTTCCAGAGCATTTCCAGCATGGCTGAATGGGTTTCGGGAACCGATGGTTTTTTACCGGTGGATACGTAACTGACATGGTACAGGAAAGCCTCGAGGTTCCGGCGGCCTACCTCCGCGGTGTCTTTGATGCGTAACGACCCCGCTGCGGCATTCCGGGGATTGGCCAGTGGCGGCAATCCTTCTTCCATCAGGGCGTCGTTGTAGGCCTTGAAATTATTTTTGGTCATCAGCACTTCGCCACGGATCTCTACCTGGTCAATACCATAGTCGCTGAATTTGGCGGAGAGGGGTACCGACCGGATCTGTTTAATATTCGGTGTGATCTCGTCACCTATTTCTCCATCACCCCGGGTGGCGCCGCGGCTCAGCAGGTCGTGTTCGTAGATGAGCGAGATGCTGGCGCCATCAAATTTCGGTTCTACACAATATTCGATGCTGTCAAGCCCCGAAAGTTCCCGGGCCTTGCGGTCAAAGTCCAGCAGGTCATCGGCATTGTATGAGTTATCGAGGGAG
>WBZX01001022.1_pt1 | contig 14899 bp, 9 predicted proteins | sample 5204211 | NCBI WGS metagenome assembly WBZX01 (sample SAMN12344362, study PRJNA552823) | activated sludge metagenome | biome: Activated sludge suspended growth; feature: Nitrification reactor; material: Wastewater; isolation source: activated sludge from nitrification reactor of wastewater treatment...
TACAGGCACAACCTTCCCGGACGGCACTCTCCTCCGAAGCGTTTGCCATCACTAATGTCACGGTCATCCCGATGACCTCGGAGCAAACGCTACCCAATCAAACGGTGCTGGTGAAGAATGGCCGCATCGCCGCGATGGGTAACAAGATCGAGTTGCCTGAAGGCATCAAGACTATCGATGGCAATGGCAAGTTCCTGATCCCTGGCCTCGCTGACATGCACGTCCATCTCTACGCCGACGAATGGATTCCCAAGAGCAGAGCACCCGATGAACTGGGCGTTATCCTGGCCAATGGCGTGACCACGATTCGGTTCATGATCGGCACCCCCGAGCATCTGCAACTGCGTAAGAGCATTGAAGCAGGCACGGTGCTCGGACCGCAGTTATGGGTTGCCAGCCCACAGTTCACAGGCAAGAAAGATGTCAATGCCATGGTGGTGACCACGCCTGCCGAGGCACAGGAAGCAGTCAAGAAAGCAGCCGATGCACGTTACGATTTCATCAAGCTTACCCTCAACATCTCACCTTCCGTCTTTGATGCCATCATGGCTGAAGCTACCCGACAGGGCATTCGCGTGGTCGGTCACGTCGATCCACGAGTCGGCGTCGCCAAAGCACTTGCAGCCGGACAGCACATCGATCACCTCGATAACTACATGGAGTCGATCCTGGCTGACAACGCCCCGATGAAGGAATCCCTCTCGGATCGTGGTGTCTTCCGACTGAAGAACTGGGACAGCCTTGATCATGTGGATGAAGCCAAGATCAAGAAGATAGCAGAGGCTACCGCACAGTCACGAACGTGGACGTGCCCTACCCTCACCATCTTCCGGAAGGCTTTTGCTGAGGGGCAAAGTCTGGAAGAAATTCGCAGCAGGCCCGATTGGCAACTGGAACCAGCCAAGCATCGGGAACTGTATCTGCAAGCGAACGAACGATACTGGAAGCACCCGCCGACGGATGCTCGTCGTAAGCGCTACGTCGAACTACGTAACAAGATGCTGAAAGCCATCGCCGATGCAGGTGGCAAGATCATGGCTGGTTCCGATACTCCGGAATGGTTCTTCGGCTACGGCTACACCCTGCACCGCGAACTGGAAAGCCTCGTGCTCGCTGGACTGACGCCGTATCAGGCCCTCGCCACCGCCACTTGTAACCCTGCTGAGTTCCTGCATGCATCTGCCGAGTGGGGAACGATATCCGTAGGCAAGCGTGCTGATCTTGTCTTGCTTAGTGCCAACCCACTGAGTGACATCCGTAACACCACCAAGATCGAAGGTGTCTCCATCGGTGGCAAATGGCTGACAACTGATGCGATGAAGGAGATGATTCGCATCGGTTCACGGATCGGGGGACAGTAGTATGCACTCCTTCCCACTGGGGAGAGGGTTGGACCTCGTGTTCAACCCTGCAGATACCAGCCCGACGCGCTAGCGAGGGAACGCCTTGCGACAGGGGTACGTCAATATCCTTCGCAATGCAATATATTCTATCCTTGCGCGGCCTTCCCTTGCTAGCGCAGCGGGCTGGTATTTTCACCCACGAGGGAGAAGGGCCGCTAGCTAACCTTGAGCAACTCACAAGCCTGCGTATACCCAGGAGCTGGCGTTCCATGTTCGCTGGCTGTCACACGGGACAGGGCGAGGAGTTGACGCCAGCGGAAGGCCGGGCGGGTGGAATGGAACTCTTCATAGGCCGTGCGGTAATATTTCTCCGCATGCAGGGCTCCATCTTCACTGATGGCGAACTTGAGCATCGTGGCGAAGATGGGTTCAGGTGCCTGACCTCGTTCAGCCATGCGGTTCACCAAAGCACAAGCCCGGGCCTGTTCATTGGCACGGATGGCTTCATCCAGTGCTGGTAGCAGCTTGTCATCGGCTACCTTGGTGATGGCTGCGGTATGCGCTGTATGGGGGTAGGGATTCCACTTGAGGAACTCACCACCTCGGTTGCCACGGTCGAACGCGACCTGGTAGGCACCCAGAATCAGGCAGGCAGCAGCATTGCGACTGTTGCTGACCTTGGCCAGGTTGCGCCAGGCGTTGGCGGAGTCGCTGGCATGCACGCCGATGGAATCGCCATGCACGCTGCCTGCCGGTTTGTTGGCCTGTACCTGGTTGCCTTGCCGACCGATGTCGCGAAGCACCAGTTGGTTGGCTGCCAGCGTGATGGCTTCGCCAACAGCATCGGGGAGCATGCCTTCGGCCAGAGCCAGTGCAGCAGCCTCCGCAGCCTGAGCTGGAGTTGACTGGAAGATGGTTTCACTCAGGTGAGCCACAAAGGCATCGTCAGCTGGCTTCTTCCCCAGCGGCTTGCCTTCGAGATGATGCTTGGTCAATAGTGCAGGCAGCAGTGAACGGACTTCCGCGAAGTACTTCCGCTGGTTCTCGTTCTCGCTGTTGATGCAATAGTGGACCGATTGTCTGAGCAGCGTGTGGGCATGTTCCTTGCCGACGAGATCAAGCATGTCCCAAGCCCGACTGACCATGACTACGCGATGCACTTCGACGGCATCATGGATCTCATGGAGGATAGCATTGAGAGCATTCTCGGGAGTGTCAGCCAGACCCGCGAACAGCTTCTCAGCCTTTGGCAACTGCTTCTGTCGACAGGCTTCGCGGAGTGCATCACTCGTTGCCTGGCTAGCTTTCTCAGGAACCGGGTGCAGCACTTCGTGAGCAGAGCCTCCCTTTTCCTGCATGCGGTTGCAATTGCGGTAGAGCACTTTCAGCACTGGCAGTGCCGACCGCTCACCAGGCAGTTCTTTCGCCATGCGGTACGCCGGGGTGAGTGCCATCATGGTGTGGAAGCCAACATAGTCTTCGCCGCCGAAGGTGCGAACATTGGCGAGACCAGCGGCAGCGACGATCTGTTGCAGATCAGTGCCAGCACGAAGCAGACTTACCACCTTGGGAAGAATCTGATCAGCTGTACTCTCCTGCATCGTGCGAACGAGCGGTTCCAGTGTGCCGAATTTCAACCGAGGTGCCTGTTCATCCGCCCAGGCCGTGCTGAGGCCCATGTCTGCAGCGAGTGCAGAACCCAGGCTGGCAAGCAGCATTCCGTGACTGACATCCGCGAGGAAGCGACGACGATGCAACATGGCTAAACCCTCAGGAAGGAGAGATGGGGTTGACTGGAGGATACCACACATTCTTACCGTTCGTACAGAGAATCTCTGAATCACCCTCTGCGTTTTCTCATCATTCTTGCCGTTAATCGCTGGTACTGATGTGGCTCAGCGGGTATGAATGGCGTTTTCCCGTTTGAAAAGTCTGCGAAGGTAGGTTGCATGGAACGTCAGGAATCAGCGCCACCAGCCGGCCAACTCGGTTTACTGCAAGCCATCAGTGTCAACATGGCCATGATGGTTGGCGTCGGGCCGTTCATCACGATGCCCCTCTTCGTCAGCAAGATGGGTGGCCCGCATTCGCTGGTGGTCTGGCTGATCGCTGCCGTCGTGGCTATCTGTGATGGCATGGTCTGGGCGGAACTCGCAGGAGCCTTCCCCGGAGCGGGCGGAACCTTGCACTTCTACGATCAGGCGTATGGTCAAAAGACTGTCGGTCGCATGATGAAGTTCCTCTTCGTCTGGCAGTTCCTCTTCAGTGCTCCTCTTGAACTTGCCTCCGGAGCGCTCGGCTTCGCTTTGTACCTGGGCTACCTGATGCCGGAGTTGAAACAGACGGTCACCTTGTGGCCTTGGGAAATTCGCGTGGAGAACCTGGTGGCCGTGTTCACGATGCTGGGCATCATTGCACTGGCCTGGCGGAACATTCAGGCGGCTGGTCGGCTTATGGTCATCCTCTGGGTTGGCATGCTGGTTACCGTGGGAATGCTCATCTTCGGCTGTGCCATCAAAGCTGACATGGGACTACTTTCCACTGCTACGCAGCAGTTGGGCGATGCGGTCAGTGCTGCTACGACAGGAGACTACCGTCTCTGGATTGGTATCGGAGCAGCGATGGCCATCGCCATGTACGACTTCCTGGGCTACTACCAGGTGTGCTACCTTGGCAACGAAGTCAAGCAGCCTGAACGGACGCTGCCTCGTTCCATCCTGATTGCAGTGCTGGTGATTGCTGCACTCTACTTCTGCATGAACCTCAGCCTCTTCGCTGTGATGCCCTGGCAGGACGTAGCCAAGAGCGAACACATCGCCAGCGATGCCTTCGAGAAGCTCTATGGTGGTTGGGCAGGCAAGCTGATGACCGGGCTGATCTTGTGGACAGCCCTCGCTGCCACCTATGCAGCCATGCTTGGGTACAGCAGGGTGCCTTATGCTGCGGCTCGCACCGGACACTTCTTCAGGGTATTTGGAATGCTGCATCCCCGTGGGCAGTTTCCTCACTATGCCTTGCTGTTCCTGGGGGTCATTGGAGCACTGGCGTGCCTGCGTAACCTTGATGATGTGATTGCAGCGCTGCTCACCAGCCGCATCCTGATTCAATTCCTGGGGCAGATTGTCACCGTGTTCTACATCAGAAGATCGCATGAACTGAAGAGCCGGATGAAGTTCCGCATGCCCTTGTTCCCGCTGCCTGCGATCATTGCATTCGTGGGATGGTCAGCCGTGTTTCTTACATCCGATACGGCACCGCTACTGTATGGTGGCATCAGCTTGGTGGTGGGAATAGGTGCATTCATCGTGTGGAATGTGAACCTGCCTGCGAAGCCGAGTAGCAATTAAACCAACCGGTTCCCATAAAACCGGCTTAGGCTTCTTACTCGTTCTACCTGGTACGCCATCACCCAGCCGAGTAGTGCAATCATGACAATCACCAGTAGCGGGTGATGAGGGTTGTCGCGAAGGTAGTCCCAGCCGTGCCAGTAGGGTAGAAGGAAGAGGATGCCTACTTCGGTGGCTATGGTGGCAAACCAGATGACGGAGGCGTGCAGCCATAACCCGGAGACGGCAACGAGCATCGGGAAGCCAATGATCAGCGGTCCGGTTTCTACTCCGCGGATCATCAAGACCAGCGAGAAGAGCAGGACATCGGTCGCAATCCAGGCACAAGCTACTCTTCGCGGATCAGACTGTTTTCGAAGCAATGCCTGATAAACAAAGGACAGGATCAGCCAGATGCCTAGCAGCATCAACACGTACGCATGCAAAGTCAGATCGACGTTCCGACTCAGATGATAGTTAATCTGAATGATCGCAGTGAAAGCAGCCAAGGCACTGACGTGGGAAGCCAGCGCTGGTTCACGCCTGGTCCAGTGGATGAAGTTTCGCCAGACCGAAAACGGTTGCGCCTGCACTGGTTCACCAGCCAGGTAACGTTTCAGATCAGCAGCCAGCTCTTCAGCTGAGGCATAGCGATTGTCCGGGTCTTTCTCCAGGCATTTGAGTACGATCGATTCGAGTGGTTTCGGTATTTCTGGTCGAAGTTTCCGAGGCTGTTCGGGTTCGTTCTCCAGCAGCATCACAATCGTATCAAGCATGGTCGCAGCCTTGAACGGAGGCTGGCCGGTAAGCAGTTCATACAGGATGGCACCCAGAGCATACACATCCGCAGCAGGGGTCAGCTTCTTCGTATTGCTCGCCTGTTCGGGAGCCATGTAACTTGGGGTGCCGACGATGATGCCACTGGCGGTACACTGGGTGTCATCACCCAGCAGTGACTTGGCCAAGCCGAAGTCAGCGATCTTGGCGAGGTAGGTTGATGCCCATCCATCGCTTGGAAGCTTGCTCTCGGTTCGCTGTAACAGGATGTTCCCCGGCTTCAGATCGCGATGCAGCACCCCATGCTGATGGAGGAAGTGAACCGCCTGCACGAGGGGCAAAAGGAATCGCACCGCATCATCGGGTGCAGGCAAGCCGATTCCCGACTTCTGTTCGCAGAGCAGTCTTTCGAGGCTGGTGCCATCGACGAACTCCATGGCCAGATAATGCTGCCCGACTTGTTCGCCTACTTCGTAGACCTGCACGATGTGGGGATGCTGCAGCTTGGCGACCGCACGGGCTTCCTTGAGGAAGCGATCCACTTCTCCAGCGGAAGCGAGGGGGCCATGCAGAATCATCTTCACTGCCACCTTGCGATGCAGATCAGTCTGGCTAGCCTGGAAGACGATGCCCATCCCACCGCGACCCAGCTCAGCCTCGAGATGATATTTGCCGAAGTAAGTACCGAGCAGCATGCTGCAGGGTGGAGGAGTCTGTCGAGGTTGGGGTGGCAGCGTCGCTGCTTCTTCAGCGAGAACCTGAAGATTGTCCAGACACCTGGCGTACTGCTGTAGTTCGGGATGCTCAGCCAGCAAGGCGTTGCATCGGCTTCGGTCACCAGCTTGCAAGGCGGAGAGGTATTGATCCAGGCACTCTGCTTGCAACTCCTCGCTCTGCATTATGACTGATTCCCCAACGAAGATGGCTGATTCTGATGCATGTGCGATTCCAGACTTTTGATGGCCCGCATCCACAGCATCTGCACCGCGGGTCGACTCCGATTCATCCGGTTGGCTACTTCATCGAAGGTGAGTTGCTCCAGATTGCGCAAGCGAATGACCTCTTGATAATCGGGTGCGAGTTGATGCAAAGCCTGCAACAGGTGCTGCGAGCTTTCCTCGCGAACGGCCTGCACACTGGGAGTTTCCCCTGGTGCAGCCAGCATCGGCCCTCCAAAACTAGAGGCGTCAGGCGACTGCGGATATAACGGGACTTCCTTGTCAGCCTGCCGTTTGGCGGTGCCATAGTACCGGGCTGCATCGGTAGCATTGCGTTCGAGGATGCGGTGCAGGAAGGCCAACCACTGGGGAAACTCATTGCCCTGGAACTGCTGAAAGGCTTGATGGGCTTCGAGGAGCGAGACCTGCACCAGATCGGAAGCATCGTGCTTAGGTCGTAGCCAACTGGCAATTTCGTGCTCAGCGAATTGGGAGAGATATGGCCTGCTGAGTGTGAAGAGTTGCTCCCGCGCGGCCTGCTCCCCAAGCCGAGCTTGTGCAAGCAGGTGCTGAAACTGCTCTGGATCAATCGTTGCTGGTTCAGGAGCCAAGCCAGTATTCCTGTATAAGTCAGCCACCATGTTAATGGCGAATGCCTCTGTGACTCAACAGGAAAGTGACGATTGGAGGTAGTTGCTCAGAACTTGAGGAGAAAGTGCCACTTTCGTGTGATATGGATTCGGGAACCTCGCCCCATCCGTGTGAACCCACTTTGGCACACCGAGGCGAACCATGTCGACAGCACCCGAAACGATGCCACCCCCGAATCCCTCCATCATGGAGAAGTTGCTCAGCCCCCAGGGTATTCAAACTCTGCTGGGCACCGGCGGAGCGCTCTTCGTCGGAGGCATCATCACCTGGTTGGCTACGCTCGGCGTGTTTGATCATCCTCTCGTCCTGGCCACGTGCATGGGCGGGGTGAATCTGGCACTGCTCGGCATCGGCTTCTGGCTGGTGCTCTCCACTCGGTATCAACTGGCTGGCCTGGCTCTGACCTTGCTTTCATGCCTGGTGATGCCTTTGCATCTCTGGTTCTACCATGCCCAGAAGCTGCTGACCTTTGACAATCATCTCTGGGCGGCGGCGCTGGTCATTTCACTCCTCTATGCATTGACGGCAAGAGTGCTGCGGAACGTCTGGTTCGTTCCCATCTTTCTTGGTGGCATTGCCCTGACGGTCTTACTCATCCTGGCTGATCTGGGGCAGTTCTGGCAGATCACCGCACCAGCTATTGCACTGTGCTTGATCGGTTTAGTAGCCATCCATGCGGAACGCCTCTTTACTCAAGACACTGCAAGCCCGTTCCGACGGGAACGTTTCGGCCTGGCGTTCTTCTGGAGTGGGCATGCATTGCTGGGCCTCGGCCTGTTGATGGTTCTTATCGCTCAACTGGCTGGTGGTCCGCTTTATGCCAGCTATACCAAGTCGATCTATGACCAATGGCAGGTTACCCGCACAGACCTGGTGACCACGCAGCCGGGCAAGCTGATTGCCTTGTTCCTGGTGCTGGCTGGTGTCTATGCCTACTTCTATTCCGATATGATCGTTCGCCGCAAAGGGTACTATCTGCAGATTGCAGCGCTATTGATGGTTTGGATCGAGTTCATCATCATCGATCTGCTTCAGATCAACCTGAGTATGGAATCGCTGCTCGGCATCTTTGCAGGTACCGGTTTGCTGCTGCAACTGCTGGACCGCTACCTGGGCCACATGCTACCAAAGCAGATGCCGATCTTCCCGTTGCTCGGTAGCTTGCTGAGTGTTGGTTCTCTATTGGTTGGACTCTTCTACTACTTCATCGATAGCATGCATCACCTCGTCAGTGATGAAGATCAGCTACTGCGTCAGTTTGTCATCACTTCCAAACCCACATTGCTACTGTCGATGGTGATCGCTGGCGTTACCCAGGTGATAGGCTTCACTACCAGCAAGCTTCCTTACCAGCGACTCTATCAAGCAGGTATGTCGCTGGCTGCACTGCTGATCCCCTCACTGGCTGTTGGCATCTATGGCCCGCAGACGTGGTTCACGCAGGCTGGTATCGTCATTTGGATGAGTGTGGTCGCAGTCGTGCTCGCCTGGAAACAGCCAGTGCTTCAGGAACTTGGCAAGTTTGCTCATCTCTTCGTGGGCTATTGGCTGCTCATGGGCTTGCCTCACCTGTTGCACCTGGCCAGTCCACACAACTGGGCGATCTTCGGCATCCTGCTGGCTGCCAGCCTATTCTATGGCCTGTCTGCCCAGTTGCTCAAACAACGGTTGGCATTCGTGATGGCCATCGTGACAGTGGTGCTTGGGCTACTTCATCTCTTTGCGTGGTTCGAGTTTGCACTCGCCTACAAGATGGCCATCGTTGCCTTCTTGGGTGCTGGGCTCATTGTCCTCAGCAGTGTGATGCAGCGCCTCTCGACTTCGATGAAAGACAACTCCCAACACCTGGAGATGGCAGGCAAGACGATCTTCTTCGTCTCGGTGCTGGCCACCATGCTCTTCGGCATGCAGACGCTGGCTCGTCAATCACTGGATGTCAGCATCTTCCCGATTGTGAATACCCTGTTGTTGGAAGCAGTGCTCGCCGGCCTCTTCTACTGGACGCGCCAGACCGATCAGGCACGAAACCTCTACTTCAGCTGTGCTCTCGTCAACCTGGGCCTGGCTGGCATCCTGATCGTCACCTTGCTGGAACTGGCAATGTGGCGGAAGCTCGAACTGGCCAGCATCGGACTGGGAAGCGTGATGGTCATCCTCGGCTTCCGGGCCTGGTTGCAAGAGTCGACTGACCAGCACAAGCAAGCTACAGTCTCGCCGATGTTCCTGATTGGGTCGCTGCTCATCGGCATCCCGATGGCAATGGTGGTGATGGGTTACCGTGCCTCCAACCAGTTCATGGTGATGGACGAAGGCTTCATGCTCGCCGCTGGTCTGTTGCTCCTGGGTGCTGGTTGTATCTGTCAGCTTCGCATCCCTGCGATTGCTGGAGCGACACTTACAATCCTGTACCTGGCTGGCTTACTGCTCTTCGTGCCTTGGGGCCAACTGGGGACAGCTTCCCTGATGCTGGCAGGGGGCGGAGCGAGCTTGTTCCTTATCGGTCTGGGCTTAAGCATCTTCCGTGATCGCCTGCTGGCTTTGCCACAGAAGATGAAGGAACGACGAGGTATCTTCCAGGTGCTGGGTTGGAGGTAACCGATAATAACTGAACGTCAGGGGCAGAACTCTCTTCTGCCCCTTGATACTTTCATTGATGATAAAGGACATTAAACTACTAAATTGGAATCTTGGGCAATCTGCGAGGCATAGCAAGACTATCTTTCCTTGACCCCCAACCCCATTCGTGGTATCACCGCGCCGTCTGAAGGGGGATTCCTACCTGTTTTGGGGACTGTCGTTGCTGCTCAGGCGACGACGAAACATCATGCGTTTCTGGTGGCTAGTTCTGTTCGCCATCACTTTGCCAAGCTGTTCGCGAGAGTACTATGCTCGTGATGCTGACAAGGAGACTTACGCTGCGCTGGCAGAACGCAACACTCGTAGCTGGCAAGTTCCAGACGTGAAGATCGAACCACCTCCTGAATCACGCATCTTTGTTCCCGGGCCAGACTACGCTCCGCCCATGCCACCCGACGATGACTATGCCAACGAATACATGCAGCAAGCGGACGGCATGCGCGGTTCTTCGCTTTGGCATAAACTCCCGAAGACTGACACGTGGGAGAACCCCGATTGGATGCTTTATTTGAATCGTGACAAGCAAGGCTACCTGCCTATCAATGCAGAATCAGCAGTGCTTCTGGGCCAGATGAACAGCACCTTCTTCCGTACCGAAGTGGAAAACCTGTATCTGAATGCACTCTCGCTCACACTTAATCGTTTTGAGTTTGCCTGCCAGTGGTACCTGCTGAACAGCACCTCTTTCCAGCACTATGGCACCAGCAGCGTGCCGAACGAATCGAACTCCATCACCAGCAACAGCAACCTTGGCGTACGCAAGGCTTTCGCTGGCGGCGGACAACTCCTCATCGACTTTGCCAACACCTTCGTTGTCGAATACACCGGCAAGACTTCCACGATGACCAGCAACATCAGTGGAGTGCTCATTCAACCACTGCTCAAGGGTGGTGGCAGGTACGTCCGCATGGAATCGCTGACCCAAGGCGAGCGACAGGTGCTCTATGCCATCCGCGACTTCGCCCGCTTTCGCAAGCAGTACTACTTCAATCTGGCCATGCGTGATGGTGGTTACCTGGGTTTGCAGCTACAGGCTCAGAACATCCGTAATCAGGAAGACAACGTCAGGCGTTTGCAGCAGATCTACGCACTCTACCAGTTGCTGATCGCCCGCGGTGGCAGCATCTCGCAGGTGCAGATCGATCAGATCTTCCTCAGCTTAAAGCAGGCACAGGCAAGCTTGATCCAGACACGCACCTTCTATGAGAATGCTCTCGACAACTACAAGTTCACCTTGGGCCTGCCTCCGAGCTTGCCCATCCGTCTGGAAAAGACACAACTGGAACAGTTTGAACTCAGCACACCGGAAATGGAATCACTGCAGAGTGAACTCACAGCCCTTGATCTCAAGCTGCGTCAGCCTGATCAGCCACCATCTGTTCCGGAGTTAAGAACACTGGCAGAATCACTGGCTCAACTGACCAAGCGAACGGGTGACGAAGCACGGGTGGTGAACAAGGAACTCGAAGCCCGTCTCAAGACCTTGCCCAAACAAAGCAACGATCCCGATGAACAGCAGGCATTGCTTGATCTGAAGAAGCTTACCGAACGTCTGTCCGAACTGTTTGAGGAAATACAGAAGTTCGAGGCGAACCTGACCAGCAATACGAAAGACTTCGACGAAAAGGAAGGGGAACGGGATTGGACCCGTCTCAAACGTCGCAACCGCGAACTACTGGCTATCCATGGCGATCTATTGGTCTACCAGACCCAGGTTCGTGTTTATGCTGTAGAGCTGAAAAATTTTCCATTGCAGGAAGACGAATGCGTTCGACAGGCCCTTCAAAACCGCTTAGACCTCATGAATGAACAGGCCCGGGTGGTGGATAGCTGGCGGCGGGTTTACGTCGCTTCTAACGGATTAATGGGCGGTTTGAACATCGTTGGCGGCATGAATCTGGCCACTGAACCAGGTTCCGATAACGCTTTTGACTTTTCCGCGCAGGCCAGCTCGTATCGAATCGGCGTACAGCTGGATGGCCCGTTAAACCGTCAGGCCGAAAGAAATACTTTCCGAAGCTCAATTATACAGTATCATAGAGCTAGAAGAACCTACCTGAATCGATGCGATTCAGTCGTTCAATCGATCCGCCGCAACCTCAGGCAGCTCGAAACCGACCGGCTGAACTTCGAAATCGCCCGCCAAAGCCTCATCGCTGCTGCACGACAACTGGAAGCCACCAACATCAGGCTCCTCATCGGCGGCGATCTTAACCCGGCCACTGGTACACTGGATACTCTGAGTGCCCTTGCTTCGCTCCTGCAAGCTAAGAACACTCTCATTGCCAACTGGGTGAACTACGAAACAGGACGCATGCAACTGCTCCTGGATATGGAAGCACTCCAGCTGGATGAAAGGGGGATATATCGTGACGAGCCACTCGCCAAACTCCCCGCGCTCGAATGAGTTGATGCGACAGGATTCGTGTGACTCCAGACCACGAAGCCTGTCCACTGACTCGCTTAACCCGTCCCGTGTTTTTGAGAACGAAACGATGCAGAAGGATCTGCTCACTTCGCCTGTTGTCCCGGTCGTGTCGACTGAACCCGTGGTCGCAGCCACGGCCTACCCCATCACCACGCACGTGGTGCAAGTGACTTCAGAACTCATTCCTGCTCCTGCCTACCCCTTGATGGCAGAACCACGTCGCTGGTCTCCCAGCTGGATGCCTGTAATGGCTTCCGCTGCGCTCGCTCTCACCGCCAGTTACTTCTGGTTCCGACCACTCTCGTCCGCCATCAGCACTTCGGTAGCTACTGAAAATCAGGTACAGCTCGTTCGTGCCATGAAGGCACCGCTGGAAGCCTGCCTGATTGAACAGGGTACCCTCGAAGCCTGTAAGCAGGCTGCTATCAGCTGCCCGGTTACTGCCTGCCCAGTCGCTATTGCTTCGATGCTTCCCTATGGAACGCACGTTAAAGCCGGCGATGTCGTCGCCAAGTTTGATCTGTCAGCACTGCACACGGTGATTGCCGATCAGCAGAGCAAGATCTTCGCAGCCCGGCTCAAGGTCACCGAGTCACAAGAAGCGCTCGATGCACTCAAGGTGAAGAACGAAGTGGAACTCGGCGCTGCTGAACTGAACCTCGAATTCGCCCAGGTCGATTTGACTCGATATCAGAACGAAGAGAAACAGGTGGAGTTGAGTGATCGACGTGGCCAGATTGCCATGGCTGAGCGCGACCTCAAGGAAGCGGAAGAGAAGCTGAACTACTACCGCACCTTCCACAAGCGAGGCTTCATCAGCAGCGAACAGTTGAAAGCCAAGGAAGCGGAACTGGATCGCTCCCGTTTCAATCTCACGCAAAGCCAGTCACGACTCAAGATCTTCGAACGGTACATGGTACCTCGCCAGGAACGTACTCTGCAGGTCAAGGTCGATGATCTCAAGCGTGATCTGCACAAGATCAAGAAGACTCATGCCGTAGCCATCTTGAAGGCACAGGCTGACATCGCTGCCAGCAAGGCTGCCCTGGCTGCAGAGGAAACCAAGATCAATGGCTTCCAGCAGCAGCTTACCTGCACGGAAGTGAAAGCACCGAAGGATGGCATCCTCGCTGCTCCACTGGCAGAAGCTCAGAAGACACGACCAGCTACGGGTGCCACGTTACAGCCCAAGCAGGTCATCTTCACCATGCCCGAGATGAACGAACTGCACATCCGCATTCGACTGGCGGAATGTGATACCCGCAAGCTGCGCAAGCAACAAACAGCTCGTGTTTCCATCGAGAACAGTGATGGCACCACCTGCACGGGTATTCTCGAAAAGATGGAGTTCCAGGCCGAATCGTTCTGGGCGAAGAATGAAGCACAACCTCGTGACTTCGTTGCTCTCATCAAGCTGCAATCGAAAGACCTGCAGGACTGGACGCTGCTAGGTTCCAAGGCCCGGGTTGAGTTCACTCTCGAACACATCCCCGATGCCTTGCAGGTACCCGCATCAGCGATCACCGAGAAGGATGGCAAGAGCTACGTGATGGTGATGACCGAAGAAGGCCCCTCGCCCCGAGAACTCCGCACCGGCTGCACTAACGGCAAGAGCGTTGAAGTGCGGCAAGGCCTGGAAGCGGGCGAGAAGGTGATGGTCTCCAACAAGTTCCGAGGCGATACGCAGGCGTTGCCTTAAGCAACCTGCTGTTGCTTGTGTCATGTCAACCATCTGATAGAATCACGTAAGGTGTACTATGCCCTTACGTGATCATTTTCGCGGCGAAACATTCAAACAGGCTTCTTGGGAAGCAGTGCATGCCCAATGGCCTGCGACGATGGTGTCGCAGTTGTATTCGCTTCTGCCCGCAGGTTATCAGGCTGAACCTCGTGTCCGACTCGGGCGAGATTTCGAAATAGACATTGGCACGATGGAGCAGGACTCCACCAGTGACGCTGATTACAGTTCAACTGAATCAACAGGTGGCGCTGGCACCATGCTACAAGCACCACCACTGCCTACCTATTCGGTTGATGCTGATTTTGCAGACGAGTATCAATACGAAGTGCTGATCTACGATGTGAACCGGGCCCGAACGCTGGTAGCAGCCATTGAACTGGTCAGCCCAGGCAACAAGGATCGTGAGCCAACCCGCGAAGCGTTCATTGATAAATGTGCGGTTTTGATCAAACAAGGTGTCTCGGTTTCGATGATCGACCTGGTAACGAATCGGCAGTTTAATCTCTATGCCGATCTGCTGAAAAGGTTACGTCGACGCAGTGATCCGCAGGTTGGTAGCAAGCCTTCATCGACGTATGCCGTTACTTGTCGCATTCAGTTTGATGGGCAACGCAACCAACTCAACACGTGGTATCATCCGCTTGCCATAGGTCAACCGCTTCCTCGCATTCCATTGTGGCTGAATGATGAGCAGAGGATTGAGTTTGATCTCGAACCCAGCTACGAAGAAACCTGCCGGGTCTTGCGGGTGAAGTAGTTAAGAATGTATCTCCACCACATCCAGATCATGTAGTTCATGATCACGACTGACGGTTTGACCATCGATCACGCCTGTACCCCAGATACGGGCGTGTTTGAAGTTCTTGGCAATATCCTGGTGGATGCTCTCCGCCAGGTCAAAGATGGTGCTGCCATCGGGCACGGTGAATGGGTCTTTCTTCACCAAGGGCTTGCCAGGTTGCTTGCTGTAGATGCGGATCAGTTGCAGTAGATCGAACGTCGCTTTCTTGAATTCCTCAACGCCTGCATCGGTAGTGCAAGAGAGCTTGGCCCATGTC
>WBZX01001902.1_pt1 | contig 14889 bp, 11 predicted proteins | sample 5204211 | NCBI WGS metagenome assembly WBZX01 (sample SAMN12344362, study PRJNA552823) | activated sludge metagenome | biome: Activated sludge suspended growth; feature: Nitrification reactor; material: Wastewater; isolation source: activated sludge from nitrification reactor of wastewater...
CGCCGGCGTTCTTGTCTTCCGCCACCGCACTCGTCCAGTTCATCGTCAGCGTGCCACCGTCCACGTACCAGAAGTCATGGCGAGCGCCGCCCGGTCCGATCACGTCGCCGGGCGCCTGCAGGCCGGTCACGTTGATCGTCGTCACCGTGCTGTCCATGTCGTGCAGCGCAATACGGTTCGTGCTGCTCGCCACGTTGATCGTATGCAGATCGTTCGTGTCGCCCAGGTTCAGCACCGCGTTCGCGTTAAACGTCAGGTTCGCAATCTCGAAGCCCGACATCACCGGCTGGCGCGTGCCAGACGTCGTGAAGATGGCTTCGACCGTGTCAGTGCCCGCACCGCCGACAAGCGTATCGACCAGGCCGGCGATCGGCAGCAGCGTGTCTCCGGTCTTCAGGAGATCGTTGCCCGAACCCATGGTGATCTTCATCGCCTGGGTCGAGTTCGACACGTCCAGCGTCAGATTGGACGCCGCACCGCTAGCATCGATCGTCTTCAGGCCCGCATCGAGCGGCGCGACGATCTGGAAGTCGAGGCCGGCCGCGCCGCCGTCGATGTCCAGCGTCTGGATGCCCTGGGCGCTGAACGAGGCGATCTTGGAGGTCGCACCAGCAACATCCTCGATAACCATATTGACGGTCTCGATATCGCCACCGTTCAACAGGATGCCGCCCGTCACCTCGGACACGGCCAGCTTGACCACCGTATTGGCGGCATTCACAGCCTGGGCATCGAAGTTGAGAGTCACCGTCTTGTCGGTAACGTAGTCGCGCACCGCATAGTTGGTGAAGGTCGCACCCGACGCGGCGTCGTTGCTGCTTGCCTGAAGGTCCTGCAGCGTCAGCCCGCCCGTCGACTTCGACACGATCATCTCGTCGACATTCGTGAACAGCGAGGCCACAACAGTTGCGTTGCCCTGCGCGCCGATCGTCACCGAATCGACGTTGTCGATGGTAACGCCCGCGAACGTAGCATTCGAGACGCCCAGATTGATGTCGACCGCGCCGGACGCACCGACGATGCGATCGCCAGGGTTGAAGGTCAGGTCGTTGCCGAGCACGGTCTCATCAGCGTGCACGGTGACGTTGTCGACACCCGTGGTGAGCTCAATGAAGCCCGGGGTCGGGGCGAGCTGCTCGGTGATGACGGTATCGGCGTGGGCCTTGCCGGCCGGAACGGAGCCAGCGGGGACCCAGAAATTGCGATCGCCATCGAGCACCGAGGCCGCACCAGCCAGATCGTCGGCCACGTTCCAGTCGAGGCCGCGCAGCAGCGCCTGGTCGGTATAGTAGTTGCCGACCTCGGTCTTGTGCTGGATGACGAGCTTGTCGTCGCCCTGGGCGCCACTGATTACGTCGAGAATGAAGCGGCCCGGCGGCTTGCCGGCGACCAGTTCAGCCGTCCAGTAAGCCAGGCCGGCCGCATCCGGCGCCCGCTCGAACAGGTTCTGGTAGACCTGCGTGATGAACTGGGGAATGCCAACGTCAAGGCTGGGAGCCGCAAGCCAGGGATAGGTCGAAGTTGACTCAGGCTGGACCGCGAAGCTGTTCGCGATCTCGACCATGGTCATGCCATGCTCGAGACGGTCGACCCAGTAGTTCAGACCCGCCGGATCCGGGGCGCGGTTAAAATAACCGACGTAAAGCTGGGTGATCGCCAGCGAGTTAGGTGTCGCCATTGTTAACGTACCTCCAAAAGGTGTCTTTCTAGCCTTTTCATCAGCGGCCGCCTCACCCGCTTCAGCAAGCAACGATGAGCCACGCGGGCCAGACCTCAAGTTAAAAGGTCGTAACTTTTATACCAGCACTGTATGCGAGTTGCTTTACCCAATGGCACAAAGTGATTTTGCTAATATAATATCGATATCTATTTTTAGACAAAATAAAGACTTGGCATTCACGCTTTATTTTGAATCAGAGGAAGGCCGCCGACGGATGGGTTCGTAACCCCGTTCCTGTCACAATTCCGGTTTTATACTCTCGCCCTTGAAGGCAGGCTTTCAGGAGCCCCATGATCAGGTTCCAATCCGGACTAACCCCAGCGTTGATGGCGATAATCGCTTTTCTTGCGTCGTCCGTGGTGTTCGGCCAATCCGCGCCGACCAGGAATTACACGAGCCTCGAGGCAGAGCGTGGAACACCTCTACGGCTCGGTTATCATGCCTCTGCCAGTACTAAGACCTGTTCGGCGGTGGAGCCACCGACGGTGCGCGTCATAGATCCGCCGGACGCAGGTGCCCTGTCGGTACAGGCTGGCCAACTCAGCACCGACAGGATAAGGGGGTGCGCGCGCATGACAATTCCGGCCCGCGTGCTGTTCTACACGGCGGGCCGGTCAGGTGTCGGTAGCGATCACGTTGTCTATGAAGTCACGACTGCCGATGGGCAAATTGTAGTCTATGACATCACGATCACTATCAAGGACAAGCCTGCACCGCCAGCCCGCATGCCGCGGCTGGAACAAAAGACCTAGTCTGTCTTGCTGAATAGCTCACGGCGGGCACAACAATCTTAACGTGTGCTGCCAGCAGCCGCATCCTAAGCGGCTGGGGACTTGTCCAGTTCACGGCCCAGCGCTCGAGCATACGCACTGCGGGCCGTCTTTGCGATTGCCAAGAGGGCCTCGAGCCTCGCGATCTCTGCATCGCACGCCCGCAAGCTGCCGATCTGCGACTTCGCGCTCTCGCTCAGCTCATCTAGTCCGTACTTCTTGCCATTGATGGTGATGGACTGCGCGTTGGTATTCATGTTCTCCTGCAGGTGTTGGTCGTTGGCAACGATCTCGTGTTGGTCGAAGTCCATACCAATAAACGTATAGAAGTCGCTTTACCCAATGCCTCAAAGATGTTTCGACATCGCGTGCAAAAGACTGTCAGACGATTCAAATAGCTGCCGTCCGGTCGAGAGGATCTTAGTACTCTTCAAGCGACCAACCAGCGGGCGAGGCAATATGTTTGCAAACAGCGTAACGGGCGTTGACATGCAAGCTCTTACCGGACGCGTGAAACGTTCAGCCGCTGGCCTAGCATTCTCCCGGAAGGCGCCAGTCGATAGCGCCACCGCCCTGCCGTCGCCGGAAGGCATCCTTGCCGAGGGTCTCGCGGAAGAGCCGAAAGCCACGCCCTCGCTGGTGCGGCGAATCATCGAGCATCTCGACCCGTTTCGCGGCAACCGGATGCGCGAGGCCGAAAAAGCCCTGTTTTGGCGACGGCTCGAAGGCTTGGCGGGTGATGTACGGATGCTGGGTTATCGCGTGGATGAGCGGCTACGGAATCACCAGGACAACATCAAGGAACTGGAGCACCGATTGGCACTCGAATTGGCGAAGCGAGATCGTGAGATCGCGCGCCTTCAGGGCGACCTGCAGTTTCAGCGACGGCGGCTCAGGCGACTGGACAGAGACGGGCGCATGGATTGCGAAACGTCAGATACGGCGTGCCCGACGATGACTGCCGGCAACGCATGCGATGACGTCACACTAGCTTTCGAAGAGCGATTTCGCGGCCCTGTCGCCGAAATCAAGGAGCGACTACGCCCTCACCTCGACCGCGTGCGTAACCATCCGACACTGTCTGCAGGACGCCCTTTACTCGATGTTGGCTGTGGCCGCGGTGAATGGCTCGAACTCCTGGCGGAAAGCGGGATCGAGGCGTACGGCATCGACAGCAATCCGCATGTTATCGGCGCCTGCACCAGTCGCGGGCTCGAGGCCCGCCAGGCGGATGCGCTGAACCATCTGTCCCACCTGCCCGACAGCAGCCTGGGAGCGATCACGGTATTCCATCTCATCGAGCATCTGCCGCTCGACATCCTGCTGCGCCTGTTGGAGCAGTCCTGGCGCGCGCTCATGCCTGGCGGCCTGCTGCTGCTGGAGAGCCCCAATCCGGAAAATATGAAGGTCAGCACCACGACTTTCCATAACGACCCCACCCACATGCGACCAATACCACCGCAGCTCGCCGAGTTTCTCGTCGAGAGCAGGGGATTCGTCGAGGTCGAAGTGCAGAGACTCAATCCGTATCCGGCATCCTTTTTTATCAAGGAACAATCGCAGATGGCCGATCTGATCAACGGACTAATGTTCGGACCGCAGGACTACGCGATTCTTGCCAAGAAGCCGTGAGCTCGGCTGTCACCCCTTGAGAAGCGACCCAACGACGCGATGGCATTCGCCCCGAAGGCAATTCACCAATTTCATGGCAGCTCGTCCATCGGAGATGCGATCACCAATGGTCTGCTATACACGCGACGATTGCTTCGAGATCTAGGATACGCGTCGGAAATTTACTGCCACGACGTCGTACCCGAGCTGGCCGAGCATATCCGCCCCTTAGCAAGTTTTCCCGATAGCAACGACACGCTTCTGTTGGTGCATTTCTCTTGGGCGATCCAGTGCTTCGACTGGCTCGCGACACTTCGATGTCGCAAGGCATTGGTGTTCCATAACATCACACCGCCTGAGTTCTTCGAACCAGGCGGGGAGTTTGAGCGGCTCTCGCTGGTGTCGCATCAGCAGCTCGCCGCGCTGCGCCCCTTGGTCTCGGCAAGTGTAACGAACTCGCGTTACAGCGCGCGCGATCTCACGGCACTCGGTTTCGACGAGCCAGAAATCCTGCCGTTGCTGTTTGATCCCGACGATTGGGTGGCGGCACCGTACGACGAGAGTCTCGTCCAACGCCTTGCCGATGACCCGTCCTTCAAGATCCTCTTCGTCGGCCGAATCGTCGCCAACAAGCGACAAGACAATCTCTTGCGGGTGGTACACCGTCTGAAGAGCATCGGAGCGCATCGGCCGCAGCTCATTCTGGCGGGAGGCATTGGAGCCGCCCCCACCTACGGCGAGGCTTTGCTTTCACTTGCCACCGATTTGGACGTTGTGGACTGCGTTCGGTTCACTGGTAAGGTCAGTGACGCAGAGCTGCGTGCTCTCTATCGGGGCGCGGACGTGTTCCTGTCACTCAGCGAACACGAGGGGTTTTGCGTACCGCTGGTGGAGGCGATGGCGTTCGACCTGCCTGTCGTCGCATTGGCGAGCTCGGCGATTCCCGAGACCTCGGGAGAAGGTGGCCTTCTGCTGGACAATGACGATCCGTTAGTGGTCGCAAGAACCCTGTCGGTGCTCGCTGACGAGCCAGCACTGCGCCGTCGGCTAGTCCTTGCGGGCCGGAAGAACGTTCAGCGATTCGACCGTGACCTTACCCTGCAAAGGCTGGCGGCCTTCCTGCGCGACAGACTGGACTTGGAGACAGATGTTCCCGAGGCGTCCGCTCCTGTCGACCAACCAACACACTGGCGGATCGATGGACCATTCGACAGCTCCTACAGCCTGGCTTCGGTCAACCGTTCCCTTGCACGCGCACTGGTCTGCCAGGGCGTGGACGTGGGGCTCCATTCGACCGAGGGGCCGGGCGACTTCCCTCCTGCTCCGGCGTTCCTGCAAACCAACCCCGACATCGGACATCTGTGGCAGCATGGCCGGCAGATGCGCAGCCCGACCGTCGGGTTGCGCAATCTTTATCCACCGCGCGTCACTGGTATGGCGGGCGCGACCCGCGTTCTCGCGAGCTGGGGGTGGGAGGAGTCGGGCTTGCCCGTCGATTGGGTTGCTCATTTCAACAAAGAACTAGATCTCATTACGACCGTGTCGCGCTACGTGGCCAAGGTATTGGTCGACAATGGCGTCAAGGTGCCCATTGCAGTCGTGGGAAATGGAGCTGAGCATTTCGGGAACCGGCGCCATCAGCGCGTACCAGCGCAACAGGCGAATGGCCGCTTCCGGTTCCTGCACGTCTCGTCGGGTTTTCCTCGAAAGGGCATTGACACACTCCTGGAAGCCTGGGGACGAGCCTTCAAGTACCGAGACACCGTCGCGCTCGTGCTCAAGACATTCTCCAACGAGCACAACGACGTACGCGCGGAGCTGAATCGACTGCGAGCCAAGTACCCCCAGCATGCGCCGGTGGAGCTGATCGACGAGGACGTCGACGAAGAAGCGATGGCGCAACTTTACGACTCTTGCGACGCGCTGGTCGCACCATCAAGGGGCGAGGGTTTCGGCTTACCCCTTGCGGAGGCCATGCTGAACAACATGCCGGTTATCACGACTGGCCATGGTGGGGCTCTCGATTTCTGCTCCGACCAGACCGCGTGGCTCGTCGACTTCGAGTACTGTTATTCCCGAAGCCACTTCAACCTCTTCAACTCGGTTTGGGCAGAACCCGTCATTGACGACCTTGTCCGTGCCATGCGGGAGGTTCATCGTTGCGGCCCCGCCGAGCGGGCCAGGCGCACGTCCCGAGCACGGGCCTCGATAGAAAAGTCCTTTACGTGGGCGGAAGTGGCCCGGCGCACGAAGACTGCAGTCGCCAGCCTCGACGACTTGCCCGCGATTGCCGCCCTACCAAAGATCGCTCTGATAAGCACATGGAACATGCGATGCGGCATAGCTTCCTATGCGCGATACCAGGTCTCGGCCTTTCCGCGCGGCACGGTGCAGGTCCTGGCCAGTCATTGCGACGAACGTTTGCAGGACGACGAGGCCTTCGTCCACCGCTGCTGGCGGCAAGGATGGGAGGATGACCTCGAGGAGGTATACCGCGCCGTTCGGCGGTTCGGCTCCGAGATCGCCGTCATCCAGTTCAACTTCGGCTTCTTCGATATCGAGGCATTTGGGCGCCTGCTGGACCGGCTCTCTACCGCGGGCATCGCATGCCACGTCGTGCTGCACTCCACGATCGACGTGAACAAGCCGGAGCGCAGTATTTCCCTCCGGCAGATTCGAAATGCTCTTTCACGAGTCCGCCGCCTGTTTGTCCATGGTCCAGCTGACCTCAACAGATTGAAGCGTCTAGGCCTGGACCGAAATGCCGCCATCATTCCCCATGGCGTGGTAGGGCCCACGCCAAGCGATGTCACACGGACTCGACGTGAGCTTGGCCTCGTAGAAAGGCGCGTAATCGGTTGCTTCGGTTATTTGCTGCCCGATAAGGGCTTCAGCACGCTCATCGATGCCTTCCTGAGACTTCGGGAGCGGCATGAAGATCTGCACCTCCTCCTAGTGACCTCTCTTTATCCGGCGCCGGTGTCGCAACATGAGCTGGATAAATGCCGACGGCTAATCGAGGGGCATCCAAAGGGAGCAGCAGTCACACTCTTGACCGACTACATTTCGGAAGAGCGGGCACATCAACTTCTTCAAGTAATGGACTTGCTAATCTATCCCTATCAGCAGACCCAAGAGTCTTCGAGCGGTGCCGTGCGTTTCGGACTAGCCGCGCAAAAGCCTGTCGCATGTACACCGTTGCCAATTTTCGACGATGTCGCAACCGTCATTCACCGCCTGCCAGGGCGGTCGTCAGAGGATTTGGAGCGCGGCATCGAGGCGCTATTAGGGGACCCACAGCGCCTTGGTCTCCACGGCGCAAGGCAAGCTGCCTGGCTACGAGAGCACGATTGGCGAGCGGCATCTGTCAAGCTCTGGAACATGTTGCGCGCGCCGAAGATCCTAGATTTGGTTTCAACGGACCGCGACGTTGCACGATGAAGAATGCTGCTGTTGTGGCCAGTCTGACTTGTTTGGCAATCGGTGCATGGCTCCTGTTGCCAAAAGGACCGTGGATGAACGCGTGCCCTGCCATCCTGGCCTTGGCGGGCGTTGTGCTGCTGCAGGGAGAGACGTGGAGACGAACCGCGTTGGTATCCGCCGCCGTTGCGGCGAGCGCATTCGGTCTCGACATGTTTGCCACAGTCGCATTCCCGGAGGATCACCGGCCGGCACTCACCCGTACCGTAGTACCCGGCAGCTGGATCGAGCCGGATGCAGTCCTAGGTTACCGCCTGTCGCCCAATGCCGAGGTGCTTGAAACCGCGCGCTATGGTGATGAGCCAGTATATCGCGCCTTCTATCACATCGACGAAAAAGGAGCCCGCAGGACTGCCGCCGGGGATCCAGATGCACCGACATACCTTTTCCTCGGGGACTCCTTCGTATTCGGGCAGGGCCTGAACGATGATGAATCGCTCGCGGCCCAGTTCACTCGGGCGACAGACGGCGCTATTCGCGGAATAAATCTTGGTGTGCCGGGGTACGCTCCCAATCACCTTGTCCGAGCACTCGAAGCTGGGATTATCGATCGTCATTCCTACAACGAGCCTCGCGGCGTCGTGACGTGGATCATTCCGGCACAATTGGCACGCATCACTGGCGATGGGCCGTGGCTTGGCTCTTCACCACATTATGTTCTTCACGAGGGCCAGCCAAAGTTCACCGGATCTTTCGCGCGGCACCGATGGACCAACCCAGGGGCCGGTCTGATCCATCTACTTCAAAGTCACTTCATTTTCGCCAGAACAATCGGCTGGCACCAAAGGCAGCAGTTCCAGGCCGAGCTATTTGTCGCCCTACTCATGCGACTGCAGGAACTCGTCCGAGTTCGGTTGGATGCGCCCCTTATCGTTGCCTACTCATGGCCGGACGAGGAATCGCATCCGAACTACAGCGGATCTGAAGTGCCTCAAGATCTCCTCGTCGAAGTCATCTCGGAACTGCGCCAGCGCGGCATACCCCTCATCTCGATGAACAGGCTGATCACCGGCAAAGATCCCGGTCTGCTCTTCATTCCACACGACGGACATCCTACAGCGTTCACCAATAAGTTGCTCGCCGTCGAACTCGTACGCCTAACTAAGTTAGTACCTTAGACAAAGCGGATTGTGGCATCTGCAATAGTATCGGCCCACCGCAATGCGCAAATTACAAATGGCGACAACGCAAGAGTGGAGATCTTCGGTGACGGTGTTATTGCGGCTGTTTGGGGGCGCTTGGTTAGTATTCGCTACCGTCGTAATTGTCGGCATGTATCTGGCCTATTCAGGTAATGGGCAATCGGGTCCTAGCCTACTGGTTGTGACGATCATGGTTACTCCTGGCATTCTGGCTTTCCTGGCGGCGACTGCGGTCGATCTGCATCGTCGGCGTCAATACGAGCGCGCAATGGGCCTCCGCACGCCGGTGGGAGCAGATGGAGCATGATCAAAGCCATTCGGTGGTTAGGGTATGCTTGGCTTGGCATGGCAACTGCCCTAGTGGTCGTTGCGTTAGCAGTAGACGGAATAAGAGAAGGCGTCGTCGGAATGGAAGAATGGCTAACGGCGGGGTACGTTGCCACTATCGCATTCGCGTTTGCCCCCGGCATAGCGATGGTCGCGCTAGAAATCCTCTTCGAGCGCCGGCGCGGCACTGATGAAGACTGAAGTCGGTGGCGCCGAACGGACAGACAGTCCCCTTTACCGCTCCTTGAATGCGCGGGCGAAGTTGTTCGAAAGCGGCGCCATCACATACTCGAAAACCGTCCGTTCCCCACGGTTGATGAGAACTTCAACGGGCATACCGGCATGGAGCTTGATCTTATCGAGCTTCGCAAGCTCATTATGAGCGACGACGATCCTTGCGGAATAGTATGCGTTTGGCGCGACAGCTGGCGCATTTGAACTGGTGACGCCAGGCTTCAAGTCGCCGATCAACCGGTCGGCAGACACGTACTCGAGTGTTCCCACTACGACAGGCACCTGCTTAGCAGCAACGGTCGTAAATCGTATGTGAACCAGCTGGCCTGCATGAACCGAATCGACGTCAGCAGGCGAAACTTGCGCTTGGACAACCAGCGTGTCGTTGGTGGGAACAATCGTCGCGACCGTGGCGCCGGGAGATACGACCCCGCCGACCGTCACGAAGGCAAGATTCATCACGACGCCATCAACCGGCGCAACAATGTCCAGGCGACGCATCTGATCCTCTGTCATGCTCAGCTTTTCGGCCGATTCGAACAGTCTCGCCTGAACCTCACGCAATTCCTTCGCGATCTCCTGCTGTCGATCGTTATCCAGCTGCATGATCTGAAGTTGAGTCTCACCAATCTGCTGGCGCGCCTTGGCAATCGCTGACATGTGGTCAGCCGCCTCCCCATCCAGCCGGCTTTGCTCGCGCTGCAAAGCGAGAAGGCGCTGGCGCGTAACATGCCCCGCTTTGACCAGCCCTTCGATCATCTTGATTTCATCTTCGATCAATGCCGCCTGACGCTTCTTGGACTCCCGCAGCGCCTCAAGGCCGTGAATCTGTTCTTCGAGCTGTTGGACGCGCTGCTGCAAGATCTGCCTCTGGCCGCGTATAGCCGCCTGGCGCGCCTCAAACTGTGATTTCTGCAGAGCAATGATCTCCTGCAGCTTCCTGTCGCCAAGCCTGCCGTCAAAGCTTGAAGGAAAAGTGATCGTCGACCGCTCATCACGCTCCGCGAGCAGCCGCGCCTCGATGGCAAGCTGCGCGTACCGCTCCGCCCTAATCACTTCGTCCTGTGCCCGCGTTCGGGTGTCGTCCAGACGCACAAGGACCTGACCTTCCTTTACGAGCGCGCCGTCCCGGACAAGAATCTCCGACACAATGCCACCTTCTAGGTGCTGGACTGTACGCCGCTCGCTCTCGACGGCAATGACGCCAGGGGCAACAACGGCGCTATCAATCGGTGCGGTAGCCGACCACGCTCCAACTCCACCGAAAACTACGGCAACGATCAAACCAGCCAGGAAGAGAGGACGCCCGGCATTCCTTGGCGCGGTCTTCTCAGCAATTGCTCCAGTCTTGGCCACTACCCACCTCCTACCTGGCTGCCACCGGAACATTTGCACCGGATGGCCTTTGGGTTGGCATCGCGACCGGTCGCAGAAGTGCCGACATCACCTCCTCACGTGGACCGAAGCGCTCAATAGTGCCGCCATTCAACACCAAGATTTTGTCCATGCCAGTGAGAATGCTCGGCCTATGCGTGACAACGATGATCGTGGCCCCGGTCTTCCGCAGCGCTGCAAGCGCCCCAGCAAGTGCCGCTTCACCTGCGTGATCCAAGTTCGAGTTCGGTTCGTCCAGAACGATCAGCCGCGGTTTGCCGTAAAGCGCCCGTGCAAGGCCGATACGTTGGCGTTGCCCACCGGAAAGACTCTGCCCGCCCTGGCCAATGCGCGTGTCGTAGCCCTGGGGGAGCTGCAAGATCATTTCATGCACCCCCGCCATTTGAGCGGCATCAATCACCGCCTGGGCATCGATAGCGCTCATGCGTGCAATGTTCTCCGCAACGGTTCCATCGAAGAGTTCGACGTCTTGCGGCAGGTAGCCGACGTGCTTGCCGAGCTCCGCTCGATCGTACTGCACAATGTCCGCGCCATCGAGACGAACTACGCCGCGAAGCAGCGGCCATACCCCGATCAGTGCGCGCACCAAGGTTGACTTTCCCGATGCGCTAGGGCCAACGATGGCGACGGACTCTCCGACGCCGACATTAAACGAGATTCCCTTGATAACATCGGCAGTGGTCCCCGGCGGCGCGACTACGATGTTTATTGCATTGAGAACACCCTTGGGTGCGGGCAGAGGCATCCGCAACGTTTCCGGTGGCGCCGCCTTCAGCAGCGCATCCAACCGGCCCCATGCCGATCTGGCATTTACAAAGCCCTGCCAGACAGATACCGACTGTGCCACCGGCGCCAACGCGCGCCCCATTAAAATGTTGGCCGCGAATATTGCGCCGCCGGTCACGCTGCCCTCGATCACGAGATAGGCGCCCAAGCCCAGGATGCCCAACTGGGCGGCACCTTGCCAAAATTTCGTGGAAGCAAGGACGCTACCAGCCCAGTCACTCGCTTCTGCCTGCAACGCCAACGCGCGAGCGTGCTTCTGCTCCCATCGCTTAAGCATCTCCCCGCGCATTCCCATTGCTTCAACTGCTTCGTTGTTCCGAAGATTCGCGTCGACAAAGTGAAGTGACTCAATGCTATGGGTCGTTGCAGCAATGATATCCTTTCGCGTTCCAAACTCCTGCAGTGTGGCCAAGCCAAACAGCACGACCGCCGCGACCGAGGCAAAGATCGCGTAGTAGGGGTGCAGGAGAAACAGCGCAAATAGAAAGATCGGCGTCCAGGGAACATCGATCAGAGTAAGGAAGCCGCTTCCAGTCGCGAACTGTCTCACCGTATCGAGATCGCGAAGTGGCTGTGCCGAGTTGAGCTGCATGGAGTGAAGGCTACCCTTGGGCAAATTCAAAGAAACGCGAAATACCGAATCGAAGACGCGAGGGCCCAGGCGATCGTCCAGGCGAACTCCCACACGAACCATCGTGCGAGAACGCAATGCCTCCAAGGACGCGTAAACAACGTATAACAAGACCGCGACGCCGGTAATCATGAGCAGCGTCGTCTCATTCCGGCTCGCAAGCACCCGATCGTAAACCTGCATCATGTATATCGGAGACACCAACATTAAGAAGTTGATGAACACCGTCACGCACGCTACGCCTGCAAAAATGCCTCGCTGAGCGTAAAAGCCAGCCCAAAGCTCAGACTTTGTGTCACGTCCCGACTTAGCAGCCATTTTGTACGAAACGCCCCATTCTGTAGGTGGCTGGCCATCGCGCCGACGCGATATAAGGGTGGAATACCCATCCATCAACGCGACTTTCGGGACTTTAATTAAATCCGGAGAATTAATAATCGCAAATCTTCTTTGGCATATACGCTAAACTGGCTGTTGACCGCCCTAATGGTATAATAGTTACTATAGAGATAACTTAAATGCCCAGCTTTATGGTCAAACTATTGGCCAAGACTGGACACATTGGCCGGAGAGTAGCCCATGTACAGTCACCCACAGCATCGAGCAACATACGATGTGAAGCAGCTACGGCAGGACGCCGGGCGCTGGCTGAAGCAGTTGCGAGAAGGACGAGGGCTGTCTCAGCGAGAACTAGCCAATCTCGTTGGCCTCAATTTTTATACTTTTATTTCTCAGCTTGAATCGGGCCGAGGCCGAATACCACCCGATCGCTATCGAGTTTGGGCAGAAGCATTGCGCGTCGAGCCTCAAGAGTTTGTTCGAGAGCTACTTCGCTATTATGATCCAATTACGTTCCATTACCTCTTTGAGAAGGGGACTTCCGCTTCTGTGGCGCCGCCTCATTGATGTTTGACGCGAACCCGGCGTGAAGCATTAGGCTACCAATCTGCTTCATAGCCGCGGATTGATTTTGGAATTTGACTAAAACTTCATAAGTGCCATGGTAACCATCCTCCCGTTTGTGTCTGCCTCGCGAAAAGGCTGGTCGCAGGCCGAGCACGCAGAGTTCGCTCGCGCGACGATGGTACTGCGGGGCACCGGTTTGCCCGTCATCACTGAATCAGGTCTATCCGACGAAGGTGACCCGTGGACCATTTTCCTGAGAGAGGATACAGGAGACGTTGTAGTTCACATTTGTAAGATCGATGGCCGTGTCGTCGCCGCCAGTGCAGCGAGCGAGGACGTTGTGTCCGGCCCTACATTTCGGGCCGTAATGGATCGCGTCATTAGAAGTCAGCCGCTCGTTCTGCCGGCGACGCATCCCGGCAATAAGGTATTCCTCCATCCAAGCGCCGTAGTTATCGCTTTTATCGCGACTGCTCTTGCTTGGTCCTACAGCGAGGAAGCCAATGTTAAGCAGTATGACTGGAAGGTGGCGGAGGACGGAACCGTGCACCCCGATGTGGCCTGGGCGGGTAACATGCAGAACTCGTCCATTCTTCGAGACGCAGTTCTATCCAAAGTAGAATCAGCAAACGGCAGCATCGAGAACGCAGCCAACCTGTCTAGCCGCTTTGTCCTAGCAGCAAGTGTTGCGGCTATTGCCATCGTCGCAGAACTCGTGGCCAAGCCCGACATAATCGAAGTTTCACACCCCCTGGTCAGCGAAAGCCAAGGCAGCGACGAAGATCCAAGCGCCGCTCAAACGGCATCGTCTTTAACCGTCGGCGCGGGCGCCCTAATGGAATTGGGTAGTTACGCAAGCAGCGGGCAACCGAAAATGTTCGGCTTGCTGGGCGACGAAGTAGCCGTTGCTGTCAACGAGGCCGAGAGCGGTCATCCAAGCATCGGCCCAAGCAACAGCTCATCCTTGCCCGATGTTGATATAGCCTATCAGGCCTCCCGGCTCTTCGAGCCCAGCTCAGTTGTTCGCACTGAACTTGATGTAGGCCTTTCAGAACATGGGTTGATGACACAGTTACTCCTCAGAGCCGACCCCCCTGTAGAAAGCGGACCAGTATCAGGGATAATCAGCCGGGAGAAGGTCAGCGAGCTCACGCCGGTTTCCAGCGCGGTAGCAAGCCTCACCCCAGCGAAGCTGAGTGCCAGTCACGTCGTTCTGTCGGCGGATGCAATCGAGTTTCTAACCTTTCTCTTCTTGCCAAAGGAATTGTCAGGCTTTCCAGATTCTCGAGGGCAGAGTGGGGCCGTTGCCGGCAGCCTCACACTCGACGTGATACGTCCGATTGCGTCCCAAGATGGGCAGCTAGGTGACGAAGGATCAAGCTTGCCAGGTAGCGGCCGGCCCCCGGATGGCGGCTACAAGTTACTGATTGAAGACATCCTCGCTTTCACGTTCGACCCATCGAGGGAAATATCAGCGTCTGGGTCGATGCTAGATAATGTCTCGCATGCTTTAAGAGCAAATACCTTTCTACCCTCTGCCGATCGGGTTCTCATTATTGATGTGCCCGACTTGCGTGCTGATGCTTTCAGATTCACGGATGGAGTGGTGATGATCTCACAGGATCTCGCGACCCGCCTCCTACCCGAGCTGCCTTTGCAGGCCCAATCCGAACTCGACCTGGCGGGTGGCGCGACGCTACGACTAATAGGGGTAATCGACATGACAGCCGCGAATACCGGCCTTTCTACCCAAATTATGTCCTAGCTGTGGAGTCTCAACAGGTTGTCCTTGGTCAGGCCGAGTCTGGTGATGGGCGGCATTCGTCCGATACTGGCATGAGGTCGATGCCAATTGTAGCGGTGCATGAAGAAGGGCAGTTCGAGGGC
>WBZX01001903.1_pt1 | contig 14885 bp, 18 predicted proteins | sample 5204211 | NCBI WGS metagenome assembly WBZX01 (sample SAMN12344362, study PRJNA552823) | activated sludge metagenome | biome: Activated sludge suspended growth; feature: Nitrification reactor; material: Wastewater; isolation source: activated sludge from nitrification reactor of wastewater...
CGGCCCAATGCTGATCCCGGCGCTGATCGCGCTGCTTGGTATCACCGCCGGGACGCTCTACCAGAAGCGCTTCTGCGCCAAATTCGACCTGCGCACCGGATCGGTCATCCAGTTCGTGCCGACCGCCGTCGTGACTGCCATCGCCATCGCCCTGTTTGAGGATTTCCGAATCGAATGGACCGGCCAGTTCGTCTTCGCCCTCGGCTGGCTGGTGCTGGTCCTGTCAATCGGCGCCATCAGCCTGCTCAACTTGCTAATCCGCAGCGGCAGCGCGGTCAACGTGGCCAGCCTGTTCTACCTGACGCCCCTGTCCACGGCGTTGATCGCCTGGTTCATTTTCGGCGAAAAACTGACGTTGACCGCAGCAGCCGGCATGTTGCTCGCCGTCAGCGGCGTCTATCTCGTGGCGCGGCCGGCCAAATGAGCGCGCCGCGCATCCTCGGCATCGACCCCGGCCTGCGCGTGACCGGTTTTGGCGTCATCGAGAAGCACGGCAACCAGCTTATCTACGTCGCCAGCGGCTGCATCAAGTCGAACGACCGACAGCTGCTGCCGGAGCGCATCAAGACACTGTTCGCCGGCATCAGCGAGGTCATTGCTACCTACGCCCCCGATCAGGCGGTCGTCGAGAAGGTCTTCGTCAACGTCAACCCGCAATCGACGCTGCTGCTCGGCCAGGCGCGCGGCGCGGCGCTCAGCGCGCTGGTCCATGCCGGCCTGCCGGTCGCCGAATACACCGCCCTACAGGTCAAGCAGGCGGTGGTCGGGCACGGCAAGGCGGCCAAGGACCAGGTCCAGCACATGGTCGTCCGCCTGCTAGGCCTGCCCGGCGCGCCAACGGCCGACGCCGCCGATGCGCTGGCCTGCGCCATATGCCATGCACACGGCGGGCAGGGGCTGGGGGCGCTGGCGACGGCCGGTTTTCGCGTTCGCGGCGGGCGGCTGATCGGTTAACATGGCACCATGATCGGACGACTCACCGGCCTGCTGGCCGAAAAAAATCCCCCGCAGATCGTGCTTGACGTGAACGGCGTCGGCTACGAGCTCGACGTGCCGATGAGCACCTTCTACAACCTGCCGGCAAGCGGTGAGAAGGTTACACTGCTGACGCATTTCGCGGTGCGCGAGGACGGCCATTATCTCTACGGCTTCCTGAGCGAGGCCGAGCGTTTCGCCTTCCGCCAGTTGCTGAAGATTTCCGGCATCGGCGCCCGCACCGCCTTGTCGGTGCTGTCCGGATTGTCGGTCGGCGATCTGGCGGCGGCCGTGGCGCAGCAGGAAATCGGCCGCCTGATCAAGGTGCCCGGCATCGGCAAGAAGACGGCCGAGCGCCTGTTGCTCGAACTGAAGGGCAAACTGGCCGAAACCACCGGCGTTTCCCTGAATGCTGCGGTCGACGACGCAAAACAGGACATTTCCAACGCCCTGCTCGCCCTCGGCTACAACGAGAAGGAAGCGGCGGCGGCGATGAAGCAGCTGCCGCCCGATATCGGCACGTCCGACGGCATCCGCCAGGCGCTCAAGCTGCTTTCCAAGGTCTAGGGCGTGTTCACCGAAGAGAACCCCAAACGCCTGGCCCAGATCGCCCTGGTCGCGCTCCTGATCATCGGCTGCGTGGCGGTGCTGTTGCCGATGATCGGCGCCATCCTCTTCGCCTTCGTGCTGTGGATCTGCACCTGGCGGCTATATTCGGAAAAGCTGCTGCCGAGCATCGGCGGCCGCCATACCCTCGGTGCCTCGCTGATGACCCTGCTGCTCGTGCTGATCATGCTGCTACCGATGATTTTTCTGGTCGGCAGCCTGGTCAACGGCGCCGAAGCGCTGATCGAGGAAGTCCGTCCACGTTTCGAGCAAGGCTTGCCGGCCGAGCCGCCCAAGTACCTGGGCGACCTGCCGCTGGTCGGCAGCGAACTCAAGGCCAACTACCATCGCATCGCCAGCAACCGCGCCGAGCTCAACGCGATGCTCAAGCAGCTGATCGACCCTGCCCGCCGCCTGGCGCTGGCCACCGGCAAGGTCGCCGGCAACGGCCTGCTACAGCTGGCGCTGGTGATCTTCGTCATCTTCTTCCTCTACCGCGACGGCGAAACGATTGCCCACGCCCTCTACGTCGGCGCCCGCAAGCTGGGCGGCGACCTCGGCGAGGAAATGATCGAACGGGCGCGCGGCACGGTCGTCGGCGTCATGCTCGGCATCGTCGGCACCGCCGCGGCGCAGGGCACGGTGGCGATGCTCGGCTTCCTCATCGCCGGCGTACCAAGCGCCATGCTGCTCGGCTTCGCCACCTTCTTCCTGTCGATGATCCCGGTCGGCCCGCCACTGATCTGGGGCGGCGCCGCCGCCTGGCTTTACAACCAGGGCGAGACCGGCTGGGCAATCTTTCTCGTGCTCTACGGCATCTTCGTCATCAGCAGCATCGACAATTTCCTGAAACCCATCCTGATGGCGCGCGGCGCCGGCATATCGATCCTGCTCATCGCCTTGGGCGTGATCGGCGGCGTGCTCGTCTTCGGCTTCATCGGCATCTTTCTCGGCCCCGTGCTGCTGGCCCTCGGCCACATGCTGCTCGGCCGCTGGACACGAGAAGAGGAACAGCCCGCATGATCGAAACCGACAAGCTTGCTGCGGTCGACCGCATCATCGCCCCCAATTCCAGATCGGCGCAGGAAGAAGCGCTCGAACGCGCGTTGCGCCCCAAACGGCTGGCCGACTACACCGGCCAGCAGAAGATCCGCGAACAGCTGGAGATCTTCATCGAAGCGGCGCGAAAACGCGGCGATTCGCTCGATCACGTCCTGCTCTTCGGCCCGCCGGGGCTGGGCAAGACGACGCTGGCCCACATCGTCGCCCACGAGATGGGCGTCAACCTGCGCCAGACCTCGGGCCCGGTGCTCGAACGCGCCGGCGACCTCGCCGCCATTCTGACCAATCTCGAACCGCACGACGTGCTGTTCATCGACGAAATCCACCGCCTGAGCCCGGTGGTCGAGGAAATCCTCTATCCGGCACTCGAAGATTTCCAGATCGACATCATGATCGGCGAAGGCCCGGCGGCGCGTTCGGTCAAGCTCGACCTGCCGCCGTTCACCCTGGTCGGCGCCACCACCCGCGCCGGCATGCTGACCAACCCGCTGCGCGACCGCTTCGGCATCGTCGCCCGCCTCGAGTTCTACAACGCGCAGGAGCTGCAGAGCATCGTCAGCCGCTCGGCAACCCTGCTCAATGCGCCGATCGATCCGGACGGCGCCCTCGAAATCGCCAAACGGGCGCGCGGCACGCCGCGCATCGCCAACCGCCTGCTGCGCCGCGTGCGCGACTACGCCGAGGTCCGAGCCGACGGCCAGATCACCCGTGGTGTCGCCGACGCCGCGCTGCACATGCTCGACGTCGACCCGGCCGGCCTCGACATCATGGACCGCAAGCTGCTGTCAGCGGTGATCGACAAGTTCGGCGGTGGACCCGTCGGCGTCGACAACCTCGCTGCCGCCATCGGCGAGGCTCGCGACACCATCGAGGACGTCCTGGAACCCTACCTGATCCAGCAGGGCTACCTGCAGCGCACCCTGCGCGGCCGCATCGCGACACCAGCGATCTACCGCCACCTCGGTCTGGCCGAGCCGGCCAGCGCCGTCGTTCGCGACCTGCTTTCCGAAGAATAGCCGGGCATCGCGGCAGATTTCCGGTAACGGAAAATCACCGGAATCGGCATGGAAACAAACCGTTACAAATGATTCCTGCCAAGTCAGGTAAAATTGCCCGATGAAACACGAGCAGAAGCCCAACGCCTTCGCTATCCCCGTCCGCGTCTATTACGAGGACACCGATGCCGGCGGGGTCGTCTATTACGCCAATTACCTGAAGTTCTTCGAGCGCTGCCGCACCGAATGGATGCGCCAGGTCGGGCATGACCAGTCGCAACTGGCCGCCGATGCCGGCATCGCCTTCGTCGCGCGCAAGGCGAGCTGCGAATACCTGAAGCCGGCCCGCCTCGACGACCAGCTCACGGTCGGCCTCGAAGTCGAAAAACTGACCCGCGTGCGCGTTGTCTTCCGCCAGCACGTGCGCCGCGGCGACCAGGAACTGGTCACCGGCACCGTCGAGATCGCCTGCGTCGACGCCGCGAAGATGACGCCGGCGCCGATTCCCGAATTCCTGCACCGCAAACTGGAAGCCCTTAAATGAACGTCACCCAGGATCTTTCCATCCTCCACCTGATCCTCAACGCCAGCGCGGTCGTGCAGGCCGTCATGGCCCTGCTGGCCGGCGTCTCCTTCATGTCCTGGTATTACATCTTCATGAAGTGGTACACGGTCAAGCAGGCGCGCAGCAAGACCGAGACCTTCGAGCGCGACTTCTGGTCAGGCGGCGATCTCAACAATCTCTACAACAGCGCGGTCAACGACCGCCACCATGCCGGCTCCATGGAGCGCATCTTCGAAGCCGGGTTTCGCGAATTCACCAAACTGCGCGGCCAGAAGAACCTCGATCCGAAAGACATCGTCGACGGCTCGCGCCGCGCCATGCGCGCCACTTACCAGCGCGAGATGGATGCGCTCGAAGCGCACCTCGCCTTCCTCGCCTCGGTCGGCTCGGTGTCGCCCTACATCGGCCTGTTCGGCACCGTCTGGGGCATCATGCACGCCTTCCGCGCCCTGTCCAACGTAGGCCAGGCGACGCTCGCCTCGGTCGCCCCGGGCATTGCCGAAGCGCTGGTCGCCACTGCCATCGGCCTCTTCGCGGCGATCCCGGCGGTCCTCGCCTACAACCGCTTCTCGCACGACATCGACCGCCTCGCCACGCGCTACGAGTCGTTCATGGAAGAGTTTTCCAACATCCTGCAACGGCAGATGAGGTAGGACGATGCGCCAGCGCCGTCTCAAGAACGAGATCAACGTCGTTCCCTACATCGACGTCATGCTGGTGCTGCTCGTCATCTTCATGGTGGCGGCGCCGATGATGACGACGTCGAGCATCGACGTGCCGACGGTCGGCAAGGCGAACGTCGCCCCGCCAGCGCCCCTAGAGGTGGCGATCAAGGCGGACCAGAGCCTGACGCTGACCGACCGCGCCGGAAATGGCAAGGAAATCCGGGTCGACCGCAGCGAACTGAAAGCACGCATCCTGGCCGCCCAGCAGAAGAATCCGGAGCAGCCGGTACTGATCGCCGGTGACCGGAACGTCAAATACGAGGCGGTATTGTCCGTGATGGACGATCTGCAGCGCGCCCAGGTCAAGAAGGTTGGCCTGCTGGTGCAAACCACCGGCAAATGATTCTCGAACGACCCGAAGAACCCGGCCGGAAGTACGCGCTGACGTTCACCATCCTGGTGCACGTCGGCCTGCTCGCCTTCCTGTTCTTCGGCGTGCAATGGAAGCGCAGCCAGCCCGACGTGGTCGAGGTCGAACTGTGGGCCAGCCGGCCGACGCCGGCCGTGCAGGCGGCTCCGCCGCCGCCCCCGCCGCCCGAACCCGAGGTCAGGCCGGAGCCCAAACCTGAACCGAAGCCGGTGCCAAAGGTCGAACCCCGCCCCGAGCCGCCGCCGCCCGTGAAACCGGACATCGCGATCAAGGAAGAAAAGAAGCCCAAGCCGGAGCCCAAGAAACCCGAGCCCAAGCCCGAACCGAAGCCGGAACCCAAACCCGAGCCGAAGAAGCCGGAACCGAAAAAGCCGGAGCCGGAAAAGAAGCCCGAACCCAAGCCGGAGGCAAAGCCGCAACCCCAGCTGCCGGATTTCAGCAAGGAGCTGGCCAGGGAAACGGCACAGCTCAAATCGCGCCCCAATGCCAGCGCCCAGCAGATGGCCAACGCCGCCGCGGCCGAAGCCGAACAGCGGGCCGCCGCCGGCAAGAAGGGCCTGCAGGACTACGCAGCCAAGATCCGCGGCAAGGTGCGCGGCAACATCGTCCTGCCGCCCAGCATCCAGGGCAATCCGGAAGCGATTTTCGAAGTCAATCAACTGCCGTCCGGCGAAGTGCTGGCCGTCAAGCTCAAGCGTTCGAGCGGCAACCCCGGGCTCGACGCGGCCATCGAACGCGCCATCCTGAAATCCTCGCCGCTGCCCAAACCGGACGATCCCGCCCTGTTCCGGCGCGACCTGGAAATCAAATACAAGCCATTTGAAGAGTAGAATCGCGCGAATCCATGAAGAAATCGACTCCCATGCCCCAGATTTTCCAAAAAATCCTCTTCGTTCTGTCGTTTTTGGCCGCCACGGTGGCGCAGGCGCAGCTTTCCATCGAAATCACCGGCGCCGGCGCCAACCGGATTCCGGTGGCGATCGCCAATTTCGCCGGCGATTCAGCCGCCGCCCAGGTCGTCACCGCGACAGTGCGCGCCGACCTCGAACGCAGCGGCCTGTTCAAGCTGATCGACCCGGCCGGCGCCACCCTCGACGAGAACGCCCAGGTCAATTTCGCCGACTGGAAGGGCCGCGGCGCCGACGCGCTGGCCGCCGGCAGCGTGACGCGCGCGCCGGACGGCCGCATGCAGGCGCGCTTCCGCCTCTACGACACGCAGAAGCAGGTGGCGCTGGGCGGCGCGGTCTACGTCACCGGCAACGACCAGTTGCGCGCTGCCGGCCATCGCATCGCCGATTACATCTACGAGAAGCTGACCGGCGAAAAGGGGGTCTTTTCGACGCGTATCGCCTACGTCGTCAAGTCGGGCGGCCAGTTCCGCCTGCAGATCGCCGACGCCGACGGGCAGGGCGCCGTCACCGCGCTGAGTTCGACCGAGCCGATCATTTCGCCGGTCTGGTCGCCGGACGGCAGCAAGCTGGCCTACGTCTCGTTCGAGAAGAAGAAGCCGGTCATCTACGTGCATGCGCTGGCCAGCGGCCAACGTCAGGTGGTGGCCAACTTCAAGGGCTCCAACTCGGCGCCGGCGTGGTCGCCGGACGGCCGCAAGCTGGCCATCGTGCTCTCCAAGGACGGCAATTCGCAGATCTATTCGGTCAATGCCGACGGCACCGGCGTCCAGCGCCTGACCAATTCGGCCGGCATCGACACCGAGCCGCGCTACTCGCCCGACGGCGGCAGCATCTATTTCACCTCCGACCGCGGCGGCAGCCCGCAAGTCTACCGGATGGGCGCCAACGGCGGCGACGCCCAGCGCGTCACCTTCGAGGGCAGCTACAACGTCTCGCCGCGCCCGTCGCCGGACGGCAAGAGCCTGGCCTTCATCAGCCGCCGCGACGGCCGCTTCCAGCTTGCCGTGATGGACCTCGCCAGCAAGCAGGTGCAGATCCTGACCGATTCCCACAAGGACGAATCCCCGAGTTTCGCCCCCAACAGCCGCATGATCCTGATCGCCACTGAAACCGGCGGCCGCGGCGTCCTCTCGGCTGTTTCCAGCGATGGCCGGATCAAGCAACGCCTCTCGATTGCCGCCGGCGACGTCCGCGAGCCGGCCTGGGGCCCCTTCATTCAATAATCTTCAACGGAGAACACCATGAAAAAACTTCTTGTCCCCGCACTACTTGCCGCCCTGATCGTCGGTTGCAGCTCGACCCCGGTCGATGAAACCTCCGGCGCGCCGGTCGAATCGCGCAGCGGTTCCGGCGTCACGTCGGTCACCGCCGGCGGCCTCGATTCCCGCGGCCTGCCGCGCGAACTGACCGATCCGAAGAGCCAGCTGTCGCAGCGCAGCATCTACTTCGACCTCGACAAGTACGACGTCAAGGCGGAATACCAGGATCTGGTCGCAGCCCACGCCAAGTACCTGGTCGCCAACCGCGGCTTCAAGGTCCTGATCCAGGGCAACACCGACGAGCGCGGCAGCCGCGAATACAACCTGTCGCTTGGCCAGAAGCGTTCCGACGCCGTCAAGCGTTCGCTGGTCATGCTCGGCGCCAAGGAAGACCAGGTCGAGTCGGTCAGCCTCGGCGAGGAAAAGCCGAAGAACCCCGGCCACGACGAATCCGCCTGGGCCGAAAACCGCCGCGCCGACATCCTCTACCGCGCCCCCGACGGCCGCGGCGAGTTCTAAGCCATGCGCCAGGCCCGCATCGCCCTCCTGATCGCAGCACTGGGCGCCGCCGCCCAGGCGCAGGCCGGCATGTTCGACGACGAAGAGGCGCGCCGCCAGATCAAGGATCTATCGATCAAGAACGAGGCGCGTTTCGACCAGCAGGGCAAGACCCAGCTCGACCTGGCCAACCAGTTGTCCCGCCAGTCGGAAGAAATCGCCCGCCTGCGCGGCCAGGTCGAAACCCTGACCTACGAGCTGGAAACGGCCAAGAAGCGGCAGCAGGATTTCTACCTCGACCTCGACACCCGCCTGCGCAAGCTGGAACCGCAAGGCGGCGGGTCGGCTGCGGTCGACGGTGAAAAAGGGGCCAATTCCGGCGCCAATGCACAGGGCGGCGCCGACCCGGCGCGCGAGAACCGTGATTACGAGGCGGCCCTGAACAACTTCAAGGCCGGCAAGTACAAGGAAGCCTCCTGGGGCTTCTCCGCCTTCGTCCAGAAGTACCCGGACAGCACGCTGGCGCCCAACGCCCAGTTCTGGCTCGGTAACGCCTTCATCGCCCAGCGCAACTGCGCCAAGGCGATCGAGGCGCACAGCGTGGTCACCACCAAGTACGCCGACAGCGCCAAGGCGCCCGATTCCTGGCTGGCAATGGCCACCTGCCAGCAGGAAATGGGCAATGCGGCGGCCGCCAAACGCTCGCTGGAAACGCTCGTGGCCAAGTATCCGAACGCCCCGGCTGCCGACACCGCCCGCGACCGCCTGAAGAAGAAGTAATTGGCGCTGCGCCTGACGGAAATCTTCCATTCGCTGCAGGGGGAGGCGTCGCGCGCCGGCCTGCCGACGGTCTTCGTCCGCCTGACCGGCTGCCCGCTGCGCTGCGTCTGGTGTGATACCACCTACAGCTTCACCGGCGGCGAACCGGCGACGGTCGCCTCGGTGCTGGCCGAAGTGGCGCAATACCCGGTGCGCCAGGTCTGCGTCACCGGCGGCGAGCCGCTGGCGCAGAAGGAGTGCCTGCCGCTGCTTAGCGCGCTGTGCGACGCCGGCTACGACGTCTCGCTGGAAACCTCGGGGGCGCTCGACATCGCCGCGGTCGACCCGCGCGTGGCGCGGATCATGGACCTCAAGGCGCCGGATTCCGGCGAAAGCGACAAGAATCGCTGGGAAAACCTGGCTTTTCTGACCCCGCGCGACGAGATCAAGATCGTCGTCGCCTCGCGCGCCGATTACGAGTGGGCACGCGAAGCGATCCGGACGCACAAGCTGGACACGATTTGCCCGGTCCTGCTGTCACCGGCCGCCGGGCTGGTCGACGCGACGGCGCTGGCCGACTGGATTCTCGCCGACGGCCTCGACGTGCGTTTCCAGATGCAACTGCACAAGCTGCTGTGGGGCAACGCCAAGGGGAAGTAGGTCAGGCGACACTGCGGTAGATTTCATCGCAGGAACAAGCAGATACCGGCGCAATCCAAGGTGTATTTCGGGTATATTCGCGCCCCATGATGAAGCCTGCTGTCGTTCTCCTTTCCGGCGGACTCGATTCCGCCACCTGCCTCGCCATTGCCCGCAGCCAGGGTTTCGCCTGCTACTGCCTGTCCTTCGACTACGGCCAGCGCCATAGCGCCGAATTGCTGGCTGCCGAACGGGTGGCCAGGGCGCTGGGCGCCGTCGAACAGCGAACGCTGAGCCTCGGGCTGGCCCAGTTCGGCGGCTCGGCGTTGACCGATACCTCGATCGCCGTACCTGTCGACGGCGTGCAACCGGGCATTCCGGTCACCTACGTGCCGGCGCGCAATACCATCATGCTGTCGCTGGCGCTGGCCTGGGCCGAGGTGCTGGGCAGCCGCGACATCTTCGTCGGCGTCAACGCGGTCGACTATTCCGGCTACCCGGATTGCCGGCCGGAATACATCGCCGCCTTCGAGAAAATGGCCAACCTGGCGACGCGGGCCGGCGTCGAGGGCGCCCGCCTCACCATCCACGCGCCACTGATCGACCGTTCCAAGGCCGACATCATCCGCACCGGCAGCGCGCTCGGCGTCGATTACGGCCTGACGGTATCGTGCTACCAGGCCGACGCCGAGGGCCGCGCCTGCGGTGCCTGCGATTCCTGCCGCCTGCGCGCCGAAGGCTTCGCCGCCGCCGGCGTCACTGACCCCACTCCTTACCGCAGCTGACCATGGACGCCGCCACCTCACCCAACACCGTCCTCTGGCTGGCCTTCGCCGTCGCCTTCGTCTTTGGCGCCATCGGCCAGAAAACCCATTTCTGCACCATGGGCGCCGTCTCCGACATCGTCAACATGGGCGACTGGAGCCGCATGCGCATGTGGCTGCTGGCCATCGGCGTCGCCATCCTCGGTTCGGCGGCACTGCACGCGGCCGGGCTGATCGACCTCGGCAAGTCGATCTACCGCACGCCGACCTTCACCTGGCTCTCCTACCTGCTCGGCGGCGTCAGTTTCGGCATCGGCATGGTGCTCGCCTCGGGCTGCGGCTCGAAGACACTGATCCGCATCGGCAGCGGCAATCTCAAGTCGGTGGTCGTCTTTCTCGTGCTCGGGATGGTCGCCTACATGACCATGCGCGGCGTCTTCGGCGTCTTCCGCGTCAATGTCCTGGAAAAGGCAGCGCTCACCTTCCCAGGCGGGCAGGATGTACCGGCACTGCTGACGGCCGCCGGCCTGGATGCAAAAATCGCCTTCTGGGGAGCGGTTTTGGCCATCGGCGGCGGGTTGACCGCATTCTGCCTGCTCAAACGCGACTTCTGGACCCTCGACAACCTGCTCGGCGGCCTCGGCACCGGTCTGGCCGTCATCGCCGCTTGGTATGTCAGCGGCCACCTCGGTTACCTGGCCGAACACCCGGAAACGCTGGAAGAAGCCTTCATCGCCACCAACAGCGGGCGCATGGAATCGCTGACCTTCGTCGCCCCGCAGGCGTACACGCTGGAACTGCTGATGCTGTGGTCCGACACCAGCCGCAAGCTGACTTTCGCCATCGCCACCGTCCTCGGCGTCATCGCCGGTTCCGGCACCTGGGCACTGGCGACCCGCAGTTTTCGCTGGGAAGGCTTCGCCAGCGTCGAAGATACCGCCAGCCACCTGCTAGGCGCGGCGCTGATGGGCTTCGGCGGCGTGGTCGCCATGGGCTGCACGGTGGGGCAGGGGATCACCGGCTTCTCGACGCTGGCGCTCGGATCCATCGTCACCTTCCTCGCCATCGTCGCCGGTGCCGCGGCGACCCTCAAATTCCAGTACTGGCGACTGATGCGTGAGGCATAATCGCGGTTCACCGTCGAACCGCGCCCCGGCGCCCGTGCTTTGCCATGTCCGTCCACGCTTTCCGCAAGATCCGCCACGCCGCTTTAGTCTCCTGCCTGCTGCTGGCTGCCGCCAATAGCAGCGCAGCCCCCGCCGGCCTCGCCATCGCACTCAATTCCGCCGACGGCACGATCAGCCTGATCGATACCGAAACCTACAAGGTGGTCGGCAAGGCCATCGCCTGCAAGGAGCCGCACCACCTGATGCCTTCGCCCGACGACAAGTCGGTCATCGTCGCCTGTTCGGCCTCCAATCAGCTGGTTTTCTTCGACCCGCTGACCGGCAAGGAGCAGAAGCGCATCCGCAATATCTCCGACCCCTACCAGATCGGCTTTTCGCCGGACGGCAAATGGTTCGTCAGCAATTCGCTGCGTCTCGACCGCGTCGATCTCTACGATGCCGCCGACTTCAGGCTCAAGGCCCGCCTGCACGCGCCGCGCACGCCGTCGCACATGGCTTTCGACGCCGCCAGCGAATACGTCTTCGTCACCCTGCAGGAGTCGAACGAAGTGATGGCAATCAACCTGAAGACGCAGAAGACGGAATGGGTCATGCCGGTCGGCCCGACGCCGGCCGGCATCGTCATGTCGCCCGACAACCGCTACCTGCTGGTCGCCATCATGGGCGAGGGCTACGTCGAAGTCATCGACTGGAAGACGCAGAAGACGGTCCGCAAGGTGCCGACCGATACCGCTGCCCACAACCTGCATCCGCGCGGCGACGGACGCCACTATTTCGTCTCCAATCGCTCGGTCAGCGGCGGCAGCATTTCGCTGCTCGATACCCAGACCATGACAGTCATCGAGAAATACGACGTGCCGGGCGGGCCGGACGACATGGAAGTCCGCGCCGACGGCAAGGAACTGTGGGCCACCGCCCGCTTCGGCCGCCGTGTCCAGGTGGTCGACCTGACGACCAAGGCGCTGAAAACCTCGATCCCGGTCGGCAGCTCGCCGCACGGCGTGTTTTTCCTGAACCACGCGCCGCGCAAATGAGCGCCATCCGTCTCGCCCTGCGCCTGGCCATCGCCGTTGCGGCGGCCAGCGCCGGCTTGGCGCACGCTGCCTGCAGCGGCCTTCTCTATCTCAGCTTCGACACCGGCAACATGCGCCATGCCGAACTGATCGCCGAGACCTTGGCGAAATATCAGGCCAAGGCGACCTTCTTCGTTGCCAACGAAAAGACCCTGCGCGGCGACCACGCGCTGGACGACAGCTGGGCACCTTACTGGCAGGCGCGGGTGGCCGAAGGACATGCCTTCGGCAGCCATACCTGGCGGCACGGCAGCTTTCGCCAGGACAACGGCAAGCTGACCCAGTACCGCCTGATGAACGGCAAGACCGAGAACCTGAGTGCCGCCGCCATCTGCGAAGAAATCCGCCAACCCGATGCCCGCTTCAAGGAACTCACCGGGCGCCCCCTCGACCCGCTGTGGCGCGCCCCCGGCGGGCGCACCACGCCAGCGACGCTTATAGCCGCGCAGGCCTGCGGCTACCGCCATGTCGGCTGGACACCGACCGGCTTCCTCGGCGACGAACTGCCGTCCGAAAGTTATCCGAACCGCTTGCTGGTCGACCGGGCAGTGAGCAATCTCAAGGACGGCGACATCGTCATGGCGCATCTCGGCATCTGGTCGCGCCAGGAGCCGTTCGCACCGGCGCTCGACGAACTGCTCGGCCGCCTGCAGGCCAAAGGCTTCTGCTTCGCGACGCTGGCACCGAAGCCGCGCAGGTAAGCATGCCCCAGCAATTTCTCGATACGTTCGTTCTCGTCCAGGGCTGGCTGCTCGACCATGTCGTCCAGCCGCCCTTGCTGGCGCTGGGTCTCGGCAGTTACCTGGAGGTCGCTTTCGACGGCGTCGAATTCTTCCTCTACGGCGTCCTGCAGCTGAGCATCGCCTACCTCCTGTTGCGCCCGCTCGAACACTTCCGTCCCATCGAGCGCTGGCCGGACCGCAAGGCGGTACGTGTCGACGTGCTTTATACCTTCCTCGATCGCCTCGGCATCGTTCCGCTCGCCGTCTTCGCGCTGCTCAGCCCGGTCTTCATGGGCCTGGAAGGCTGGCTGCGCTTCCACGACATCATCCCGCCGCAACTTGAGGATGCCTTCCCGTCGCTGGAAAGCTATCCGCTGTTCAGTTTCTTCGTCTATCTGGTCATTCTCGATTTCGCCGAATACTGGCGCCATCGCCTGTCGCATACCTTGCGCTGGTGGTGGGCGCTGCACGTGATCCACCATAGCCAGCGCCAGATGTCACTATGGACCGACAGCCGCAACCATCTGCTCGACGACCTGATCGGCGGTGCCTGGTTTGCCCTGATCGCGCTCTGCATCGGCGTGCCGCCGGGACATTTCGTCGGCCTCATGGTGGCGGTGCGCATCGTCGAGAACCTTTCCCACGTCAACGCCCGGCTGAGTTTCGGCTGGCTCGGCGAGCGCCTGCTGGTCAGCCCGCGCTACCACCGCTGGCACCATGCCGTCGCTTTGCCCGCGGGCAGGCAATTCCGCTATGGCTGCAATTTCGCCATCCTCTTCCCGATCTGGGACCGCCTGTTCGGCACCCAGTATCTGGGAGAGACTTTGCCGCCGACCGGCGTCGAATCGCCCGTACTCGCTGCACCGGCACATGCCGATCATTTCTGGACGCAGCAGAAGGACGGCCTGCTCGGCCTGTTCCGGGCGCTGAAGGCTTCGCTCGGCTTGGCCAAGCGCTAGTTTTCCTCGCCTTCCTTCAGCTTCTCGATGACCAGCGGAAAGGCGCCAGAGCCGATCAGGGCGACGGCGGAAACGATGAAGGCGAGGCCGGCCATCGGATCGCCGAGAACCGGGTGCAGGAGGGCGCCAAAGCCGGCGACGCTGAGCAGGCCGGGAATGGCGCACAGCACGCCGAGCGCGGTAAGGACGATGAAGGAAAACGGGTAACGGCGCATGGGACGAGTTTAATGCCTACAGACGCCGGCTCTGGTCGCCGCTGGCAAAGCCACGTAACGGACGGTCGACGCCGCGGCCGATGGCGATGACCTTGAACAATTCGCCCATTTCGTGCGGCATCAGCAGTTTGTTGATGGCGCCGGTGGCGCGGATGTAGTCCGGGGTGCCGGCCGGTTCGACCGCCAGCAGGTCAAGGATGCCGCAATTGAGCAGGAACTGACCCTGGCTGGCGTAGCCGAGCAGATCCAGCCCGGCCGCGTCGGCGGCGGCGATAATTGCCGTAAAATCGACGTGGACCGTGACATCCTGCAAGCCGGGCAGGTAGAAGGGATCGGGATGCGAATGGTGGCGGTAGTGACACATCAGGGTGCCGCGGCCGCGCTGCTGGTGGTAGAACTCGCGGCGTGGAAAGCCGTAGTCGATCAAGAGCAGCGCACCGCGCTGCAGGCGGTGGCCCCATTCGCCAGCCCAGGCGCGGGCCGCCAGGCTGATCTCGCTTTCATAGCCGGGCGGCAGGCTGCACTGGCGGCCGATTTCCTCGGCCGCGGCCAGCAGGGCACCGCTCGCCGGCCGTTCGTTCCACGTGAAACTCCCTTGCCGATCGAGTTCGATCCCGCGCTCGAAGATGCCGTTTTCCCGCCAGGCGACGACGTGGGCCGG
>WBZX01001904.1_pt1 | contig 14884 bp, 14 predicted proteins | sample 5204211 | NCBI WGS metagenome assembly WBZX01 (sample SAMN12344362, study PRJNA552823) | activated sludge metagenome | biome: Activated sludge suspended growth; feature: Nitrification reactor; material: Wastewater; isolation source: activated sludge from nitrification reactor of wastewater...
CCCTGTGCCACGCCGAGCAGCGCAGGGTAGCCCGTAGGGCCGTGGTACCGGGGTGTCTTTTTCTTTCACCGATTTCTTTTGGACAAGCAAAAGAAATCGGTTCGGCTGGCGGCCGAGACCGCCGGTTTTAACCTATAAAAAACTACTCCCCCACCACATCCGCCCCCGGCGGCACCACAAACTTGAACGACCTCGGATTCAACTTGGGATTCCGCTCAATCCTCAAAAACTCGATCACCGTCGTCTGCCCAAAACTGTCATGCAACTCCATCTCGGCCAACTGATCACCCCGGAACCCCAGCAACACAAACTCAAAGCTGCCATCCTTTTCGCGCGGCGTGGCTTCTACCCATTCCAGTTCATCCTGCCGCCCGGCATCCTTGAGTTCGAAGGCTTTCTCAACTTCCGTACTGCCCGCCAGCAATGCCGCGGGGCTGGAACCCAGCATTTTTTCCAACGTACGTACCGTCACCTGATTCAGCTCCGGGTCGAACAGCCAGATTTTTTCGCCGTCGCCGATGATGAGCTGCACGTAAGGTTTTTTGTAATCCCAACGGAATTTGCCGGGGCGCAGCAACTGCATAAAGCCAGTAACTTCCTGCACCTTCTGGCCTTTGCGGTCCAGCACGGTCTGCTTGAATTCCGCCTTCATCGACGGCGTGGTCTGGTAGAAGGCTTTGAGGCGATCGACGGGGTTGGCTTGGGCCAGCATGGGCAGAAACAAGGCCAGAACTAACAGCTTTTTAATTTTTACTCTCCTGAAGGAACGAGGACTTCGCGATTACCGTTGGATTGCATGGGAGACACCAGCCCGGCGCGTTCCATCTCTTCGATCAAACGGGCCGCCCGGTTGTAGCCGATGCGTAACTGGCGCTGTACCGAGGAAATCGAGGCACGGCGGCTCTTGAGAACGATGGCGACGGCCTCATCATAAAGCGGATCGGATTCGCCGCCCGCACTACCGCCTTCGCCCGACAACTCGCCATCGGCGCTTTCTTCAACACCGTTGAGGATACCTTCGATGTAATCCGGCTGGCCCAGCGATTTAAGGTATTCGACCACGCGATGAACCTCGGCATCCGACACAAAAGCGCCGTGCACACGCTGCGGATAATTGGTTCCGGGCGGCTGGTAGAGCATATCGCCCTGCCCCAGCAGCGCTTCGGCCCCCATGTGGTCGAGGATGGTGCGCGAGTCGATCTTGCTGGAAACCTGAAAGGCGATACGCGTCGGGATGTTGGCCTTGATCAGGCCGGTAATCACATCCACGCTCGGGCGCTGCGTCGCCAGGATGAGGTGGATGCCGGAAGCACGCGCCTTTTGCGCCAGACGGGCGATGAGCTCTTCGACCTTCTTGCCGACGACCATCATCATGTCGGCCAATTCGTCGATCACCACCACGATCAGCGGCAATTCGCCCAGCGGTTCGGGCTCGTCCGGTGTCAGGCTGAACGGGTTGGTGATGGCCTTGCCTTCCTTTTGCGCTTCGCGGATCTTCTGGTTGAAACCGGCCAGGTTGCGCACGCCCAGCGATGACATCAGGCGATAGCGTTTTTCCATCTCGGCCACGCACCAGTTGAGCGCGTTGGCGGCCTGCCGCATGTCGGTCACCACGGGCGCCAGCAGGTGTGGGATGCCTTCATATACCGATAATTCCAGCATCTTGGGGTCAACCAGGATCAGGCGTACCTGCGAGGCCTCGGCCTTGTACAGCAGGCTCAGGATCATGGCGTTGATCGCCACCGACTTGCCGGAGCCTGTCGTCCCCGCCACCAGCACGTGCGGCATCTTGGCGAGGTCGGCCACCGACGGCTTGCCGGAAATATCCTTGCCCAGGGCCATGGTCAGCGGCGAGCTCATATCCGCATACAATTGAGAGCCGAGGATTTCGGACAAGTGCACGGTCTGGCGCTTGGGATTGGGAATCTCGATCGCCATGCAACTTTTGCCGGGAATGGTTTCGACCACGCGCACGCTGATGACCGACAAGGCACGGGCCAGATCCTTGGCCAGGTTGGTGATCTGTGCGCCCTTGATGCCGGGCGCGGGTTCGAATTCGTAGCGGGTGATGACGGGGCCGGGCAAGGCTGAGGTGACCTTGACCTCGATATTGAAATCCATGAGCTTGCGCTCGATCAAGCGCGAGGTAAATTCCAGCGTCTCGGCGCTTTGCACCTCGACTTCGCCCTGCGGCTCGTCCAACAGGTGCAGTGGTGGCAGCGGTGTATCGGGCAGCGTCTGGAACAGGGGTGTCTGGCGCTCTTTTTCGATGCGGTCGCTCTTGGGAATTTCCAGCACCGGCGCCTCGATGTGCACCGGGGCATGATCTTCCGTCCGCTTGCGCTCGCTTTCGACATATTCCTCGCGCAACTGCCCCGCCACCTCGCCCACGCGCCTATCCTGATGGTCTGCCCATCGCTGCCTGGCCTTGAAGTATGCCCACTCCAGCACTTCGCCAAGCTTTTCTATGGCCAACAACCAAGAAACGCCGGTAAACAGGCTGAAACCAATGGCAAAGGCCAGCAGCAAAGCTAATGTCGCACCGGCAAAACCCAGTACCTTGAGCAGGGCATCATCCATGACGGAGCCCAGCATGCCACCTGGCGCCAGCGGCAAGGTGGCATGAAAATCGCGAAAATGCCCGGCCTCCAACGCGCTGGACGCAACCAGCATGAGCGCAAATCCGCACAGGTGGTAGAACAGAATGGGGCGGTCGGCGATACCGACGCTATCGAGCCGCAAATAGGCCCAGCGGATACCGATGAAGGCCAGCGCCACCCACCACCAGGCCGACAGGCCGAACAGGTAAAGCAGGATATCCGACAGCCAGGCGCCCAGCGTACCACCGCGGTTATGGATGATGGCCGAGTCGCTCGCGCTGTGAGACCACCCCGGGTCATCGCGGTTGTAAGTGGCGAGTACGGTGGCCAGAAACAGCCCAACCGCCACCAGCGCCAGCCACCACGCCTCGCGCAGCAATCCGGCAGTTTTCTCCGGCATCTGGCGGGCGTTGGGGATGGCTGAAGGCGTCTTTTTAAAAAACATATTCGGGCTTTTGGTCGAGTTTGGAAGGATTATATCAACCTCAAGCCATTATCCGATATGGCGCTGCCACACCTTGATAATTCCGTCTAAAAGGAAGCTGCGAACGCCGTCGACATTCGCAGCCGACCGGTTAGCCGCGCGGATTTTCCGGCAGAGTAATGTTCAACTCCAGCACGGAGTATTCGCCGTACTTTTCAAGTTGCACATTGATATGTTCGCGATCAATGTGGATGTACTTCGCAATCACCGCCAACAATTCTTCCTGCAAGGTCGGCATTCAGCCAGGAATTCCCAGTGTCGTCGGTATGACCGATCAGCAGCACGCGTTTCTTGCGCAACGCCTCGGCCGCCTTCTTTTTTTCGTCGTCGGATTTCAATCCCATGCCAGCCACGACTTGCTCTGTCGAATATTGGCGGGCAATTTCAGAAAACTGGGCACGGGCTTCGGGTTGCAATTGGTCGGAACCTGACAGAAACTGCGGCTTGCCCGCCTGATCGACCACCGAAACGGACAAACCAACTTTTTGCGGCTCGGCTTTTTCTGCCGTATTTGCGGCATTGCCCGCCCCGGCCGGATTAGCTGCCTTGGTATCCAGCGCGAGTGGCGTGACCTGCATATCCAAGCCGTATTTCTGCTGGATTTTGGATAGCTCGCACTGACGCTTATCGACTTCGGAACCAATGAAAGCGCCAAGACCACCGCCTAACGCCGCACCGATCAAGGTGCCAATGGCTCGATTTTACCGTCCGCCACTTGGTTGCCGATCAGCCCGCCAACAATAACGCCCGCCAGTATCCCGATATTGCGCTTGCTATTCGAGCAAGGATCGTCACTGGCAAAGGTTTACTTGAGAGACTCCCCAACCGAAAGATTTTCACCCTTTTGATTTTAAGTAACGCAGCCCTGCAATGCCACCACGGAAACCAATGCAGCCGCGATTGGCCGCATGGCAAAAATCATTTTTTTCATGAACGCTCATTCTTATTGGTTGATATGGGCTCAATCGGACAAGCATGAATACACTCGCAATCGAGATAACCTGCACAATCCAGCACCTTCTAAATGCCCCGTTTTTATTTCTCACAAAATCAACGCAAACCATTCACCAAGTCTGCCTTGATATCCTCGACATTCTCCAGGCCCACCGCAATCCGCACCAGACCATCGCCAATCCCGGCAGCAGCACGTGCTTCTGGCGTCACCCGGCTGTGCGTCGTAGTTGCCGGATGCGTAATCGTGCTCTTGGCGTCGCCAAGATTAGCCGTGATCGAGATCATTCTCGTACTGTTGATCAATTTCCAGGCGGCTTCCTTTCCGTTCTTGAGGTCGAACGAGACGATGCCGCCACCGGCTTTCTGCTGCCTCATGGCCAAGGCGTGCTGCGGATGGGACGCCAGGCCGGGATAATAGACCCGTGCAACGCTAGGCTGACTTTCAAGCCACTGCGCCAAGCTCAGCGCACTTCTGGAGTGTGCCTCCATCCGCAGATGCAATGTTTCCAGCCCTTTCAGAAATACCCAGGCGTTGAACGCACTCATGGTGGGACCTGCGGTCCGCAGAAAACCATAGACCGGCTCCATCACGTCTTTTCTGCCCAGCACCGCGCCGCCGAGGCAGCGGCCCTGCCCGTCGATGTATTTGGTTGCCGAGTGGATAATGATGTCCGCACCCAAATCCAATGGGCGCTGCAAGGCCGGTGAGCAAAAGCAGTTATCCACCGCCAGCAAGGCGCCTGTTCTTTTTGCCAGCGTTTCCAACGCCGTAATATCACACACTTCGGTCAGCGGGTTGGATGGCGTTTCGACGAATAGCAGCTTGGTGTTTGACTTGATCGCAGCCTCCCACTCGCCGATATCGGTCAAGGACACAAAAGTCACGTCCAGCCCCCAGCGTTTGAGGATATTGCCGAACAACTGGACCGTCGTGCCAAAGATACTGCGCGAGGCGATGACATGGTCACCTGCCGAACACACCCCCATGACGCAGGCCAGGATTGCCGACATGCCGCTAGACGTCGCCACGCAAAACTCGGCGCCCTCAAGCGCTGCCAGTTTGTCCTGGAAGATCGTCACAGTCGGGTTGGTGAAGCGCGAGTAGATATTGCCCGGCTCCTGCCCGCTAAAACGCGCCGCTGCCTGTTCGGCGCTGTCGAATGCAAAGCTCGATGTCAGGAACATCGCCTCGGAGTTCTCCCTGAATTCCGTATGCTGCGTCCCGGCACGCACCGCCAGCGTCTCCAGTTGCCAATCGTGGTCAGTCATAGTATTTCTCCATATCATGAGCGAAAAACACGGGCGCAAAAAAGCCCGTTTCAGCTTTAACCAAAACGGGCGCGCACGACTTCGCTCGCTTTAGCTGGATTTATCAGGCGCCCGCAAGCTGAATTCAAATCGGCGCAATGGGCGGCAGATTAAGCCAGATCGTCCCCGGTTGTCAACCGACCTCTTCCTCGCTGGCCGAGCCGACGAGATTTAAATCAAGCTGCGTGCTCGAATTGGCCGGCTTGGTATATTTCTCACCATCGCCGCGCGCGGCTTCTATTGCTGCCAGATAACTCTCCGTCACATCGCCGGTCACGTAATCGCCATCAAAGCAGGAGCAGTCGAACCGGTCAATGTGCGGATTGCTCAATTTGACGTCGCGGACCAATGCCCCGATATCCTGGTATACCAGCGCATCAGCACCGATTTCGCGGCAGATCTCATCGTCACTGCGGCCCGTTGCCAGCAACTCGTGCCGGGATGGCATATCGATACCATAGACATTGGGATAACGCACCGGCGGCGCCGCAGAAGCAAAGAACACCTTGTTGGCCCCGGCTTCGCGAGCCATTTGCACAATACGCTGCGAGGTTGTGCCGCGCACGATGGAATCGTCTACCAGCAGCACATTTTTGCCTTTGAATTCCATGCCGATCGAGTTAAGTTTCTGGCGGACCGATTTTTTTCGTAATGCCTGGCCAGGCATAATGAAGGTGCGGCCAATATAGCGGTTCTTGATAAAGCCTTCACGGTAAGTCAGGTTAAGCGCATTGGCCAGTTGCAATGCCGACGGGCGGCTGGTATCGGGGATGGGGATCACCACATCGATATCGTGCTGACGCCACTCGCGATGAATTTTTTCAGCCAGGCTTTCGCCCATGTGCAAGCGCGTTTGGTAAACCGAAATGTTGTCTATCACCGAGTCCGGGCGAGCCAGGTAGACGTACTCGAAAATACAGGGGTTCAGTACCGGGTTTTCGGCACATTGGCGGGAATAGAAATGGCCATCCAGATCGATGAATACAGCCTCGCCCGGCGCTACGTCACGCACCAGTTCAAATCCCAGCACATCCAGTGCGACGCTTTCGGAGGCAACCACATACTCCGTGCCGTTGTCCGTTTCCGCCTTACCGATCACCAGCGGGCGAATGCCGTGGGGATCGCGGAACGCCAGCAGGCCATAATTGGCGATCATCGCCACGACAGCATAAGCGCCGCGACAACGACGATGCACGCCTGCAACCGCCTTGAAAATCATATCGTTATCAAGCGAGGTATTGCCTGCTTTTTGCTCGATCTCATGCGCCAGCACGTTGAGCAGCACTTCGGAATCGGATGTCGTATTGATGTGACGCAGATCCTGACGGAACATTTCGTCCTTCAGTTGCGCCGAGTTGGTCAGGTTTCCGTTGTGGCCCAGCACGATGCCGAACGGTGAATTGACATAGAACGGCTGCGCCTCTGCGGCTGAAGAACTGCCCGCAGTCGGATAGCGCACATGGGCAATACCGGCATTACCGATCAGGTTGCGCATGTGCCGGGTCTGGAAGACATCCTGCACCAGGCCGTTGTTCTTGTGCATGTAAAAAGTGCCACCGCTGCAGGTCACGATACCTGCAGCATCCTGACCTCGATGCTGCAGAACCAACAGCCCGTCGTAGAGCGACTGGCTTACAGGGTTTTTGCCGACAATGCCGATAATTCCGCACATAGTTTGTGTCAATCAAATTTAAGATGTTTTGTCATTTCTTCTGGCAGCCATGGCTTGCATGCAAGCACCATCGCTTCCATCGGCGCGCTGAACATGGCGTTGCGCCAACTGGGTTCTTGCGGCAGCGAAGTCAGCCCACCCAGCAGCACCAGCACCCCCACGATCAGCAGCCCGCGAGCAAGGCCGAACAATGAACCCAGCCCTCGATCAACCCAGCCCAGGCCGACCTGCTTGAACAATTCGCTGAGCGCAATCGCCAACAGGCTGGTCAGCAGCAGTATTCCCAGAAAAACAATCGCAAACCCGGCAACCATGCGCAATCCAGGATTGGGAATACTGGTAGGCAACATCAATGCCACTTGTACCGCATAAACCTTGGCTGCAAAAGCAGCAACAACCCAACTGGCCAGGCCGAGAAACTCCCGAACAAACCCGCGTAGCAAACTCAGCAAAATCGAAATTCCAACGATGCCAAGAACGGCGTAGTCGAAAATCGTCACTGATTGGTCACCAGAATTCCGTTATACCCCGATGCCTTCAGCGTATCCAGCGCCTGCTGCGCGCCAGTTTTGTCAGGATAAGGACCGCAACGCACGCGGTATTTGATGCCCTTGGGGGTATTCATGTTTTCGGTGTAGCAATTCACGCCTTTTTCAGCAATTTTCGCGCGCATCTGCTTAACCTTGGCGGCATCAGAAAAGACGCCAATCTGGACGGAGATCGACCCTTTCCTGACCGTCGTTGGCAGGTCCGTCGCCTTGCCCTTGTTTTCCGTCTTGGCTACTTCCTGCCTGACCGGTTTCTTTTCTTTTGCGGGCTGTACGGTTGCAGGTTCTGCCACTTTTTCTACCGGCCTTGATCCCGGTGTTGCAGGTTTTGTTTCGGGCTTGTTAGCCGCTGGCGGCTTGGGCGCATCAGCCGATTTAGCGCTGGTTGCAGTCGGCTGAACCGGCTTTTCCACTGGGGAAGTCATGCTGATTGGTGCAGTTTCTGCGACTTGAGGGACCACTGGTACGATTCTGGAAGTAAATTCCTTTCCATCCTGGCTGGGAATACTGATGGCAATTTCTGGCTGTGGGGATTTCTGGCCACTCCGGTCATCAAGCACCATAGGCAACACCGTTACCATGAGCAATACCAGAGCCACGGCTCCGACCAGGCGCCGCCGTGCGCGACGCTTGAATTGATCTTCCTTGTCGGTAAGCTGGTCAGCAGCCATGTTCAAGAGATTCCATTAGTAGGCAATGCGCGCAATACGTCAGCAACGGTATAGAAAGAGCCAAACGCGGCAATTCTATCATTTTCACCTGCGCTGCGACAGGCGTACGCCAGCGCGCCGATAACATCGTCAAACGCTGAAACGTTAGTTCCGTGCGCGTGCGCGCTGACAATTTCTGCCAACTGCTTTGCAGTTGTCCCCCGAGGCTGGGCAATCCCGGCCACCAGCCACTCGTCAATCTCGCCATGCATGGCTTCAACCACACCGGCAATATCCTTATCGGCCAGCATGGCGAAAACAGCAAAAGTGCGCCCTTTCGGCTTGTCTTGCTGCAAGTTTTTTGCAAACCCGCGTGCCGCATGCGGGTTGTGCGCAACGTCGACAATGATTTCCGGCATGATTTGCAAACGCTGATAACGCCCGTTTAGCGTCACATGTGTCAATCCGGCCTTGATATTCTCAAGAGAAACCGGGAGTCGGTGCTGCAGCAAGTGCAGCGCTTGCACGACACATGCTGCATTGTCCAGTTGGAAAGCGCCAGGCAGCGCCGGAATTGGCAGTGATTCAAGCCGAAGCTCTTCAGCCCGGAACATCCAACTGTTAGCCACACGCTCGTAGCCGAAATCTCGACCGAGCTGGCAGTAATCAGCACCGACACTCGCCGCGACCTGGCTTACCGATGTTGGAGGCTGGAGATCGCCGCAAATCGCGGGAACCCCGGCGCGATAAATCCCGGCTTTTTCAAAACCGATGCTTTCCCGATTGTTACCGAGATAATCCATGTGATCGAGATCGATGCTGGTCACGATGGAGCAATCGGGCTCGAATGCATTGACTGCATCCAGCCGTCCTCCCAAGCCGATTTCGAGGATGGCGACATCAACCCTTGCCTGGGTAAACAACCATACGGCAGCCAGCGTGCCAAACTCGAAATAGGTCAGCGGTATATTATCCCGGGATACTTCGACAGCAGTGAAAGCACGGCAAAGCTGGTCATCGTCGACCTCCTTGCCGTGGATGCGTACGCGCTCGTTGTAGCGCAGCAAATGCGGCGATGTGTAGCAGCCGACGCGGTAACTCGCTTCACCGAGAATGCATTCCAGCATGGCGCAGGTAGAACCTTTGCCATTGGTGCCTGCGACCATGACCAGCGGGAATCCCGGTGCGAGCGACATGCGGTCACGTACTTGCCGTACACGATCCAGTCCAAGCTCGATGGACTTGGGATGCAACTGCTCGAGGTGGGCTAGCCAGCCTGCAAGATCAACTGGCGCAGTAGGTTCAGGCAACGGCGGGCTGGCGCATCAGGTTACCGAGTAGCGTCGCCAGCTTACCCCGCATTTCCCGGCGGTCGACAATCAGGTCAACAGCACCATGCTCCAGCAGAAACTCCGCGCGCTGGAACCCGTCCGGCAAGGTCTCGCGCACGGTCTGCTCGATGACGCGAGGCCCTGCGAAGCCAATCAAGGCTCCCGGCTCGGCAATGATGATGTCGCCCAGCATGGCAAAACTGGCCGACACGCCCCCCATGGTGGGGTCGGTCAACACCGAGATGAACGGCAGCCTGGCACGCGCCAGTGCGGTCAATGCAGCGCTGGTCTTGGCCATCTGCATCAGGGAAAACAAGCCCTCCTGCATGCGAGCGCCACCACTGGCAGCAAAGCAGACGAACGGGAGGTTGTTTTCGATGGCCGCATTGATCCCGCGTACGAAACGCTCGCCAACAACAGAACCCATGGAGCCGCCCTGGAAGCGGAACTCGAATGCCGCCACGACCACAGGCATGGTCTGGATACTGCCCTGCATGACGACCAGCGCATCGGTCTCGCTTCTGATCCTTGAATTTGAGCGGGTCCAGCGGCGTCACTTCTGCGCCGATTTCGAAACGCCCTTCCGGATCAAGCACAAAATCGAGGCGGGTTCTGGCGCTGATGCGGTTATGAAACCCGCATTTTGGACAAACTTCCTGATTTTTTTCTAGATCTGTCCGGTACAACACGGATTCGCAAGTTGGACATTTGCTCCACAGCCCTTCAGGTACGGTCTTTTTGCCTGCACCAACTGCGCGCTTGATCTTGGGCGGAAGTATTTTTTGTAACCAGCTCATCTCTACTCCTGACTATCGATAGCCGCGCGCAGTTCGGCGATCAGTTTTTTGACGTTGGCGACAACGCTCTCTTCGCTTGAGCTTTCGATTTCCTGCACCGTACGGCTGCCTACCACCACGGCATCTGCAATTGCTGCAATCGCCCGGGCAGTGGCCGCGTCACGGACGCCAAAACCGACACCGATAGGCAGGGATGTCCGGTCGCGAATTGCCGCCACTTTCCCGGCCACATCGGCCAGGTCGAGGTTGGCCGCGCCCGTTACGCCTCGCAGCGAAACGTAATAAATAAACCCGCGTGCCGCACCAACAACCGAAGCAACTCGCGCTGATGCTGTTGTCGGCGCCAGCAGAAAGATCGGATCGATGTTGTGCCGGTCAAGATGCGCAAATGCGTCGCTGCTCTCTTCCGGCGGAAAATCCACGGTCAATACGCCATCCACACCAACTTCAGCACAACGCTGGGAGAACGCTTCCCAACCCATTGCTTCGATGGGGTTTCCGTAACCCATCAACACCACGGGCGTAGTCGTGTTCCGCTGACGAAACTCCGCCACCATACTCAGCACATCGCGCAGGCTGACCTTGTGCTTCAGGGCGCGCTCGGAAGCGCGCTGTATCGTCGGGCCATCCGCCATGGGGTCGGAGAACGGAACACCAAGTTCGATGATATCCGCACCGCCATCCACCAACCCGTGCATGAGAGGGACTGTCAGTTGGGGGTTGGGGTCCCCCGCAGTGATAAAGGGGATCAGCGCCTTGCGCCTTGCCTGCTTGAGTGCATCAAAAACAGTCTGGATACGGCTCACAGAGTAATTCCTTTCAACCGAGCCACAGTATTCATATCCTTGTCGCCACGCCCGGAAAGGTTGACCAGCAACACTTTGTCCTGGCTCATGGCCGGTGCAATCTTGATCGCATGAGCTAGCGCATGGCTCGACTCCAGCGCCGGGATGATGCCCTCGTAACGGCAGAGCGCATCGAAAGCAGCAATCGCCTCATCATCGGTGATTGCAACATACTGCGCGCGGTGGATATCCTTCAGCAGGCAATGCTCGGGACCGACGCCAGGGTAATCCAGTCCGGCAGAGATCGAATGTGTCTCGATAATCTGGCCGTTTTCATCCTGCATCAAATATACCTTGTTGCCGTGCAGCACGCCGATCTTGGCGTTTCCGGTCAACGGCGCCGCATGCTGGCCGCTGGCGATGCCATGTCCCCCGGCCTCCACACCGATCAGTTGCACGTTTTCTTCTTCAATATACGGATGAAAAATACCAATCGCATTGGAACCACCACCGACGCAGGCAATCACGGCATCCGGCTGGCGCCCGATCATCTCCGGCATCTGCACCTTGGCTTCATTGCCGATCACGCATTGAAAATCGCGCACCATCATGGGATACGGGTGCGGGCCCGCAGCGGTTCCGAAAATGTAGAACGTGGTTTCGCAGTTGGTCACCCAATCCCGGATAGCCTCGTTACAGGCATCCTTGAGCGTTTTGGAACCACTCTCCACCGGCACGACCGTAGCGCCAAGCAGTTTCATGCGGAACACATTGGGCGCCTGACGCTGGATATCCTCGGCTCCCATGTAGACAATGCACTCCATGCCGAAACGGGCCGCCACGGTAGCCGTTGCCACGCCATGCATTCCTGCACCGGTTTCGGCGATGACGCGCTTTTTACCCATGCGCTTGGCCAGTAGCGCCTGACCGATGGCGTTGTTGATCTTGTGGGCGCCGGTATGATTGAGGTCCTCGCGCTTCAGATAGATCTGCGCACCACCGAAATGCTCGGACAGGCGCCTGGCATGGTAGATCGGGCTGGGGCGCCCGACGTAATGTTTCAGTTCGTACGCAAATTCGGCCTTGAAATCGGGATCATCGCGGAAATGCAAATACTGGCGACGCAGTTCATCCACTGCCGGAATGAGCGTCTCCGCCATGTAAATACCGCCAAACTGGCCGAAATGCCCCTGCATATCGGGAAAATCATACTTACCCATTAAGTACTCCTCGCATGAATGCGGCTATCATGCCCGCATCCTTTATTCCTTTTTCGCGCTCCACCCCGCCGCTGACGTCCACAGCATAAGGACGCACTCGGCTAATTGCCTCGCCGACATTCAGCGGAGTCAATCCTCCGGCCAGAATCACCGGTTTTGGCAGGTTCCCGGGAATCAGGTTCCAATCGAAAGTTTCGCCGGTTCCCCCGGCAACGCCTTCCTGATAAGTGTCCAGCAACAACGCTTTCGCATTCGCGTATTCAGCGGCGGATTGCAGCAAATCGACCCCATGCCGGACCCTTAACGCCTTGATGTAAGGCCGCCCGAAAGACTGGCAGTAAAACGAGGTTTCATCGCCATGAAATTGCAGAAGGTCCAGCCGCACGCGGCTCAATACGCTATTGACCTCGTATGGGTCGGTATTGACGAAAAGTCCGACCGCATCGACAAAAGGTGGCAAGCTGGCGACGATTTCAGCAGCTTCCTCGACCGTGACATGGCGGGGGCTCTTGGCATAAAACACCAGGCCGATCGCATCTGCGCCCGCAGCAACGGCGGCTTGTGCATCTTCGACCGTAGTGATTCCGCAGATTTTGGCCCGGGTACGTGTTTGCATTATTCCCACTCGATGGTTGCTGGCGGCTTGCCGGAAATATCGTAAACCACGCGATTGATACCGCGCACTTCATTGATGATACGGTTGGACACCTTGCCCAGCAGCGAGTGCGGTAATTCAGCCCAATGCGCGGTCATGAAGTCGGACGTCTGGACAGCGCGCAACGCGACGACATACTCATAGGTCCGCCCGTCGCCCATCACGCCAACCGACTTGACCGGCAGAAATACGGCAAACGCTTGTGAAGTCTTGTCATACCAATCTGCCGCGCGCAGTTCATCGATAAAAATGGCATCGGCACGGCGCAATAAATCGGCAAATTCCTGTTTGACCTCACCCAGGATACGTACGCCCAGCCCCGGTCCGGGGAACGGGTGGCGATAAACCATTTCATGCGGCAGTCCCAGCGCAATCCCAAGTTCACGCACTTCATCCTTGAACAACTCGCGCAGAGGCTCGAGCAACTTGAGATGCAGGGTTTCCGGCAAGCCGCCTACATTATGGTGGCTCTTGATCGTATGCGCCTTTTTGGTCTTGGCACCTGCTGACTCGATCACATCAGGATAAATCGTGCCCTGCGCCAGCCATTTGGCTTGAGGCAATTTGGCGGCCTCGGTCTGGAATACCTCGACAAACTCGCGACCAATGATCTTGCGCTTCTGCTCAGGATCGGACACGCCTTTAAGGTGTCCCATGAACTGATCCGTTGCATCGACATGAATCACCTTGACGCCCAGATTGCGGGCAAAGGTATTCATTACCTGCTCAGCCTCGTTCAGACGCAACAGGCCGTTATCGACAAACACACAGGTCAACTGATCGCCGATGGCTTTATGAAGCAACGCAGCGACCACGCTGGAATCCACCCCGCCGGATAAGCCCAGGATCACTTCTTCCTTGCCGACCTGGGCGCGTACTTTCTCGACGGCCTCGTTGACGTAATCGGGCATGTTCCAATCGCGACCACAACCGCAGATATCATGGACGAAACGCGCCAGGATATCGCGCCCCTTGAGGGTATGCGTCACTTCCGGGTGAAATTGCACCGCATAATACTTGCGCGATTCATCGGCCATTCCGGCAATCGGCGTGGATTCGTTGCTGGCAATCAACTTGAACCCGGCAGGCAACTCGGTCACCTTGTCACCGTGGCTCATCCAAACGTCGAGCAGGCCATGGCCTTCGGCATTGGCGCGGTCTTCGATACCGTTGAACAAAGCCGAATGGCCGCGCGCGCGAATCTCGGCATAACCGAATTCGCGCTTGTGGGCATTTTCGACCTTGCCACCCAATTGCGCCGCCATGGTTTGCATGCCGTAGCAAATGCCGAACACCGGCACACCCGACTGAAATACCGCATCCGGCGCACGCGGTGTTTCATCCTCGTACACAGAGTTCGGCCCGCCGGAAAGAATGATGCCGGCCGGATTGAATTCGCGGATGAATTCATCGCTAACATCGTGAGAATGAAGCTCGCAATACACCTGCTGCTCGCGCACACGCCGTGCAATGAGTTGTGTGTATTGGGAGCCGAAATCGAGGATGAGAATTTTTTTATGCATAGGCCGTGAGTGAAAAATGGGAAGGTGGCAAGTTCTTGCGTTTCACCTTTCACATTTCACGATTCACCCTTAGTCAACGTGATAGTTAGGAGCTTCCTTGGTGATCTGGACATCATGGACATGCGATTCGCGGATGCCGGCTGCCGTGATCTCGACAAATTGCGCCTTGGTGCGCATGTCTTCGATCGTGGCACAGCCAACATAGCCCATCGAGGCGCGCAGCCCGCCCATGAGTTGGTGGATGACGGCGAGCACGCTGCCCTTGTACGGGACACGACCTTCGATACCTTCAGGTACAAGCTTGTCGGCGTTGGCTTCTGCGTCCTGGAAGTATCTGTCACTGGAGCCTTTTTGCAT
>WBZX01001905.1_pt1 | contig 14878 bp, 8 predicted proteins | sample 5204211 | NCBI WGS metagenome assembly WBZX01 (sample SAMN12344362, study PRJNA552823) | activated sludge metagenome | biome: Activated sludge suspended growth; feature: Nitrification reactor; material: Wastewater; isolation source: activated sludge from nitrification reactor of wastewater treatment...
CGTGCAGACGGAGGACTTTCCGTGGAGCTGGGAGGCGTCCGCGAGGCGCTCCTCGGTGCGGACCTGGGCGAGGCGGACTCCCTCCTTGGGCTCCTTGAAGTTGGACCCCCACTCGACGACGCCGCCTCCGAAGCCGCCTTCGAGCGTGCTCGTGGACGTCAAGTCGACCTGGGGTTTCTCGTAGTCGTAGTCGGCGACCGCATAGAGGCCCGGGATCACCTTCGCGGTGAAGTCGAGGCGGAAGATCCCCCCCTGATCTCCCCTGCGGCGGAAGGTGACTGTCTCCGCGCCGGCCGTGCGGCGGAAGCCGGCCCTGTGGTCCGTGAATACGAGCAGATCACGGTCGTCCTTTTGCTCGAAGAAGAAGCTCACTCCGAGGTGCTCGGTGAGGCGCGACGCGAAGGCGAGGTCGGTCTCGCCGAACTGGACGACGAACTCGCGCGGGGGGTACTCGCCGAGGAGCCGGAGGTCGAGATCGGCTTCGAGGCCGACGTTCTTGGCCTTCGCTTCGAGGATGCTCGGGATGCTCGCGTCGACGTAGATCTCCTGTGTCTCGACGAGGGTGAGCTGGAACGCGCGCGGCACGAGCACCAGGCGGTACGTCGTGAAGGCCGTCTCGCTGTCGAGCATGTCCGTCGCTTCGGAGATCATGCCGCTGATGCGCCGCACGAGGGCGCCGCCGTCGGTGAAGACGATCGCCGCGGCGCGCCCGATGACGCTCTGGAGGTCGAGGCCGTCGGGATCCGTCGAGGCGAGGAAGACCTCGAAGCGGTAGAGGCGGGAGATGCCCTCGGAGCCGGTGATCCGGCTGACCTGGAGCCGCTCGCAGTCGAAGTCCTCCGCTTCAAGCCGGGCCTCGAGGCCGGCGTCGTTCCTCGCGCCCATGGTCCGATGAGCGCAGATGCGCCGCTCCATGTCAACGCACAACACGCGCCCGGGACGCGGCGGCGGCGAACGCGCGAAGGTGGGAGACGTAGGCGGCTCGGGGCGCGCGGACGAGACGCGAAGACCGACCACGCCCTGCTTGTGGAGCAGGGACCACCTGCGTATGATCGCCCGCCTCCTGGAGGGCGAAGGACCTTGGGGAACACCGCGAAAAAGCACGCCGCAAAGAGCCCTCGGAGGGCTGCCTCGCCCGCGTCTCCGGCGATCCGGCTCGTCGCCCGCGAGCCCGCCGTGCAGCAGATCGCGCTCGCCGACGGCGCGACGGTGGAGGTGCACGGCGGCGCCGTCGCCGAGGTGCGGGACGCGGGCGGACGGCTGCTCGTTCGGTACGAGAACGGGCGCGCCGAGATCGCGGCCCCCGCGGGCGATCTGGTGCTCTCGGCGCCGAGCGGGCGCGTCGTCGTGCAGGCCGCCACGGACGTGGTGGTGGAGGCCGCGCGGGATCTCACGCAGAAGGCCGGCCACCGCGCCGAGGTCAGGGCCGAGCGGCTCGATGTCAAGGTGGAAGAAGCCCGGATGACGGCCGGACAAGCGGCTGTCGTCGCGGACAGGATCCTGACGACGGCGCGGGTCGTGTCGCAGAGCGTCGAGCGACTCGAGGTCTCCGCGACTCGCCTGTTCGAGAAGACGCGGGAGACGTACCGCGAGGCGACTGGCCTGCTCCAGACGCGCGCCGGCCGCGTGCGCGCCGTGATCGAGGACGCCTTTTCGATGACCGCCCACCGCACGACGATCACGTCCAAGGAAGAGACGAGCATCGACGGGAAGAAGGTCCTCTTAGGCTAGATCGACGAGGTCCCGGCACCGCCACCTGGAGAACCGACGAAGCATGTTGCCCGCGTCCACCAAAGCAGGGGGAGTCTACTTCGCGATGCCGGACGTCTGCCTGACGCCGGCGCCCCCCGCGCCCCCCGTGCCGGTGCCTTATCCGAACACGGCGCAGCTCGCGTCCGCGAACGGGACGGTGAGCAAGGTGGTCATCGAGAACAAGGAGACGGTCGTGGAGGGCTCCAAGGTCCCGAACAGCAGCGGGGACGAGGCAGGGACCAACGGGGGAGTCACCTCCGGCGTCAACATGGGCCCTGCGACGCCCAAGCAGTTCTCCTCCAAGGTCTTCTTCGGCGGAAAGAAGGCGACCTTCGCGACAGCGATGTCAGCGCACAACGGCTCCAACGCCAACATGCCCGCGGGCGCGCAGATCGCGCCGTCGCAGGCCAAGGTGCTCGTCGGCCCATGAACAAGACTCCCCCGCCCCTCACGATCGGGGGGAAATACCGGGTCGTCCGCCGGCTCGGCCAGGGTGGGATGGGCTCCGTCTACGAGGCGCTCGACGAGGCGGGCGCGCGCGTGGCCGTCAAGGTCATCATGACCGAGCTGGCGAACAACCAGACGCTCGTCGGCCGCTTCGCGCGCGAGGCGCGGGCCGTCTCGGGGATCGACACTCCCCACATCACCAAGTCGCTGGACACGGGGACGGACCCTCTCACGGGGCTCCCTTTCCTGGTGATGGAGCTTCTCGACGGCGAGGACGTGGACCAGCTCGGGCAGCGCCTCGGCCCCCTCCCCGCCGAGCTGGCGCTGCGGATCGCGGCGCAGGGCTGCATGGCCCTTCAAAAGGCGCACGAGGCGCACATCCTCCACCGCGACATCAAGCCGGCGAACCTGTTCCTGGCCCGGTCCGGCGGACACCGCCTCACGAAGCTGCTCGATTTCGGGGTCGCCAAGGTCAAGCCGGAGGTGTCCCGCAGCAACGCGGAGACCGCCGGGCTGACGCGCACAGGCAGTATGCTTGGCTCGCCGCTCTACATGTCGCCGGAGCAGGCCCGCGGCTACAAGGACATCGACTACAGGTCGGATCTCTGGTCCCTGGGCGTCGTCCTCTACAAGATGCTCTCGGGCCGGACTCCCCACGACGACACCGAGGAGCTGGGCGAGCTGATCGTCCTCATCTGCACGGAGCCGCCCCAGCCGATCCAGGATCTGGCGCCCTGGGTGGCCCCGGAGATCGCGGCGGTCGTGCACAAGGCGCTCCGGTTCAGCCCCGGCGAGCGGTACGCGGGCGCCGCCGAGATGCTGGCCGCGCTCCAGGCGCTGATCCGGGGCAACCCGCAGATCGAAGAGGGCATGATCCGGCCGCTGACGGACGCGGAGAAGGCCTTCGTCGCGCCGCGCCTCCAGGCGGATCTCACCGACGCTCCCCCGCCGCGCAAGGGCATCCAGACGACGGGCTCGGGCGTGACGCTGCTGCCGAACATCCCCGCTCCGGCGCCGTCGTACCCGCAACAGGCCCCTTCCTCGGGCGCGCCCATCTCGACGCTGACTGGGGGGGCGATGGGCGCCAGCGTGAGCCCGGGCCCCTACGGCGGGCCGCCACCGGCCTCGGCGGCTTCGCCGCAGCGGTCGATCGGCCCGTGGATCGCGGTGGCCGCGTTCGGCGCGCTGCTCCTCGCGGGGATCCTCGTGGCCCAGTTCACGGGCGTGTTCCGGTCGCCCGCCGCCGCCGGCCCCACGGCCACGGAGACGGCCCCTCCCGCTGAAAAGCCGCGCTCCGTCACGGTGGTGATCCTGCCGGCCACGGCGACGGTGGAGGTCGACGGCGCCCCTGCCAAGGTCGAAGAGGGATTGCTGGAGATCTCCGGCGCCGTCGGCAGCGTCCACAAGGTCCGTGTCGTCTCCGGCGAGACGGAGAAGCTCGTCCGCGTCGTCGTGGCCGAGAGCGGCGCCGTCCCCGCCAAGATCGAGCTGTTCGAGCCCCAGTCCACGGGCACAGCCACCATCGCCACTCCGCAGTTGACAGGCGCCAAGCCCAAGCCCAAGCCCAGCGGCGCCCCCACCACCGACCCGCTCCGAGACAAACGATGACGCCGAGAGCTCGGAAGACCCAAAAAATCCTCCGTGCCCCCCCGTGTCCTCCGTCTCTCCGTGGTGAAAGACGCCCCCTCTCCCCCGCCCCGCTCCGCCGCACGATCGCGCTCGTCCTGGCCCTCGCGTCGTTCGCGACTGCCACTCTCCCCGCCGCGCCCTCCTTCGCGGACGGCACCGCCGACGAGGCCGATCTCCACTTCGATCTCGGCCTCGCGGACTTCGGCAAAGGCAACTACGAGAGCGCCCTCGTCCACTTCTTCCACTCCAATCGGCTCGTCCCCAACCGCAACGTCCTCTTCAACATCGCCCGCACCTACGAGGCGATGAAGCGCTACACCGACGCGCACAGGTACTACGTCGACTCCCGCGAGGGCGAGACCGACGCGAAGAAGAAGGCCGACGCCGACACCGCCATCACGCGCCTCGCCCCGAACGTGGCTGTCCTGAAGGTGACCACACAGCCCCCCGGCGCCACGATCTACATCGATCGAAAGGACCTCGGCTCCCGGGCCGTCTCCCCCCGCGCCCTGGCGCTCCCGGCCGGCAAATACAAGGTGATCGCGGAGCTCCCGGGCTACGAGGAGAAGACGTCCGAGACCGTCGAGGTCACGACAGGCAAGGAGACGGCCGTCACGCTGGAGCTGGCCAAGGTCGTCGGCACCGTCCACGTCGACGTGACGGGCGGCAAGAGCGCGGACGTGCGCGTCGACGACGAGAAGGCGCCCATCGCCTGCACCGCCCCGTGCGACATCCCCCTTCCGCCGGGGCGCCACGAGCTCTACTTCCAGTCTCCGGGGTTCGAGGCGCCGCCGCGCACCGTGGTCGTCACGGCCAAACAGACGTCCACGGCGACTGCCGCTCTCGTGCCGCTCACGGGCTCCGTGGTGGTGAAGGCGGACGAGCGGGACGCCCTCGTCTCCGTCGACGGCAAGCAGATGGGGTTCACGCCCGTCGTGCTCCAGGGTGTCCCCGCCGGCAAGCGGGACGTCACGGTGCAGCTCCGCGGCTTCTCGGACTACAAGAAGAGCCTGGAGGTCCGCCCGAACCAGCAGGCCGACGTCGGCGACATCTCCCTGCGTCCGGCGCGGGAGGTCAACGCCGTGTCGCGCCAGACGGAGACCGTCGACGACGCGCCCTCGTCCGTCACGATCATCGATCGGCGCGAGCTCCAGGCCTTCGGTTACCCGACGATCGCCGAGGCGCTGCGCGGCGTGCGCGGCGTCACGCTCAACAACGACCATGCCTATGCCTCGGTGTCCATCCGCGGCGTCGGCCAGCCCAACGACTACGGCAATCGCCTCCTCGTCCTGTCGGAGGGCCAGAGCCTCAACGACAACCTCCTCAACAGCTCCTATGTCGGCTCGGACGGCCGGGTCGATCTCCACGACGTGGACCGCATCGAGGTCGTGCGCGGCCCGGGCTCGCTCCTCTATGGAACGGGCGCTTTCTCCGGCCTCGTGAACCTCGTGACGCGCCCCCGGGAGGAGCCGGACGCCGTCGAGGTGGGCTTCGGCGGCTACGACAACGGGGCGCTCCACGGCCGGGTCGGGGGTCACTACCACTTCACCAAGGACGCGGGGGTGTGGGCGAGCGCCACCGTCGGGCGGTCCGAAGGCTACGATCTCCCCGTGCCGGGCCTCGCCGAGAGGGGCGGGAGGGTGCCTGTCGCGCACGGCACCGACGGGTTCACGGGCGGCGGCACGGCGGGGCGCTTCTATTACAAGAGCCTCACGGCGCAGTGGTTCTTCCACCAGCGCGAGCAGACGCTCCCCGTCGGCGGATACGGCACCACGTTCGACGACCCGCGCAGCCACTTCAACGATCGCCGCTACATGGCGGAGGTCCGCTTCGAGCCGCGCCTCTCCGAGAAGTGGCAGGTCCTCGCGCGCGCGCACGCCAACAGGTACGAGTTCCACTCCGTCTACCAGTTCCAGGACGAGATCACGGGCCACTCCGAGAACAGGGAGAGCCTCATCGGCACCTGGTTCGGCGCCGAGGCGCGCCTCGTCTACAACCCCCTCCCGTGGCTCCGGATCACCGCCGGTGGAGAGGGCCAGTACCACCCCGAGGCCTCGTTCCAGGGGTCGAGCGCGACGCTCGCGGGCGGCAAATCGAGCTACCTGGACGCGCAGAGCCCCTACCAGTTCGGCGCGGGATACGCCCTGATCGAGGGGTCCCCGGCGAAGTGGGTGAAGTTCGTGGCCGGCGCCCGCGTGGACGTCTATTCGACGTTCGGCCCCATCGTCGTGCCGCGCGCCGCGCTCATCTTCAAGCCGGGGACGGGCGACGTCCTCAAGATCATGGGCGGCCGCGCCTTCCGCGCCCCCAGCATCTACGAGCAGATCTACAACGACGGCGGCCAGTCCACCGCGCCCGGCAACCAGCCGGACCGCGGGATCGCCCTCGGGCCGGAGTCGATCTATTCGGGGGAGATCGAGTACTCCCACCGCTTCCAGGAGGACTGGATCGCCCTCGCCGCGGGCCACGCGAGCTACATCGAGGGGTTGATGACGACGGTCCAGGACAGCCCTGGATCGCAGCTCTACCGCTACGCGAACAGCACCGTCCCTGTGTTCGTGGCCGGCGGCGACGTGGAGCTGCGGCGCGACTGGCGGCGCGGCTTCATGATGGCGGCGACCTACGGCTACCAGCACACGCGCTTCCTCGACGCCGGCCTCTCCAACCCGCGCCTCGTGAACGCGCCCGAGCACCTCGCGTCGCTGCGCGCGGTCGCCCCGGCGATCAAGGAGCTGGTCTCGTTCGGCGCGCGCTTCTCGCTGGAGTCGCCGCGGAGAATACGGAGTGATTACAGCGGCACGACGGGCACGACGCTGATCGCGGACGCCACGATCTCCGGCTTCGTGCGCGACATCGGGGTCCGGTACGTGGTGGGCGTCTACAACATCGCGGACAGGCGCTACGAGATCCCCGTCTCGGACACCTTCGCGACGCGGACGCTGCCCCACAACGGCCGGACGTTCCTTGTGGACGCCCTGTGGACATGGCCCTGAGCCGGCCCCCCGCGTGAATGGGAGTCTCACGTTTTTCAAACACCGCCCTTCCACCAAACGTGACGCGGCGGCGCGCAACTGAGTAGACTCTCTGCCGTGATCACGCTCGACGTCGACGACGACGCGGGTCCTGCTTGGTTCTCCGCGGCAGAGCACGGCGCGCTCGGCGATGTCTTTCGCGTCTACGAGGCGAACAGCGACGCTGTCGTCGCCCACGCGCTCCTGACGGCGATCACCCACCCGGAGTTCGCACCGCTGCTGAAGGGCCTGACGCAGGCCATGATCCCCACCGCCAACGCCGTCGGCCGCGAGCGCATCCGCCGCGCCGCCGCGAGCGACTGGGGCATGTACGAGACGATCCTCCGCGCGGAGGCCGCCGGCTACGCGAAGGTCGGGATCACGTTCACGGGCTGGTGCGATCTCGTCACCGCCGTCGGCGAGCACTTCACCCCGCTCTTGATCCGCGCGTACGGCGGCGAGCCGGAGCGGCTCTCGGCGGCCCTGCTCGTGCTCCAGCGGTTCCTCGGGCGCACGCTGGCGACACTGGGTCAGGGGTACTCGCAGACCCGGGACGCGCGCATGCGCCAGAGCGAGGCCGCGCGGGCCGCGCTCGTGGAGAGCACGCTCGACGCGATCGTCAGCATGGACGAGAGCGGCAAGATCATCGAGCTCAACGCCGCCGCCGAGGCCACGTTCGGCTACCCGCGGGCCGAGGCGCTCGGGCGGCTCCTCGCGGATCTCCTCATCCCCCCGGGGCCCGAGCGGGACGCGCACTTCGCGGGGCTGCGGCGGCACCTCGCGACGGGCCGCAGCCGGATCATCGGGAAGCGGCACGAGATGACCGCGCTGCGGCGCGACGGGACGCTGATCCCCGTGGAGCTCACGGTGATCCGCATCGACGTGAGCGGGCGCCCCACGTTCACCGCGTTCCTGCGCGACATGTCGGAGCGCAGGCGGGCCGAGGAGGCGCTCCGCCGCGTGGAGGCGCAGCTCCGCCAGACGCAGAAGATGGAGGCGATCGGCAAGCTCGCGGGCGGCGTGGCGCACGACTTCAACAACCTGCTCTCCGTGATCCTCAGCTACGCGGAGATCCTCGGCGACAGCCTGCACGCGGGCGATCCGATGCTCGCCGACGTCCGCGAGATCGAGGCGGCGGGCAAGCGGGCGGCCGAGCTGACGAAGCAGCTCCTCGCCTTCAGCCGGCAGCAGGTGCTCGAGCCGCAGCTCCTGAACCTCAACGACGTCGTCGCGCAGCTCACGAGGATGCTGAAGCGGCTCATCGGCGAGGACATCGAGCTCCAGGTGCTCGCGCGCGCCGAGCCGGCGAACGTCCGCGTCGATCGGAGCCAGCTCGAGCAGGTGATCGTGAACCTCGTGATGAACGCGCGCGACGCGATGCCCGCGGGCGGGACGCTGACGATCGAGACGGCGAACGTGACGCTCGACGAGGCCGCCGCCGCGGAGCACCCCGGCGCGTCGCCCGGGCCGCACGTCCTCCTCGCGATCCGCGACACGGGCGCCGGGATGGACGCCGCCACGATCACCCGCATTTTCGAGCCTTTTTTCACCACGAAGGAGGTCGGGCAGGGCACCGGCCTGGGCCTCTCGACCGTCCTCGGGATCGTCCAGCAGAGCGGCGGGATCGTCTGGGCCGAGAGCGAGGTCGGCTGCGGGACGGCCATGGCGGTGTGCCTGCCTTGCGCGAGCGAGGCCCCGATCGGCCTCAGCGTGCCGCCGCCGCCTTCCTCCGGGGCGCTGCGCGGCTCCGAGACGATCCTCCTCGTCGAGGACGACGCGCGCGTCCGCCAGGTCACGCGCACGATCCTGGAGCGGTACGGCTACCACGTGCTGGAGGCGGAGGGCGCCGACGAGGCGACGCTCCTCTGCGAGCAGCACGGGGCGGCGATCCACCTGCTGCTCACGGACGTGGTGATGCCGCGGACGAGCGGTCCCCTCCTCGCGGAGCGGCTCGGGCACGCGCGCCCGGACATGGCGGTCCTCTTCATGTCCGGGCACGCGGGCGAAGCGATGGCCCACCACGGCATCCTCGACACGGGCGGCGCCTTCCTCCAGAAGCCGATCACGCCGGAGGCCCTCGCGCGCAAGGTCCGCGAGGTCCTCGGCCCGCGGTCGGCGGACGACCTCGATCGTGATCGCGCGCGGCGGAGCCGGCGTCGCGTATGATGCGCCACCGTGGACGCCCTCGCCGTATTCCGTCGTGCGCTGCTCCCCGCGGCGTGGGCCATCGCGCAGGCCGGGTGCTCGCTCCTCGCTGAGGACGCGCTCTCCAGCAAGCCCGGGAGCGGCGGCGGCGGCGCGTCGAGCACGACGAGCACGACGAGCACGACGGGCGGTCAGGGGGGCGAGACGTCGACCACGTCGAGCACGACGTCCGTGGACTGCTCTCCGGCGTGCGCGGCCCCGCAGGCTTGCTGCGACGGCGCGTGCGTCGATCTGTCCGCGGACGACGCGCACTGCGGCGCCTGCGGGACCGCGTGCGGCGCCGAGCACTGCTGCGCGGGCGCGTGCGCGGACACGTCGTCGGATCCAGCCCACTGCGGCGAGTGCGGCGTCGCGTGCCCGGGCACCGCCTGCGTCGGCGGCAAGTGCTCGTCCGTGTGCCTGCTCCCGTACCAGAACTGCGACGGCAACATCCTCGTCAACGGCTGCGAAGTGGACCTCTCGTCGGACCCGCTCCACTGCGGCGGGTGCGGCCTCGCGTGCCCTCCCGGCGGCGCGTGCGACGGCGGCGTGTGCAAGTGTCCCGCGGGCCGGCTCGACTGCGACGGCCTGGCCGGGACCGCGTGCGAGGTCGACGCGACGAGCGACCCGATGCACTGCGGCGGGTGCGGCAACGCGTGCGGCCCCGGGATGGCGTGCGTCGCGAGCCAGTGCGTCTGCACGAAGGGCCTGGGCGACTGCGACGGCATGACGGAGAACGGGTGCGAGGCGCCGCTCGACAGCGTCACGCACTGCGGCTCCTGCGCCCCTTGCGGCCCCGGCATGGTGTGCGACGCGACGCTCGCCTGCGTGTGCGACGCGGCGCACCTCGACTGCGACGCGGGCGCGCCCGGCTGCGAGGCGAGCAAGACCGATCCCGCGACATGCGGGGCGTGCGACGTGACGTGCGCCGCGCCCAAGCCGCTCTGCGACGGCGCGGCGTGCCTCGCGTCCTGCACGGGCGGCCTCACGCTGTGCGGCGGCGCGTGCGTGGATCTCGGGAGCGATGCGGGCAACTGCGGCCAGTGTGGTCAGGCCGTGATCGCACACCAGCACTGCGACGCCGGGGTGCTCGTCTGCGACGCCGGCTTCGGCGACTGCGACGGCCTCTCCGGCACCGGGTGCGAGACGGATCTCGCGGTGACGGCCGCGCACTGCGGCGCGTGCGACGTCGCGTGCAAGGCGGGCGCGATCTGCGGCGGCGGCGCGTGCGCGTGCGGCGCGAGCACGCCGAACGACTGCGGCGCGGACTGCCGCCTCTGCTGCGACGCCGCGGACTGCAACGACGGCAACGGGTGCACGACGGACACCTGCCTCTCGGGCGGGACCCAGTGCAAGCACACGGGGTGCGTCGGGGGCGCCCACTGCTGCGGCCAGGCCGCCTGCTTCCAGTGCTGCTCGGACGCCGACTGCGGCGGCAACAAGGTCTGCTCCGGCAACACCTGCATCACGCCGTGCCAGCCGCCGCTCGTCGCCTGCGGAGGGCAGTGCGTCGACACGAACACGAGCGCCGCGAACTGCGGCGCGTGCGGCAACACCTGCCTCGCGGGGCGCACCTGCTCGGGCGGGAGCTGCACGCCCCCGTGGGTCGACATGGGCGCGAGCCCCCTCTCGGCGCGGACGTACGCCGCCGCCGCGTGGACGGGCTCGAAGGCGCTGATCTGGGGCGGGCACGACGCCGCGGCCGACAAGGCGGACGGCGCGCTCTACGACCCCGTCCTGGGCGTGTGGACGGCCATGGGGGCCTGCCCGATCACTCCGCGTATTCTAGCTTCGGCGGCGCCCATGGGGCCCGACGTGCTGATCTGGGGCGGCGGCCCCGGCGCGGGCCAGACGGCGCTCGGCGACGGCGTTCGCTACACGGTGGCGACGGGCGCGTGCGTGCCTGTCTCCGCGCAGGGAGCGCCCGCGCCGCGCCGCGCGCCGATCCTCGTGTGGACCGGCTCGGCGGTGCTGTTGTGGGGCGGCACGGCCGGCGGCTCGCCCGTCGAGGGCGGCGCCCTCTACTCCCCGCCTCCGCAGGACACGTGGGCGCCCTTGGCGAGCCTCGGCGCTCCGCCCGTGCGGGCCGGCGCCGCGTGGGCGTGGTCGGGCTCGGAGCTCTACCTGTTCGGCGGCGAGGACGCGGGCGGCGCCGACGTCGCCGACGCGCGGGCGTACAACCCCGTGACCGACAAGTGGCGCACGCTCCCGTCGTCGGGCGCGCCGTCCGCGCGGCACGACGCCTTCATGGGGTGGGCAGGCGGCCAGCTGCTCGTGTGGGGCGGTCACGACGCGAACGGCTACCTCGCCACCGGCGCGCGGTACGATCCCGTGGCCGACGCTTGGTCCACGCTCAGCTCCAACGGCGCGCCGAGCAAGCGCGCGCGCGTCGAGCGGGACACGGGCTGGACTGGCTCGACGGCCGCCGAGTGGCTGGTGTTCGGGGGAGTCGACGTCACCGGACCGAAGACCAACGGCAAGCGCTACGCGATGGCCTCCGGCACGTGGGCGCCCATCCCGGCCAGCTCGGGGAAGGAGCACGAGCGCGGCGTGGGCCTCTGGACGGGCGCCGAGCTGATCCTGTGGTCCGGCCTCGACAACGGCGCGCTCGACGGCGCGGGGGAGCGCTACAAACCGTGAGCCACAAGGACGCGAAGATCCGCGCCTTCTTCGTGCCTTCACGGGGAGGACGGAGTCCGCTCAGCGGAGGCGGAGCTCCGCCTGGCGGAGCGGAGTCCGCAGCGGAGCGGACGCAGTCCTCGACGTTGTTCGTACGGCGCGCGCGGCGGGGCCTCGCGTTCACGCTGGTCGTGGCGGCCGCGATCGCCGCGCCGGCGCTGCCGCCCCATCGCTCCGCGCGCGCCGACGACGGGAACGCCGCCGACGTCGCGACAGCGCGCGATCTCTTCATCCAGGCGTCCGCGGCCGCGCAGAAGGGGAGCTGGGAGGAGGCGCGGGCCCTCTACGAGCGCTCCCTCGCGCTGAAGCGCGCCGCCATCACGCTCTACAGCCTGGGCGTCGCGCAGAAGCGAACGGGCCAGTGGGTCGAGGCGATCGAGAGCCTCCGCGCGTTCCTCGCCGAGCCGAGCGCGACCGCCACCAAGGCGTACGAGGGGCCCGCGCGCGACGCGATCGTGGAGCTCACGCCCAAGCTCGCCCACGTCACGGTGACCCTCGCCGGCGGCGCCCTCGAAGGCGCGCGCGTGGAGATCGACGGCCGGCGCGTGCCCGACGCGGCGCTCGGCGCGGCGCGACCTTTGAACCCCGGCGCGCACGTCCTCACGGCCACGGCGCCCCATCGAACGCCGGTGAAGCGCGACGTGACGGTGAAGGAGGGCGAGAGCACAGCGGTCGAGCTGGTGCTGGAGATCGAGCCGCCCGCGCCGTCGGCGACGGCATCGGCGGGCCCGGCGGGGCCCGTGACGAGCGGAGCGCCCGCGGGGACATCCGCCGCCACGGCGCAGGCAACGGGGACCGCCACGGCGCCTCCGTCGCTGCCGGGCGAGCCCTCCCGAGTCCTCCCGGTGACGCTCCTCGTCGGCGGAGGCGCGCTCCTGGCCGGCGGCATCGCGATGGGGCTCACGGGCGTCTCGGACGCCGGGAGCGCGCCGACGCGGGACGGCCCCGACGCGCGGCGCGCCCGCACCGAGGCGCTGATCGGGGACATCCTCGCGGGCGCGGGCGTCGCGGCGGCCGCGGCGGGCGTCGTCGTGCTCGTCGTCCGGTGGCGCTCCGCGGCCCCCGCCTCTGCGCCGCCCGCCGCGGTGACGCTCGGCCCGGCCGGCATCGCGGTGCGCGGCCGCTTCTGAGTCGAGCGATCGCGTCCGAGCGCGGGCTCGGCTAGCTAGCTCAGCCCCTTCGATCCGCCGCCTGTCTGGAGCTTGAGACGCGCTGTCGTGAGCCGCCGCCACACCTCGCTCGGCGCCGAGTGGAGCGGGGCGCCCGGGAGCTCGCCCTGGACGACGCAGAGCTCGATCAGCGTGTGGATCGTGTGGCGCAGCCGATCGGGCGCGACGGGCTTGGGCAACACCGGGCCCAGCGCCGCGAGCCGCGCGACGTCCGGCGCGCTCGTGCCGGCGGCCGCAAGCAGGAGCAGCCGCGGATCGCCCTTGGGGAGCCCCAGGCTCTCGACGAACGCGGGCACCGGGCCGACGGTCGCCGCGTCCAGGACGAGGATGTCGGGCGGGAGCTGGACAGCGACGCGCTTCGCCGCGGCCAGCGTGCGCGCGCCGACGAACTTGCAGTCCTCGTCCGCGAGCAGCTCTTGCAGGAGCTCGTGGGTCTGACGATCGGAGTCGACCAACAGAATCAGCGGCAGGGAGGGCGGCACGGGATCTCCTTTCGCGAGCGAAATTCAGCTCGTCAGAAGTTGGGCACGGTCGGGACGGGCAGCGCTGTCTGCGGAGGCCGCGCCGAAGCGGGCCGCGGCGGGACCGCGGGCTTCCGCGCGGACGCCGTCGCGGAGGGAGCGGGCACCTCCGCGGTCTTCGCGGGCTCGGCGATCGCGACGGTGACCACGGGCGGCGCCGGCACGACCTCGGGGACGGACGTGAGCGCCTTCGGCGGCGGCGGCGGCGCTGTCGCGACGTCGGGCCGCCGCTGTGCGAGCCAGCCGGCGACGGCGACGAGGGCCAGCACAGCGAGGCCGAGGAGGACGGTGGGACGACCCCGAGCGACAGCCGGAGCGGAGACCGGGGGAGGCTCGGAGACCACTTGCCGCGGTGGCTCCTGCTCGGTGGCCGCGGGGGCGGCGCGCGTCGGCGCGGAGGAGCGCGGGGCGCCGCTCTTCGGGGCGGGGGCGAAGGCCGCCGAGTGCCGGCTCGTCCGGATCCACCCGACCTCGAGCGACGTGCCCATCACGTCCTCGGTGATGCCCGCGAGCGTGGCCCACGCCGCGAGCTCGCGGCCGAGCGTCAGCATGTCGGGCAGGCGAGCGTCGAGGGGTTTTTCCAGCCCCCGCGCGAGGATCTCCCACAGCGGCTCGTCGCCCGCGCCGAAGTCGCAGCTGGGCGTGGGCTCCTCGTTGAGGATCGCGTGGAGGAGCGCGTGGTGGTTCGGCCCGCTGAAGGGCCGCACGCCCGTGATCATCTCGTAGAGCATCACGCACATCGACCAGACGTCCGTGCGCTCGTCGACCCGCGTCTCGCCGCGGGCCTGCTCGGGCGCCATGTAATCGGGGCTGCCGAGCACCGCGCCCGCCTCGGTGAGCCGGCGCGCGCGGCTGTCGCCCGTCACCATCGCGATGCCGAAATCGACGAGCTTGGGCACCGTGACCCCCGCGTCCGAGGTCGTCATCACGACGTTGTCGGGCTTGAGATCGCGGTGGATGATCCCCTTCGCGTGCGCCGCGACGAGCGCGTCGATCAGCGGCAGCACGAGCTGCACCGCCAGCGTCGCCGGGAGGCGGCCGCGCGAGTCGATGAGGTTCGCGAGCGACGCGCCGTGGAGGTACTCCATCGCGAGGAACGGCTCGCCGCGCGCTGTCTGCCCGACGTCCAGGACGCGGACGATGTTCGGGTGGTTGAGCTGCGCGGTGGCCCGCGCCTCGCGCTGGAGCCGCTCGGCGAACTCGGCGCCGGAGAGGAAGGGCCGGAGCACCTTGATCGCGACGTCGATCCCCAGCACCTGCTGGTGCGCCACCCACACCGTCCCCATGCCGCCGGAGCTGAGGACCCGCCTCAGCTCGTACCGATCACAGAGGACGTCCCCGGGCTTGTGCGCGTCCGAGGGAGGCCCTCCGCCGTGGCTCGCGGGAGCCGCACCATCACCGACGTCGACGCCGCTGTCGATCGGCGACCTTTCTCGGGTGGGGCGACTCACTTTGTCCTGCATGGCTCGGCGCGCGCTGCCAAGAG
>WBZX01001906.1_pt1 | contig 14876 bp, 10 predicted proteins | sample 5204211 | NCBI WGS metagenome assembly WBZX01 (sample SAMN12344362, study PRJNA552823) | activated sludge metagenome | biome: Activated sludge suspended growth; feature: Nitrification reactor; material: Wastewater; isolation source: activated sludge from nitrification reactor of wastewater...
GCCGCGACTTCATCGAGACGAATGCGCTGAGGGCGGCGAATATCGACGTGTAGCGGCCTACGGCCACCGTAGGGCGCCGAATTAACTGCGACTCGCGCCACAGTTCTGCGACTGGCGGTTGCTAGTTGGTGCGACTGGCCTACATCCTCCTGGGGGCGCTCGGTGGTGTCTCCGGCTCGATGTAGGTGGCGGTTACGATTTGCCAGGGGCTGGCAGCGCTCGTCGCGCCGCCATCTAGTCGGCCGGATTGATGACCGCTTAAGCTGCCAGAACACGGAGTCCTGCTCGACCCGGATGGATCCACCATGTGCCGCGTGACGGACGCTCCCGCTCGAGACGGGCCTCCGTGACATCAGCTGTCGGTCCAGGCACCGGCCGAATCGCCTAGGCTCGCCGCAATCTTCGCGACCGGTACTCGAACACGACCGATCTCCAACAAGTCGTGCCAGATGCCGACCTCGACAGGATCCTCATCCAATCTCTTTGGCAGCTTGTGCAAGTCGTAGAGGTCACCGGCATATGCATGTGACCACGCCGCGCCTGATGCCTCAACGCCAACCAGCCGACCGCGTGCACGAAGCTTCAGCATCTCGCCGTCAAAGCTCAAGACGAAGCGACCAGGTGCTGGTGGCCATCCCGCCATCTGCGTACCAAGTTTCAGCAAGTGCCGGAGATCTTCGCGCACGACGGTGCAATGGGGGCGCATCATGCGCAGTCGCGCCGTCTCCTCGGCTTGAATGCGAAGCTCGAGACGTCTGCGCTCCCACGGAAGAAGATGCTGTAGACCACGGCCACGCTCGAACCAGTCCACTGCCGCCAAGGGCTTGAAGCCAATTCCAACGGCGAACGCTAGCCACGCAGCTACTTGATCGGAGGACTCTACAGCCAGCGGCATCGATTGCTCGATGTACTTGAGCGTTTGGCCGTTCGCAGCGGTGCCGCCGACGAGGAACTCGGGCCGGAGAAAAACGCTAGTGACCTGAGCGGCGCGGATGTCAATGCCGCCGCCCTTGAAGGCATATGCTGGCTCCAAGTCTGTGGCAGTACCCCATACGGGAATGAAGCCGAGAACCGGCAAGATCTCTCGCACCGAAACGATGGGGAGTGGCAGTTCGGCTTCCATCAGGCGGGCGAATTGACTCGCGGGCCAGCGTCAAGCAGCGTTGGACTCAGCGGCGGTTGAGGCTCGGCCCTCGTACGCCATCAGGATGAAAGGCTTCACTACATTGCGCATGCCAACAACGCACAACTTACAGTGGAGAATCGTCATGGCAGGCTACTTCGAACTCAGCAACGCGGCCGGCAGCCAGTTCAAGTTCAACTTGAAGGCTGCGAACCATCAAGTGATCCTGAGCAGCGAGTTGTACAAGACGAAAGCGTCTGCACAGGACGGGATTGCTTCAGTTCAGAAGAACGCCGCCTCAGATGATCGATTCGAGCGCAAGCAGGCGAAGGACGGGTCGCACTTCTTTGTGCTCACAGCGACCAATGGGCAGACCATCGGCAAGAGCGAGATGTACACGACGGTTGGCGCGATGGAGAATGGCATCGCATCAGTGAAGACCAACGCTCCAGCGGCAACGATCAAAGACCTGACGTCCTGACGGTTCGGCCGACGGACAGACCGCATTTCTGCACTGGTGAGCCGGTGATCCCGACACCGTCACGGAAGATGACGACGGTGACCGATGCACTCGCGGATCATGAATTGCTCCTAGGTGAGTGACCGCAGCTCGTCGTCGTACTGATGGCCCGACACTGGCGATCACACGATTGGGCGAGGGCGGTAGGCTGGTTGCAGCGTCGCTCCATGCCGAGCTACTCGTTCATACGAGATCCTCAGGTACGCGAGTCACGATAGTCCGCCGCTTCTCCAGCGCCGTGCGACCCGTGCGGGTGGCCCACGCGTTCTCGGTTCGCATCCATGACGGGATGCCTGCCGGGACGTCAAAGGATGGGATGTCAGGAAGGTCAGAAGCCTTGAAGCCTGTCCCATAGGGCGTCACCGGCCCGGGCCAGTCTCTATCGGGCATCGCCTCAAGAGCCTGCAGCCCTGTGTTCCAGTTCTTGAGAAGCGTCTTGATCGCCGCGCCGCGCAGAGCCGCCGTCCTTGCGGAACTCTCGGGCCAGGTCGGATGAATGAGCGGCACAAACTGCAGGGCAGGACGCCCTGCGGCAGCAGGTGACTCCAGCCAGTCTTCCCACGCCGTCTTGGCCAAGCCGCCCAAAGCCACGACGGCGCCGATAGGCTGGCTATCGAGAATCGCTGCGATCCAACGATTGCGATAGGCAACGATGGTCGGATCGTGAATGTGCTTCTCCCCACCTTTCTGTCCGTAGACGCTGTACAGGAAGGCGTTGATGAAAACATAGCTGCGATCAAACCCCAGGCGCTTTAGAAAGCCCTGCGCCCGCTTGCCTGCAGTGCCCACCAAGATGCGCCGCACAATCACCTCGTGCTGCGCCGGGTCTTGCCCGATCAACAGGATCCGAGCGGTGCCGTCCAAGCGCCCCCGGTGAAATACAGGCCCCCACTCCGTGCGGAAGTCGGCCGGCGGATAGGCATCTTCTCCTGGGTATTCGGAGACCAGCGTCGCGAACGGTTCCAGGTGATATCCGGGATCAAACGGTGTACCCATATCTGCTCCTCACCCAGGTGACTTGCCAACTGTGATCCTGGAGCCTCCAGAGCGCTCTCCCTTGTTTGAAGTCATTCGCGCCACTCTTGGACTCCGTTAGGCATTGACGACCCAACGGCTCCGGCGCCCAATTGCCTGCAGTCTCGAAGGGAGTTGGCATTGGCCTTCGCCATAGCAGGTCGTATCGTCCCGTTGACGCTGCAGACGTCAGTTGCGGCGTCTGAGTCGGCGGCGTTCAAGGGCCGTGTTTGGATTCGTAATGACGGCAGCATTGCCGGGGTCACGCGAGGGTCCCGGGCGGTCCCGCCTCCGGGCATGTCTGGCGTGCAGGTTGTCGACGTCGGTGACAGCCTGGTGCTTCCTGGCTTCATCGACCTTCACAGCCATCTCGCCTACGCGACGCTGCCGCTGTGGACGCAGCCCGGACGCACCGTCCCGTACCCGCACCACGACAGTTGGCCTGGTCAATCGACCTACGCGCCCGACGTCACCTGGCCCGCCTATGCTTTCCTGACCGCGTGCCCCGAAGAACTGCTGGCCTATGCCGAGGTGCGTGCATTGATCGGTGGCACAACCAGCATCCAGGGCTCGCCACCGAGCAATCGACCGCTGGACGGATGGCTCATACGAAACGTGGAGGACGAGCGCCTCGGTGGGGTGTTGCCGTCAACCCGAGTCCTCGCTTCGACCCTGACGCTCAAACCGGACCAGTTGGGTTCGCGGGCCAACAAGATGCGCACAGGCTCGACCTTCATCTACCACTGTGCCGAGGGCCAGCGAGGGTCGATCGTCGAACGCGAATACCAAGCCCTGCGGATGGCGGGATGCCTTCAGCATCAACTGGTTGCGATCCACACCAACGCGCTTGACTCATCGGCCTACGCAGCCTGGGCGGAGGCCGGGACGGTCGTCTGGTCACCGTTCTCGAATTTGTGGCTCTACGCCGATACCACCGACGTACCCGCAGCGCGCACGAGCGGGCTTCGGGTGTGCATTGGCTCGGACTGGGCACCATCCGGCACGCGCAATGTGCTGGGCGAGTTGAAGGTGGCACACCTCGTTGCCCAAGCCCGAGGGTGGGATCTCCCGCCATTCGACCTGGTTCGGATGATCACATGCTGGCCGGGCGATGCGCTCGCGACGGCTTGGGGGCGCCAGCTCGGTCGCCTCGAGGCGGACGCTCTCGCAGACGTGACCGTGATCGCTGCCAAGCGCGGCGTGGACCCGTTCAAGCGAGTGTTGAACGCCACCGAGCGTGACGTTCGACTGGTGGTGGTAGGTGGTCGTCCGACCTTTGGCGAAAGCGCGTTGATGACGGCAGCGGGCGCCTCGCAGACGACAGCACTGACCGTTGGCGGGGTCGAGAAGCGACTGGCAATGACGAGGTTCATCGGAGAGCCGTTGGTCTGGTCCTTTGCAGATGTCCTCTCGCGGATGAAGGAGGTGAGACAGGATCCCAAGGGCGAGATCGAGCGGGCTCGAGCCAATGCGCTCGGTGCCATCGCGCGCGGCGATCCTCCGCCACTGCGACTGGCATTGGACATGCCGACTGGCCGGGTGCCGATCGGTGGCTTGCCCAAGGACCTGACCCAGATCAGCGTGCCTCCTGTCCAGCCGATCGAACATGACTCGAGCTTCTTCCAGTCGATCTCGGGCCGTGGCTTCCATGGTGGCTTGCTCGACGGACTGGCTGCCTTCTATATCTGATCATGGCCACTATCGACCGAAACCAGCTGAGCGCCGCGCAACGCGGCTCGCTACTGGCAGATGTGCTCGCAGCCCCAAGAGCTGCGGCAGTTCTCGCCGCTGACGGGGGCCGCAAGCCAACGCTCGACGGCGGGGAGCGTTTGGCCATCGTCGATACATTGATTGCTGTTCTCAGCGGGGCCTACTGCCATCTGGTACAGAAGCACGCAGGCTACGCCGTCGACCCGGTACAGGCTCTGCAATTGCTTCGCCTGCGCGCGACGTCGATGTCGGAGACGGCGTTTCATCTTGCCGTCACCTCGATCATCAGCGGGCTGCGGGATGCGCACACGCGCTATTCCGGACCGAGATCGCTGAAGGGGCGGGTAGCCGTATTGCCTTTCCTTGTCGAGCAGTACGGTACCGTCGACGCGCCGCGCTTTCTGGTCTCGAAAGTATCTGACCGACGCCTGATTGCGGACCGCCGGTTCGGCACGGGCGTGGAGCTTGTCTCATGGAACGGTGTCCCGTTTGCCCGCGCAGTGGACCTGCACGCTGAACGCGAAACTGGTGGCCGACCCGACGCACGACTGGCTCGGGCAATCGAGACGCTAACCGTACGCCCGCTCGAACTCGGGCCGCCGCCTGACGAGATGTGGGTCATCGTCGGCTATCTCGACGGACAGACTGTCCGGGAGATCCGGATGCCGTGGCGAGTCATCTCCCCGGAGGCGGGGCCCAGCGGGCATCAGACAGGATCGCGCGCATCGCGGCTCATGGCGTTGGACCGCACGGGAGAGCTTCGTCGCCGTGCGCGCAAGTTGCTCTACTGTGGAGAGCTCTGGGCCGCCGAGGGCAAGAGGGAACCCCGGGCCCGTGCTGCCGGCTGGCTTAGCACCTCCATGCCTGACGTGTTGTCTGCGAGACGTATCCAGATTGGCGGCCAGAACTTCGGGCATCTGCGGGTCTGGACGTTCGATGTCGATGACGACGACGCCTTCTTGGCGGAGGTCATCCGACTCGTCGAGAAGCTGCCACAGGATGGACTCATCATCGATCTTCGAGGCAATCCTGGCGGTCTCATTTGGGCCGCGGAGAGGATGCTGCAGCTGTTCACTCCCGCGGCAATAGCGCCCACCCGATTCAGCTTGCTGGCCACTCCAATGACTCGCGCAATGGCGCGCAGCCCGTTCAATCGTCTCGAACTCGAGGCCTGGGCAGCGTCGCTCGAAGCGGCGCTCTCTACGGGAGACAGTTACTCGCAACCGCTACCGATCACAGACCCAAGCTGGTGCAACGACATCGGCCAGCGCTACAGCGGGCCGGCACTGTGTGTGGTCGATGCGAACACGTACTCGTCAGGTGACCTGTTCTCCGCGGGGTTCGCGGACAACAACATCGGGCCGGTCATTTGCATTGGAGAGGCTTCTGGTGCGGGCGGTGCAAACGTCTGGACGAGTAACGACCTCAGGGATGCGCTGTCGGAGACGGACTTCGCTCTTGATGCGCTACCCGATGGTGTGGCGTATTCGGTTGCCATCAGGCGGGCTACTCGCAGCGGGCTGTCTGATGGACTTCCCATCGAAGACATCGGCGTTCAGGGCATTCCGTACGCCATGACGCGTGATGACTTGTTGCACGACAACCGAGATCTGCTTGCCTTCTGCGCCAGTCAATTCAAGGGCACGGAAGTTACGCATCTGGAGGCAACGCGCAGCGCCAGCACGCTGACTGTCGTTACGCGTGGGCTGGATCTCCTTGAGGTTTATGCCGATTCCAGTCCAGTGTCCGCAGCGATGCCGATATCAGACGGTCGCCATCGTATCGATGTCCCAACGCAAGCAACTGTAGACGTGATCGGACGTGTGCGCGGCGAGATCCGACAGCGGCGACGGCTTCTGATGGCTTGAGGTAGACCAGGCGCGGGATAACCGTCGATGTGGCGTCGCTTCAACTGATTGCAATCGCTCAGGATAGACGGATGACCAACCGCACGGCCCCGGCTCCGACCTGCATAGGCCACCGACGTGGATGTTCGGCGCGCGTTCCCAACCCGATTTGCCTCGGCGGCCAGCGATCACTATGACACCATGAATTAGGGAGGCAAACAGCCACTCGTAAGAGTAGGCGATGACTTGCCAGCTTTCTTCTGCCAGAGTGGTCTTCGCGAAGCGTGGACGAGGAGCCCAGAACTTCGTCTATGGCACGAGTGGCAACGCGTAAGCGCAGGAAAGGCGAACCGGACAAGGTGAGCGAAGTTGTAAAGCTATAGGAGGACACGCGATGGGAACCCCAGAGGCCCTTCACCAGGGAATGCTCGACATCTCGGGCTTCATCCTCCCCTACGCCGTCGCTCTGGCGGCGCTGGGGGCGCTGACGGTCGCTCTGCTCGAGGCGTGGAAGAAGGTGTTCGCAACGCTGCCGCGCTTCCATCGGAAGGCGGTCTGCCGTTGGCTGGTGAACGAGGCCCCTCCGCCGAGTGATGTCACGCAACTGCGTAGCACGCTTGCAGCTGGCCACTATGGAATCCTCGAACGCACGGTCGCAGCCGAGTACGACCCCCGCCGGGCGTACGCACAGTTGCTGCACCTGACGACCGGCGTGCCACTGCAGACCGACGGTATCGACCTCGACACGAAGGGCGGGGCCATGGCGCGAAACGTCACCTTTGCGCTCTTCGAGCTTGAAGTCGCAAAGATGATGGCCCAGGTTCAGGAGGCCGCCGATGCAGCACTCAACAACCCCGAGCGCTACGCCGACTGGTTCGCCTTCGTTACGCGCGGCTGCAACGCCAGCGATGTCGCCGCATGGAAAACGGTACTCGCCGGGGGAACTGATCAAGCCTCGCGTGACAAGGGCGCGGCCGCCTATGGCCGCATTCGGCTGCTCGTGCGCCGCCAGCTCGACGGCTTCCAGACCGTGACGGCCTTTCGCTGGCGCGAGTGGAACCAGTGGTGGGCTTGGCTAGTGGGTGCGCTGCTGATGATGGTTGCGCAACTGATGCAGATGCCGGACGGCAACTGGCTGGGCATGGTGCTCGCCTCGCTCGCAGGCGGCATCCTCGCGCCGGTGGCCAAGGATCTCGTGGACGCGCTCGGGAAGATCAAGAGCCCGGCCTGAACCGATGGCCGAACCTTACGACCCGCTGCTGCGCATCGACCAGCGCCGACGCGACGAAGGTGGCGCGGTGCGGACACCGGCGCTGCCGCGCTGGCGCAAACCGCCCGACACGGCCCAGGAGCAGCGCGAGCTGGTCGTGCTCGTGCACGGCTTCAATAACGATCGAGCCGAAGCCGCCAAGGCCTACGCAGGGCTGCGCAAGCAGCAGCGGGCGCTGCTTGGCGAAACTCACTTCTCGGCCTTCGACGCGGCACTGGCTGACGACTATTGGCCCGGCGATGCCGACTGGGGATTGTTCGACTTTGCGGACTTCCTCGTCTATCCGCAGGCGGTCGGCGTGGCGCGGGACAAGGTTGCTGTGCCGCTGGCGGACTACCTGCGCACGCGCAGCGACGTGCAGGTAGTGCACTTTGTCGGCCACTCTCTGGGTTGCCGGGTCGTGCTAGAGACGCTCGCCGACCTGTCCAGCCAAGGGGGCGGCCCGCCGGTGGGCAAAGTCTGTCTGATGGCTGCAGCGGTGCCGGTGGCGATGTTGTGCCCGGGCGGCCGGCTCGAGCGAGCGCTGACCTTGCCGCGCGAGGTACTGGCGTTGTACTCGCCCGATGATCTCGTGCTTGCTGCGGCCTTTCCCGCCGGCCAAACGCTTGCTGGAGTAGACGAGGGCTTCTTTCCCGAGGCGGTTGGTCTCGCAGGCAGCGTGCCGGCGATCGTCCGGCGCGAGCAAATCACCGACGCCGGCCATGGCCACTACTGGGGTGACGCTGACAAGCCTGCCACGCGTCAAGCCGCCGAGTCGCTGCGAGCGTTCCTCGGCTTCGGACCGGCAGTCGCGCGCAAGCTGTCCGCCCGCACCGTGGCGGCAGCGCGCACAGTGGCCGACGTTCGTGAAGTCGCCAGCGCCGTCTAGGCAGCCCACACCGCGGTCCAAGGGAGCGCCAGAGCATGATCCCCGAGTTCGACAAGATCTTCGTCGTCAGTGACCTGCACCTCGGCGGCCCGAAAGGCAAGCAGGCGTTCCGCGAGACCGAAGCGTTGGTCAGGTTGGTCGACTTCGTGCGCACCGACCCGGCAACGCGGGTGGCGCTAGTCCTCAACGGCGACGTGGTGGATTTCCTGGCGGTTGGCCCGGAAGCGGTGGAGTTCAATGCCTCGGCGCAGCACGCATTGCAGACGATCGCCACCGACGCGCGGACTAAACCGATCTTCGACGCCTTCGGAAGGTTGGTCCGTGCCAAGGCGCAGCGCTTCCTGATCGTGCAGCTCGGCAATCACGACATCGAACTCGCGCTTCCCGCCGTGCAAGGCGCATGGGCAAAGTCGTTGGGCGCTTCGGCCAGGATTCTCGACGAGCGGCTGCAGCTCAAGACCGACGGCAAGGGCTGGCTGTGCAAGATCGGCCCGCGGCTAGTGCAGGTGGTTCACGGCAACCACTGCGATCCATGGAACGTGGTGGACCACGACGGCCTCCGGACCGCCAGCGAGGCTCTCGCGCGCGGAGCACCTGCACCGTCACCCAGGACCAACGCCGGGACGACGATGGTCATCAAAGTGCTGAACGCACTGAAGCTCAAGTACCCATTCGTCGACCTGCTGAAGCCGGAGGATGCACCACTGATGGCTGTCATGGCCGCCGTGGACATGCCGACCAGCTATCGCGGCCTGGCCGAAGCGCTGCTGGCCCGGCTGCCGCAAGGGCAGTGGGGCGAACTGCTGGGCGCCGACGGTGGTGCAGCCGCGGGACCGGTACTCCGCGGCGCGGAAGCCGATCTCGAGCGGTTCCTCACAACGGTCCAGGCCGATCCCGCCGACGAGCTCCGTGGCCTGCTCGACAACGTCGAGCAACAGATCGAGCTTGGGGAGCGAGTTCGCAGGCTTGTGCCGGACGAAGACGCGAGGCTGCGCTCGCTAGGCAACTTCACGCGTGTGCGCGTACAGCAACTGCGGGCGTCGATGGCGCGGCGCTTGGCCGGCACACCCGATGCACGGTCGCTGCGCAAGGCACTCAAGGGTTGGCTGGCTCGCGACACGTCGTTCGACGTGGGCCGCCTGGCTCCGATCGACCTGCAGATCATCGACTCTGCACCGCATGGCGTCGACCTCGTCATCGCTGGCCACACTCACATGCCGCGGCACCAGGCGGGTGCACCCGAGTACATCAACACCGGCACCTGGATGCGGGTGCTGAAGCTGACCGACAGCGCCTACCTGGAAAGCGACCAGGCATTCAAGGCGTTCTTTGCGGTCATCGGCCGCGAGCACACCTTATCCGACCTTGATGCACTGAACCTCGATCCGCGCGCGCGACCAGTAGCGGTGGTCGATGCACATAGCGCCGCTCTCTGCTCGGTGACCGATGGCCACGGCGCCGCGCTGCTGAAGCCATTATCTCCCGGAGCCGCGCCATGACCCCCAACAGCAAGACCGTGGTCCTGGAAGTCCTGCGCGACGGTCCGTCGTACAACCAGTTACTGTCGCCGCTGACTGTCTACTTGGCAGCTTGCCAGAACCGGCCCCCCGAGTCCTTACGCCTCTCGGTGGAGCACCGCGACTTCCTCCGCTGGCAGGGCGGACTGACGTACGCCGCAGCAAGCGACGATCCGACAGCGGCCTCGCGCGCGTCGCTGCGAAGCACCGAAGCGTCACGCGAGGCACGAGCCAACGCGATCGAGGACGCGACCCGCGCCGTGACGGCGATCCTGGGCAGCATCCGCGCATTGATCGCCGAACTGGCGAGTGACCCCTGCGACTGGCGGCACATCCACCTGGTGCTCGACGCTGCCGAACTCGGCGCACTACCGTTCGAACTGGCCCAGGCCGCGCCGGGCCTGATGGTGGAAGGCGAGCGCCTGTTCCTGCAGCAGAACGCCCGCGTCACCCTGACGCGCCAGACCCGTCGCGTCGCGACATCCGTGGTCAGCTGGCCCAGCCGCCCACGCATCCTGTTCATCGTCGGCGATGGCGACCTGCCGGTGGAGGCGCACCTGCTAGCGCTGCGCCAAGGCATCGACCCGTGGATCGGGTGGAACGACGGCGACAGCGTCGAGTGGAAAGCCTGGGCCGAGGCCGACAAGCACCGTACCGAGCTGCTCGCGGGTCGGCGACGCGAGGCTGAGCAGATGTTGACCGTGCTTCTGAACCCGACACTGGACGACGTGTCGCGCGAGACGCGCCGCACCTCCTATACGCATGTGCACATACTGTCGCACGGCGCGCCGCTGCGCGACGTCGGGCCGGGACAGTCGCTCTACGGCCTGGCGTTCCGCGCCGCCGGTGGCGGCATCGACGTCGTCGACGGCGACAGGCTCGAGGCTGCGCTACGTTCCGGCCGTGAGTGCGAACACCCGACGGTGGTTACCCTGGCCGCCTGCGAAGGCGGCGACGTGTCGGGCGCCATCCTGGGCCCCGGCGCCAGTGTGGCCCATGCGCTGCACTCGAAGGGCGTACCGCTGGTGGTTGCCGCCCAGTTTCCGTTGTCCAAAGGCGCTTCGGCAATCTTCGCCGAGATGATGTACACGGGCATCCTGCGCGGGGAGGACCCGCGACAGGTCGTGCACGCGATCCGGCGCGAGCTGCTGGTGACCTACCCGCACACGCACGACTGGGCAAGCCTAGTTGTCTACGGATCGTTTCCTCTGGACCTGGACCGACAACTGCTCGCCGTGCGGCGCTCGGCCGAGCGCCTGGCACTCGAGACCGCCGCGGAACGCCTGCGCGTGACCTACCGCCGCTGGGACTTCAACCACAACTCGACTATCGCCCGAGACCGGACGCGTAGCGATGGCGAGGTTAAGGCGGAGCTGGACAATGTCAATGCGCGGCTGCGGGCCGACATCGAGCGGCTCGACCGCGTTGCGCAACCGATCTCGGCCTGGCTCGACGAGAGCAACGACATTCGCACGCGGGTCAACGGCCTTCGACTGTTGGCGCGCATCGCGCTGCGGATGTGGGATTTGCTGTCGCTGCCCTCGTCGACGTCCCGAGGCGCCCAGCAGCCGCGCCGAGAGTCCTTCGCGGGGCTGCTCGGCCGGCGAACCAAACACGATGACTCCACGGGGTCGAGGCCACTGTCGATGCTCGCTCCTGTCGAGCTGCTGCGCTTCGCGCAAGACTGCTACACGCGCGCCTATGCGCTGGACGGATCGCTGCTCGAGTTGTGGGTGCAGGTGGCCTTCCTCCGCTGGATGATCTCGACGTCCGAGCCGCAAGGCGGCCCGTCGCGCGACCAGGAAGACATTGCCTACTTCCGTCAGTTGACGGCCATCCAGGCGATGGCCGAGAACCAGTTGCAGCTGGGCGAACGGCATGGAGCCGTGGATCGTGACAGTCGCTCCTTGCGCACAGCGATCGTGTTCGAGGTCTCGCTGCTGATCGACATCAACAAGTGGCAGAAATTCCGCAGTGGAGGAACGAAGGCTATGCATCAGGACCGAAGCTCGCGAGATTGGTTCCAAGACTTCGTGGCCGCGGCGCAACCCATCTCGACCTCGTACCGTGCGCACATGATGTGGAGGCAGTTGAGGCGCTACGAGGCCTTCGGCCCCGGGCAGGACTTCGCGCGCCAGTTCCGCGAGGAGCTCGAGCGGCTCGAGGTCCGAAAGTATTGGGGGCCGAGACCATAAAGGAAGTGCCCGCGCGACGCGCAGAACAAAGCTCTGCCCATCCGGACGTCCCCCTGAGACTGGGTGCGGACGTTCGCCTGCGGCACCCGCACGACGGGTTTCGACCCTGAAGAGACATACGTCGACCTGATCCCGTTGCCGCAAAGCTGCCGGTGGAGCGCGAACACGGCCACCTGAGGAGGCCCTCAACCTAGGGCACACGTCGGCAGGCAACCCTCGGGCCGATTGAGGCGTGGCGCTCGGTTTGAGACCGTGCGGTCTCACCCCTTTGGGAGCCCATCGTGCACGCCGCTGGCCCGAGTCGGCCTTTCGAGGGGTCGTTTGGATCCCCCTGCGCAGAAGCTGATGTCCACGAACTAGGGCTTGCAAGAGCGCACAACTATCACTATCAACAATGCCGGTGGTGGGGCACTACGCGGGGGTGGGCTATGGCCTTAAAGATTCCTGCTTCGGTCCTTGAATTGGCGAGGCTGCTCGGGTCGCGCGGTCGGCTTGTCGGAGCGGCATGGCTTACATGCGCCGCACTGTGTGTCGGTACCGCGAAAGCTGAGGTTGTATTTGACGGCTGCAGCCACCTCGAGAATGTAGTCACCAATGTTGGCGAGCGGGTTTACAACATTCGAGACGTAGTCTCGGTGACCGTCCAGGGCTACCGGCTTCAAGGAGCGCTTCGGGCGCGAGTGACAACGGCCCTTGAGGTGGTAGTCATCTTCACCGGCGCCGTTCATAGCACTTGCCAAATCGTCGATGACTCGGCTGTGGAAGACTTGCCGCCACGCTACGCCAACAAGGCACACAGGTCGGTGGAGGCTGATCGCTGGCGGACCGCCGCAACCACCCTCTCGGTTGCCGCGGACACAACTGGGTGCCTCGTTACGGCGACTTGTGGGGAGGCCCTCTTAACCACATCCGCACTCGAGGCGAGTCGCCTTGCAAGCAGCGACCGTGGCCAATTCGTGCTGAACGTCTTCGCCGGTTCGGCCGCCTGGTTCACCTACGCCGTGGCCTTCGCCGGAACGGCGGGGGCATCGTCGCTGCCGGCGTCGTTTCTCGCGTACTCCGGCCTAGCGTACTTTACGGCCGCCTCCTTCAACGTCAACGCATATTCCAATCAAGTGCTGGCCAATGATCCACCGGACCCCAACTACACCCCGCTGTTTGCGTACATGCCAATCAGCTTTGAAACTCCTATCGCGGGGCTTCCGGCGACTCTTGACCAACAAGTGAGGGAGTTCCTTCGCAATCTGGCGTACATGAATCAGGCATCAGCTGGAGTTCTAACCTCAGTGGAGCGTCTACAGGGAGCGATTGCAGGCGGAAGCGAAGCATCCATCATTGCTCAGGTTGACGCGCTGACCCGTTTCGGCGCTGACGAGATCAAGTACCGTCGCGACGCGCGCAGCTCGCTGGCCGCGCTGCTTCCTGCGCTCGCAGCACAAGGCATCTGTGACGGTGGTGCTGGGGATGTGTCCCTTGCTGCTGCGCTCGACGCTCTCGGCGGCACGACAGACTCCGCGCCACGCGGGGGGGTCGGTCCCGCCGGCTGCGTCGTGCAGTCAGTGGACGATGACCGCGACGGTGTCGCGAATTCCGCAGATGCTTGTCCAGGTACTGTACCCAGGTCCGCGGTCAATTCGGCTGGCTGCTCATCCGTACAGTTGGATTCCGACCGTGATGGCGTCCCAGACGGCGCCGATGTGTGTCCAGCCACCCCGCTCGGGACAGCCGTAGATTCGCGCGGCTGCCCACTACCACCTCCCGACGCCGACAGTGACGGCGTAGCCGACAGCACGGATCAATGTCCAAGCACTCCCGCTGGGTCCATGGTTGACGGCAATGGATGCTCTGCCGCGCAGCGGGACACGGATGGCGATGGTGTGGCGGATAGCTCCGACGTGTGTCCAGGCACCGCCGCTGGCGTGGCTGTCGATGCGAGAGGATGCCCAATTCCTCCTGTGAGCACGCTGGCGTGCGACCTAAATTTGGATCGCTTCGTCGACTATCGCGACATCCTCGGCATTGTCAAAGCACGCGGCCAATCGGCATTGGGCTCGACGGATGCACGAGATCCAAACAGAGATGGATTGATCGATCTGCGCGACGCAGCAATTTGCACCGCGAAGTGCTCAAGGTTGCTTTGCCTGCCACCAAGGTGACGCGATGTGCTCGGGGCGACGTGGCGCTTGGTCAGGGTGTCGGCATTCCAGCTGATCGATTCGTCAGACCAAGAGCTGCCTGTGGCCAACGGCAGTTCCTGGCCGGAAGCGGTCGAGTCCAGCCAAGGTGCCACCGACCGCAACCGCTGCCCATCGGCCATCAGTCTAGCGACAGAGTCACTCGCTTCGCGTTGCGCGTCGCTAGGCCGCGATTGCTCGGCATTGTCGTGTCAAGACGCAACAGACCGTCGTTCCTGTGCCAGGTCGTTGTCGCCTTCGAGCGCATTTCAAGCCAAGATGAGGCGGTGGACGCCCCAACAGCACTGGCCGGCTGGTTGAAGGACACTGATCGGGTGAGGCCCGTGCGTTCGGGCGGGTCAGCCGATAACGAGCCCGCTTCCCTATGGCCCGGTGGAGCAACTGCCGTATCCAATCCGGGGATTCCAAGCGCCCGGCGGCGGCAACCCTGCAAGCAAAGGAGCGACCGCGTGCACTGCTCGGCTGTGTGGCTGGATTGCGCCCGCATGCAGGTTGGCGGTACCCGCTGTCAGAATTAGCTGCGCGATGTCCACCGAAACCCGAGGAGCCGAATAGCTGGTGCCCTCATCCGAGCCGGAAACATCGTGGACTAGGTGCGCAATCGTAGGAGCCCCCGA
>WBZX01001565.1_pt1 | contig 14857 bp, 11 predicted proteins | sample 5204211 | NCBI WGS metagenome assembly WBZX01 (sample SAMN12344362, study PRJNA552823) | activated sludge metagenome | biome: Activated sludge suspended growth; feature: Nitrification reactor; material: Wastewater; isolation source: activated sludge from nitrification reactor of wastewater...
AGAGTTACCGGATGTTGATACAGAAACTTAAGACTAATCCTGTCCTGAGCAGTTCGAATTGGAATGCCTGTTTACTGGAAACAGCCTATAACACGCTGCAAGACCCGCTGAAGCGAGCTGTTTATGATCGTGAATTACTGAAACGCTACCACATTAAAACACTCAGTCAAGGTGCATTCAGCTCAAATACGAATGTCGCGGCAGGGAAACAGAAAAATGAACGAGCTACCAAGCTGAATCAACGTAACCATTATCGAATACTCCAAATCCAACCTGATGCTCCAATTGCTGCTATTACGGCAAGTTATCACACGTTAAAAAAGAACCCATCCCAAGACATTGCATTATTGGATGAAGCCTATCGAATTCTTTCTGATCCCGGAGCACGTAGGCAATATGATGTGCTATTTATTGCCAGCAATTTTTCTCATGCTGCTGAGCAGCCTGCTCAAGCCAATACTGATCTAATTAGGTTTCTAGATGCTGAAAACACATCTCAGTTAGCTGTAGAACCTTACCGGGCAGCGATCACCCATTATTGTTCTTTCTGCAAGACGCCGTATATGCCGCAAACGAATGTGTATCAAAATGAAAACTGCCTGGAATGTGCAAGTCCATTGTTTGCTTTGCAGTATGAAAATCATGAGTCATCGCGCCGCACAATGATGCGAATCAATATCGGAGGTGAGTTTATGTTTTATTTATTTTGGCCGAGTAAACCTCACCAGGCCTTGTTTCAAGATCTGTCACCAATGGGAGTGCGGTTCTTTACCCAGCAACCGATTGATTTACAAGACATCATAAAAATTGATGCGCCTAACTTTCAAGCAGTGGCTGAGGTGACACATCAGCACAATGAAAGCACAGGAATTTCGGTTGGAACTCGTTTTATTGTCGTGAAGTTTGAGCAGCGCCATGGCAATTTTATTACGGCACAGGCATAAAATCTGGTCATGTTGGAGTACTAGCTTTTTGATTTGACAAATGTATCGAAACAAATCAGATCAAATTAACCGGTATTTTCAAATACGCAACGCCATTTCTTTCGACAGGCGGTAACTTCCCGGCTCTAATGTTTACCTGTATCGAAGGTAGTAACAAGGTGGGCATTTCTAACGTCGCATCTCGTTGATTGCGCATTGTTACAAATTCATCTTCACGCATGCCATGATGTACGTGGATATTATGAGCGCGTTGTTGCGCAACAGTGCTCTCCCATGCTGCGGCACGATGAGCAGGTGGATAATCATGACACATCAACAACTTTGTTTCCGCTGGGAAAGTCAACAATTTTTTGATTGACCGGAATAGCTGATGCGCGTTCCCCCCCGGAAAATCAGCCCGAGCAGTGCCAATATCCGGCATGAAAAGTGTATCCCCTACAAAGATGACATCGCCGAATTGATAGGCAATGTCAGCAGGTGTGTGGCCTGATACGGAAATGGCTTTAGCCGTTAATTTGCCAACCTGAAACCACTCGTCATTAACAAATAGGTGATCGAAATCCCGCCCATCCGGAACAAATTCCTCGCCCAAGTTAAAGACTTTCTTGAAATTTTCCTGAACAACCGAAATATTATTACCAATTGCAGTTTTGCCACCCAATTGATTTTTAAGATAATCAGCAGATGACAAATGATCTGCATGCGCATGTGTTTCAAGTATCCACTGCACTGATAGCTGTTGCTGCCGAATAAATTCAATCAGTTTGTCGGCTGAGTAGGTATTTGTTCTACTGGACTTGGGCTCGTAATCCAGAACGGGATCAATAATGGCGCAACTTCCTTTGAATTCATCAAAAACAATATAACTTATGGTCCAGGTAGCGGAATCAAAGAATGCTTCAATACGAGGTGTCATTTTAGTCCTTTGTTATTTAATCTCTGCGAATTCAATCCCTGTCACATTGAAACAAATCTGGCTAAAAACCGGCGATCAAAGGATGCACTTATACCCCACTGCTTGTGGCGAAGTGCTTTATTTTGTTGCCAACTCGAGTTATACCCGGGGGTGTTGATATGAATTTGACCATGCATCCATGTATTAGCAGTCTCAGGTATTTCAGCCGGACTCTGATCTGTTAAGTGTGGCGACGATTTTGTCGTGATACCTGCAACTTTGATGGGAAGAATGCACCGACCCATCACTGTCTTTTGCGAGCGGTGCATCGGTCGGTATGCTGATTGGATGTTTTCACCACGTAGCCGATCCAAAACGACAACAAGGCCTTGCAGTAGTCATTATGGGCGTGCCAACGGAATAACTGTTCGATTGTTTTTAATTGCTTGAGCTATTCCCGCAAAAAAACAGTGGCGGCAATCACTGCTTAATCGATAAAAGCAGCTCTAACTTTCTCTTCCATTGGCGGACGCATACCCGCTTTACGACCTGCTGCAAGCGCCACTTCGGGATCGACCCCCTTTCTGATTTGATAACTGGCCCACATGGCGCCGGCACGATTACCTGATCCACAATGAATAAGGATAGGCGCCTGAGCTGTTTCCATCGCTTTCGTAAAAGCGGCCAGCTGCTCTTCACTGATACCGGCAACGGTCATCGGTATATTGATATAACTCATGCCATTGAGATCGATTAATGCTTTCTCATCCGCAGTGCCCTCAGTTGCAGTACGCAAGTCAATAATCGTCTTGAAGCCATGCGCTGCCAATGCTTGCGCGCCGCCATCGCCAATAAGACCGGATATCGCGATTTGTTCCGTAGCACGGCTATAATTTTGTACAGGAATAATCTGATGTCCAAACGGTACCCGACCGGAAGCTTGTGCCGCTACCGCAAACAGAATGGTCACTAATGTCATCAGAGTGATAAAGTATTTCATATAAACTCCATTTGCTGTGTTGAGTAAAAAAGAATGGCATTCATTGTAGCTGCACTGAATAATTAAATACAAATTATTCAGATTGACTTCATTCTACTGAACAGATACAACATAATCTGTGTAGCCTCATCGAGGGAGATTTTATGTCAGATAAGCAAGCTGGGTTATCCGATCAAACACCGGCATGGCATAGTTATCCATCGCAACAAGTGGTGGAAACGTTTGAGACCGCGCATACCGGTTTATCGCAAACGGAAGCGCAATTGCGACTTGAGCAGTATGGCGCCAACCGGTTGCAACCCCAAAAATCAAAAAGTATTGTCATTCGATTTTTACTGCAATTTCATAATGTGCTGATTTATATCCTGTTGGCGGCATCGGTGATGACAGCTTTTCTGGGTCACTGGATAGATAGCGGCGTGATTCTCGGTGTAGTGGTGATCAATGCCATCATCGGCTTTGTGCAGGAAGGCAAGGCTGAAAAAGCACTCAACGCCATCCGGCGCATGCTGTCACTCAGTGCCGTTGTTTTGCGCGAGAATCAGCGCATACAGATTCCAGCTGAACAATTAGTACCGGGTGATATCGTGATGCTGCAGTCCGGTGACAAGGTACCTGCCGACTTGCGGCTGCTCAATTGCAAAAATCTGCGTATTGAAGAAGCAGCGTTAACCGGAGAATCCGCAGCCGTGGAAAAATCCATCCATGCAGTCGAAGCCATGACGGCAATCGGCGATCGGTTTTGTATGGCGTACTCGGGCACACTGGTGGTTTATGGCCAGGGATCGGGCGTGGTGGTTGCCACCGGGCAGCATACCGAGATAGGACGCATCAGCCACATGATCGCGCAAGTCGATAAGCTGACTTCACCGTTGTTGCGGCAAATGGCGATCTTTGGTCGTTGGCTGACATTCGTTATTTTATTGCTGGCAGCCGGTATTTTTGCGTATGGATCGTTGCTGCATGACTATCCCATCAATGAAATTCTTATGGCTGCAATCAGCATGGCCATCGCAGCCATTCCGGAAGGATTGCCTGCCATCATGACAATCACGCTGGCGCTCGGTGTGCAGAATATGGCACGGCGTAGTGCCATTGTGCGCAGACTACCTGCTGTAGAAACATTGGGTGCCGTGACGGTCATTTGTACCGACAAAACCGGAACGCTGACGCGTAATGAAATGACCGTACAGCATGTGATCACTGCTGATGTGCAATTAGCAGTCAGTGGTGTGGGTTATGCACCAAGAGGTAGTTTTAGTCTGAATGGAAAGGAAATCCCGATTACTGATTATGCCGATATGCTGGTTATGTTTCGGGCAGGATTGTTGTGTAATGATGCAATATTGCATCAGTGTGATGGCACATCGGTTATTCACGGTGATCCGACAGAAGGTGCGTTGATTACCTTGGCCATGAAAGCCACATTGGATCCGTCTTTTGAGCACGAAATACTGCCTCGCACGGATGCCATTCCGTTCGAATCGGAACATCGTTTTATGGCAACGTTGCATCACGATCACACCGGGCACAGCCTGATTTATGTCAAGGGTGCACCGGAAGAAGTGCTAACCATGTGCAGCCATCAGCGCAACTTAGGGGAAGATCTCCCAATTCAGCTTGATTTCTGGCATGCGAGAATCCGCGAGGCAAGTGCAACCGGGCAACGCGTCCTGGCCATGGCCAGCCGAGTGGTGCAAACCAAACAACACACACTGGAATTTTCAGATATCGAAACGGGATTTACGCTGCTTGGATTGGTTGGAATTATTGATCCGCCGCGCGAAGAAGCCATTGCCGCAGTGCGGCAATGCCATGCGGCAGGTATTTGCGTCAAAATGATTACCGGTGACCACCGGGCTACTGCATGTACGATTGGTGAAAAATTGGGCATTGGCGATGGTCAACGTGCTGTTACCGGTATTGAACTGGATAATCTGAATGATGAACAATTGCGCAGGGTCGTTACGGAAGTCGATATTTTTGCGCGTGCAAGCCCTGAGCATAAGCTTCGATTGGTGACTGCTTTGCAGGACAATGGTGAAATTGTTGCCATGACGGGTGATGGCGTGAACGACGCACCGGCATTAAAACGCGCGGATATCGGCGTAGCCATGGGGAAAAATGGTACCGAAGTGGCGAAAGAAGCCGCCGAAATGGTATTGATGGACGATAATTTTGCTTCGATTACGCATGCTGTGGAAGAAGGCCGCACAGTCTACGACAATATCCGCAAAACAGTGGTTTTTATTATCCCAACCAGCAGTGGTGGCGCAGGTATTTTGATGCTTGCGATTATTCTGGGCATGGCTCTACCAATCACTCCAGTACAGATTTTATGGATCAATATGGTAACCACGGTGACATTAGCAATTGCGCTTGCGTTTGAACGCCCTGAAATGGATGTAATGTCACACCCTCCCCATAACCCGGATACCTCAATTTTGTCCGGTTTTCTGGTGTGGCGTATTGTTTTTGTTGCGCTATTGATGATGGGAGGTGGTTTTGCATTATATTTCTGGGAAATCAAGCAAGGCACCAGTATCGAATTGAGCCGGACGGTGGTCGTCAATGTACTGGTCATGGGACAAATCGTTTATTTGTTCAATTGCCGTTACCTGCTGGCCTCTGTCATGTCGCGCGAGGGATTGCTGGGCAATCGTTATATTCTCATTGCAGTCGGCTTATTACTGATGCTCCAGCTTGCATTGACTTACCTGCCTGTGATGCAACAACTTTTTGGCACAACCGCGCTGGATATAGCTGCTTGGGGACGCATTATCGCAGTCAGTTTAATGTTATTTCTGCTTATTGAGTTTGAGAAATATCTGCTGAGACGCAGAGGAATCAAGGATTTGTAAATAAATTTGCTCCGCGCACCCTGCACTTATCACCACGACAAAACCACGGGGAATTGCAAGTTAAACACCGCTCACACAAAATCCAGAGCCGCCCTTGCAAGTTTTTCTCGTTGATTCTCTCTGGCTGCAAATGACAGCTATATGATGATGTTCATTCGATAGAGTAATTTTTAAGCCATTGGTAATCCAAAGGTCTTTACACGACAGCCCCATCATTTTCCAGCGGTTTTTTCTCTAACTTGACAAGATCTTCTCGTTTAACTCCCAGTAACATAATGATTGAACTGCCAACCATAATGGATGAGTAAATTCCAAACAAAATGCCAATTGTTAATGCTAATGCAAAATAATGAAGCACCTCACCGCCAAATAAGAGCATGGCGATCACAACCATTTGAGTACAACCATGCGTAATGACTGTGCGCGACATGGTTCTCGTGATCGCATTATCGATTACCTGTGTCACAGATGCTCCTCTCATCTTGCGGAAATTTTCCCGGATTCGATCAAAAATAATGACGGACTCATTAACAGAGTAACCCAATATGGCCAATATAGCGGCTAATACGGTCAGTGAAAATTCCCACTGAAAAAATGCAAAGCAACCGACGATAATAACCACATCATGCAGGTTAGCAATAATGCCTGCTATGCCAAATTTCCATTCGAACCGCAGAGCAAGATAAGCAACGATACCAAACGAGACAAACAATAGAGCCAATGCTCCATTCTCTACTAACTCTTGACCTACTTGTGGACCGACGAATTCCACGCGTTTCATTGTTACTGAAGCATCAGCTTGTCTAAGCGCGCTTAAGACGATCTCAGATAACTGTGCACTGGAAGTTTCAGGTTTAATGGGTAAACGTATTAGAACATCCCGCGAAGTACCGAAGTTTTGTACACTGGCATCAGACATTTCGAGATTAGCTAATACACGTCTTATTTTCTCGAGATCAGCTGTCTGATTGTAGCTAACTTCCAGAACCGTTCCACCCGTGAAGTCCACATTCAGATTTAATCCTTTTGTGGCAATAAAGAAAACAGAAAGAATAAATGTTGTGATAGAAATAACAGCCCCTGTCCGTCTCCAACTCATGAACGGGATGTCACGATTAAATCTAAAAAACTCCATAGTTATGTCCTTGTTAACCGATTGCTGTTATTTGGATAGCTTGGTATCAGCCGATTTCGGCTTATTTCTTGTTTTAGTAATAGCTTTTTTACCGGATTTGGTTTTAATATCGTTATCAGGCTTATCATCAGTTTCGATTATTGCCTCTATTTCCCCACCAGCTGCAGATTTTATACTCTGCCTATTTTGTTCGCTAATTTTTACCGTGGTATTGACGGTATCCTCATTCGTTTTATTTTCAATGCGAGATATCGTTTTACCAATAGCCGAATCTTGTTTTGGTATCCACACTTGTCCAATAGGGACACGCTCAAGCCTGCGACGACTTCCATATATCATATTTACCATACCTCTAACTACGAAAGTTGCCGTGTACACAGAAGTTAAAATGCCTAGGCAAAGAACAACTGCAAACCCTTTCACGGGACCAGAGCCAAAAGCAAATAGCGCAATGCCGGCGATTAAGGTAGTGATATTGGAATCCACAATGGTACCGAGTGCGCGCTCAAATCCAGCATGAATTGCGAGTTGCGGTGAAGCACCAGCACGTAATTCATCCCGGATACGTTCATTAATCAACACATTCGCATCGATTGCCATACCCACAGTCAATGCTAATGCAGCCATTCCAGGTAAGGTCAGCGTGGCTTGTATGATAGATAATAAGCCTACGAGTAGTAACAAATTCATCGCAAGCGCAATCACCGAAATGAAGCCAAACGCCGTGTAATAGATGATGATGAAAAAGGCGACAGCCAGGAAACCGTAGAGTGTGGAATTAAAACCTCTGGCAATATTTTCCGCCCCCAGGCTTGGACCTACCGTGCGTTCTTCGATAATATCCATCGGTGCCGCAAGTGCGCCTGCACGTAGCAACAATGAGACATCCCGCGCTTCCATGCTGGTCATACGCCCACTGATTTGAACACGCCCACCGCCTATTTCTTCACGAATGACAGGCGCGGTAATGACTTCGGCCTGATTCTTTTCGATCAGAAGAATCGCCATTCTTTTACCGACATTATCACGTGTAAGTTGTTTGAAAATACGTGATCCACTGCTATCCAGATTGATATGCACAGCGGCTTGATTGTCTTTATCAAAACCGGGCTGAGCATCGGTGATGTGCTCACCGGTCAGCAATACTTGTTTTCTAACTAACAGTGGGCTGCCGCCACGCTCCTGATAAAGCTCAGTGCCAAACGGGACTTGCCCACGTAAGGCTGCATCGAGATCGCGTTCGTCATCAACCATGCGTATTTCCAGCGTGGCCGTCCGTCCCAGAATGTCTTTTGCTTTGGCGGTATCCTGTACACCGGGCAATTGTACGATGACACGATCCGCGCCGGCTTTCTGAATGATGGGTTCGGCAACACCTAATTCGTTAATACGATTGCGTAATGTGGTGATATTCTGCATCACGGCTGAATCTTGCATCCGGGTACGCGCTTCGGGTTTGATCACCGCGATGAGGTGATACCTGCTATCGACCTGCTCTTCGCTGAAACCAAGATCGGGATAGTTCGATTTCAATTCAGTTTCTGCTTTTGTGCGTGATTCATTGTCGCGAAATTTCAGGATCAATTTCTTTCCCTGCTTCTCAAGTCCTGTATATGAAATTTTATGTTCACGCAATGTGCTGCGAATATCATTGCTGTAGCGATCAAATGACTTCTCGATCGCGCCATCCATATCGACTTCCAGCATAAAATGCACACCACCGCGCAAATCAAGTCCCAAATACATCGGTAAAGCACCGAGATTGGTTAACCACTGAGGGGAGTTCGGTAGCAGATTTAATGCAGTGATGTACTCATTCCCGAGTGCTGATTCGAGCAGATCTTTTGCCTTGATCTGCGTGTCAGTATCAGCAAAGCGTACTTTGACACTGTTTTCTTCAAACAGAATGCCACTAGCAATGATATTGGCTTGTTTTAACGCGTCTTCAACTCGTTGTGGCAGCGTAGTATCAGCACTCGCGGAAATCCGTAATGGGGAAATCTGTACCGCGGGTGATTCGCCGTAAAAATTAGGTAGGGTGTAAAGCAGTCCGAGTATAAGCGAAACCGCGATAATCAGATATTTCCAAAGTGCGTAGCGGTTCATGGGTATCAGTTAACTGTTAAATAATATAGATAAAATGTTTAAGAACAAATGATTAAGGGCTTGGCTGATGATTCTTCTTTTTGTTATGAACGATTATTTCTTTTCAGCTTCATGAACCTGATTGTCTGAAGTTTCGTTAGTGTCTTCAGCTTTATTGTTTTCAGACGCAACGGTTGTTTTTGCTGCTTTGATTTTTTGTGTTTTGCCACCCTTAGGCTCAATACTTCTCAACGTTCCTTTGGGCAATAAGGTTTGTACCGAAGACTTGAGTAACGTGACTTCGACACTGGGTGCAATTTCAACAATGACATAATCGTCGCTGACATTAACGACTAAGCCCAATATGCCGCCGTTGGTGATGACTTCATCACCTCTTTGCAGTGCTTCCACCATTTGTTTATGTTCTTTGGCACGTTTTGATTGTGGGCGAATCAACAGAAAATAAAAAATGACGAGTATACCGATCATCGGTAATAAGCTTATTAAACTACTGGCATCAGATTGCGCCGGTGCGGCAGCTTGAGCAAATGCGTCACTAATCAGCATAAAATTCTCCAGAAACTTTTATTAAAAAGGCACATATTAGCATGATGACCGCTTATGCCAGAAATTCTTGTGCATATTCTCCAAATTGTTTATTTTCAATGGCAGTGCGAATTTCTGCCATCAATTGTTGATAATAGAACAGATTGTGAACAGTGTTTAAATGCGCACCGAGCATTTCGTTGATGCGCTGCAAATGATGTAAATAGGCGCGACTGAAATGTTGACAGGTATAGCAGCCGCAATGTTCATCGGGTGGCGATGTATCCAGACGATACTGACTATTACGCAACTTGATAATGCCATGACGAGTGTACAGCCACCCATTGCGGGCATTGCGTGTCGGCAACACGCAATCAAACATATCAACCCCCTGTGCCACCGCATTGACGATATCCGCCGGTGTGCCTACACCCATCAAATAACGCGGTTTATCAGCGGGCAGGAGCGGTGCGGTATGTTTAAGGATACGCTGCATGTCTGCTTTGGGTTCTCCTACCGACAATCCGCCAATGGCATAACCATCAAAACCGATGTTGTGTAAACCGGCAAATGATTGATCGCGCAGATGTTCATACATGCCGCCTTGCACGATACCAAACAACGCATTGGGATTATCACCATGCGCTTGTTTGGAACGCTCCGCCCAGCGTAGACTGAGTTCCATGGATAGTCGGGCAGTCGTTTCATCCGCCGGATAAGGCGTGCATTCATCAAATATCATGACAATATCGGAATTGAGTGTCCGCTGAATCCGCATCGATTCTTCCGGAGACAAAAAACAGTTGTCACCATTCACCGGCGACTTGAATTGCACGCCCTGCTCAGTGATTTTGCGCAATGCTCCCAGACTATATACTTGAAAGCCGCCCGAATCGGTTAACATGGGACCATCCCAGCTCATGAAATCATGCAATCCACCATGTGCCTGGATAACTTCCAATCCAGGCCGCAGCCACAGATGAAATGTATTGCCCAGGATAATCTGTGCATTGGTTGCTTGCAGCGCAGCGGGAGACATGCTTTTAACCGCACCATAGGTTCCCACCGGCATGAAAACCGGTGTTTCGACTGTGCCGTGCGCTAAAGTTAACGTGCCGCGACGCGCTGTATGATCGGTGGAATGTAATTGAAACTTCATGGCTTCCTTTCGATCAACATGGCATCCCCATAACTAAAAAAACGATAGCATTCTGTCACAGCATGCTGATAAGCGCGCTGAATATTTTCCATACCGGCGAAAGCTGAAACCAGCATTAGCAATGTCGAACACGGCAGATGAAAGTTAGTTAACAGTCGCTCAACGACCTGGAATTGGTATCCCGGTGTAATAAAAATTTGAGTATCCCCATATCCCGCAACTAATTGACCCTGATGCAGCAATGCGCAGGCTTCCAGCGCACGTAATGATGTTGTGCCCACAGCGAGGATACGTCCTCCTGCTGTCTTAGCCAACTGAACAGCATCAACAGTAGCTTGTGGAATATGGTACGTTTCGCTATGCATGCTGTGATCGACGATATTTTCAACGCGCACCGGCTGAAATGTGCCTGCACCAACATGCAAAGTTACATAGGCAATGATGACACCCATCGCATGTAATTGATTCATCATATTGATATCAAAATGTAAACCGGCGGTCGGCGCTGCGACGGCTCCCGAGTTTCTAGCATAAACAGTTTGATAGCGTGCTTCATCCGTTGGAGTAGCTGATCGAGTAATATAAGGAGGTAATGGTAATTGACCATGACACTGCAGTAACTCAGTAACTGTCTTTTCGTGTTCAAAATACAAGGTATAAAATTCTTGTTCGCGTGCAATCACTACCACCGGTATCGCATCGGCCAATAACAGCTTTGATCCCGGCTTGGGGGCATGGCTGGCACGAATGACCGCGAAAACATGGCAATCATCCAGCACCCGCTCTACCATCACCTCCACCTTCCCGCCACTGGTTTTCTTGCCAAACAGACGTGCTTTGATTACCTGAGTATCGTTGAAAACCATCACATCCCCAGCACGCAAATAATTCGGCAAACCGGAGAATAGCGTATCCTGTAACTGATTGTTGATGCTATTCAGATAGAGCAAGCGGCTGCTGGTGCGTTGTTCAGCGGGATATTGTGCAATCAGTTCTGTGGGCAAATAAAAATCAAAATCCTGAGTTTTCATACCGGCTATTATACTGATGCAATATGTTTCCGCCCATGCACCTTGCTGTACTCCAGCTTTTCAGTGATAATTGCGCCTTCTGTTTATTCAAAAAATAAACAGATAATCCTAGCCAGCCGGGATGGCGGAATTGGTAGACGCACGGGACTCAAAATCCCGCGAAGGCGACTTCATGGGGGTTCGATTCCCCCTCCCGGCACCAGAATTATGATTCTATTGATGTATAATCATAATGTTGAAAAATAACCTTCAACTAAAAATCATTGAGTACATTAGAAAATCTGCGTACCAATGATTTTAAAAAAACCCTTCATATATGGCGGATTCAATTTCGAAGTGCAACACCTAGCGGTGATTTGGTGTAGCGCACCGTCTTCCCGAAGAATATCTCAAACGGAGTTCTGAATCCAAGTACTTTGCGTGATCGATGGTTGAGTCTATCCACCGCCCATCGCACTTGTTCTTGGGTAACCTCGATCAATTCCATTTCTTTGGGGAAATACTGGCGCAGTAAGCCGTTGCTGTTCTCGTTCAAGCCACGCTCCCATGAACGGTAGGGGTGAGCGAAATAAACATCTGCATCGAGTTTCGTCGAGGTGGTTTCATGCTCGGCAAACTCTTGTCCATTGTCGAATATCATGGTGTAGCACTTGTCTTTATGGGGGTGCAGTAGCCGCATTATCGCCGCCGTCACACCCGATGCCTGTTTGCCGGGTACTTGGGCTGCCAGTATGTAGCGCGACTTCCGTTCAACCAATGTGACCAATGCGCCTCGATGGTTCGGGCCAGATCACGGTGTCGCCTTCCCAGGCGCCTATGCGGCTCTTTTGATCGACAATCCCCGAGCGTTCGTCAATGCCGATCCGGTTCTTGATCGTGCCCTGGCGCTCTTGACCACCCGCGTAACGTTTTCTGCGTGGTTTCTGGCAGCGCAAGTGTTGCCACAGATTGCTACCACGGCGTTTGTCTTCATAAATGTGCACGTAGATCGTCTCATGGCTGATCTTCAATCCGCATTCCAGTGCAAATCGGCAAGATGCTTGTTCCGGACTCATGTCCAACCGAATCAGTCGTTCAACTTCCGCCCATTCCAGCAATGAGTGACGCTGCGCATTGACGCATTGCTTTCGACGCTCATCCCGTAATTCCTGTGCCTGCCTTGGACGCCAGCCACGACGACCTTTGTTTCGTCCGAATTCCCGAGATATCGTCGACTTGTGTACGTCCACTTCATCCGCAATTTGTGATTGATTCAATCCCGCTTTCTTCAAACCAGAAATCCGTTATCGTTGTTCTCCGGTGAGCTGCTTGTAGTGTTTCATCTGTGCTCCTTTTACTTGGTCGTTTAAGCAGCTCCGATACTACCGCAGCTTGCCTATAAACTTCCTTACAAAAGTTGCATTTCATAGTTGAATCCGCCTCATTTAAAGTATAAAAGCACGCAATGCAACCCAATCCTATGAAAACACGCATAAACCCTTGTCAAGTCACATTTTTGATCTTGACAAGCCATCCCCCCAAAGGCAAAATGCTGCCTCTTGCAGTTTAGCCCATGGCGAATTAGCTCAGTGGTTAGAGCAGCGGAATCATAATCCGTTGGTCCCCAGTTCGAATCTGGGATTCGCTACCAAATAAAACAAGGGGTTAGCTTAACAGACTAATCCCTTTTTCTTTTCTGAGGGGCACTGTTGGGGCAATCTCAAAAAACAAACCGCAGCAAATTACTCATCTTTATACTTCCATACCCTCATACTTCCGCGTCTTATATGCTAGATAAGACACTGTTCAATCTTGTTTTTCATATCTTAACAAATTCACCACAAAACCCACAAAAGTACTCTATTTTATTTTTGATAGCCCCATAGTTGCCCCATACAACAATTAATTTATTATATCTAATTGATAATGAATGATTGTATTCATGTTTACACGTGATTATATATCCGTTGTTGCTATTTATTGCCCTTTGTTGTAATCTGCTCAAAGTGATTAATCACTTGAAAGGGCAATTATGGCAAATATCGAAAAGCGTGTTTCTAATGATGGAAAAACCAGTTATCGGGTAAAGATAAGATTAAAAGGTTATCCAAGCCAATCCGCCACATTTGAACGCCTTACTGATGCGAAGAAATGGACGCAGCAAACAGAATCAGCAATTCGTGAGGGGCGCCACTTCAAAACCACAGAAGCGAAACGCCATACCCTAACCGAAGTGATAGACCGCTATTGCCGGGATGTATTAGCTAAAAAACCAAAGAATGCCCGAGACCAAATACGACAATTTGAATGGTGGAAAGCTGAAATAGGTAGTCATGCCCTATCAGATGTAACACCGTCTCTGCTTGTTCAGTACCGTGACAAACTAGCTAATGGCATGACTTCGCATGGTAAGCTTCGCTCACCAGCTACCGTGAATCGGTATATGGCCGCCCTATCAGTTGCCTTCACTACAGCCGCAAAAGAATGGGGGTGGATTGATGATAACCCCATGCGCAAAGTAACCAAGCCCAGAGAATCACGCGGGCGCGTTCGTTTCTTGTCCGATGAAGAACGTATACGCTTATTAAAAGTCTGCAAAGAATCCAGCAGCCCATATCTATACCCTGTTGTGGTACTGGCATTGTCTACTGGAATGCGTCGAGGTGAAATTATGGGTCTGACTTGGGACGTGATAGATTTAAACCAAGGCCGCGCAATACTACATGAAACCAAAAACGGCGAACGCCGCGCCGTGGCTATTACTGGCCATGCTTTAGAGCTAATAAAAGAACTTTCCAAAGTACGCCGGATTGATAGCAATTTACTTTTTCCATCCAAGGAAAACGCACCACAAAAACCACAAAAGTCTATAAATTTACGCGCTCCATGGGAGGCAGCCGCAAAAAAAGCAGAACTTCAAGATTTCAAATTCCATGATTTACGTCACAGTGCTGCTTCATATCTAGCCATGAATGGCGCAAGCTTAGCCGAAATTGCCGAAGTATTAGGACATAAAACATTGCAGATGGTGAAGCGATACGCTCATTTATCCGAAGGGCATACCGCTCGCGTTGTTGCTTCGATGAACGACAAGATTTTTGGGGGTGCTTGATATGCCCGATTCAGATAATGACAAGCACCGCCATAATGTGGATTGCATCATTGGCTACCATTCTATTAGAGAAGAATGGTCTAAGTGGGCAAATAAGCAGAAGCTAATCG
>WBZX01001907.1_pt1 | contig 14854 bp, 8 predicted proteins | sample 5204211 | NCBI WGS metagenome assembly WBZX01 (sample SAMN12344362, study PRJNA552823) | activated sludge metagenome | biome: Activated sludge suspended growth; feature: Nitrification reactor; material: Wastewater; isolation source: activated sludge from nitrification reactor of wastewater treatment...
AGTGCAGCTGGATGTCCTGGCGCGTCGTCACGTGCAGGATGTCGTCCGAGTACTCCTCGGCGACGTCGGCCAGCACGTCGAGCTGCGCGGCCGTGAGCGCGCCGAAGGGGATCTTCAGCCGCACCATGCCCGGTGCGTCCCACACCGTCTCGGGGCCCTTGGTCAGATCACCGCAGGGGAACGACAGCGTCTGATCCTTCTCGCCGTCCCAGCGCTTGCCGTTGTCGTAGCGCTGTCCGTAGGCACCGCGACGCAGTCGCGTCTCCGCGAACAGCTTGTCCTCGATCTTGCCTTCCTTGCGCAGCTCGAGCTGCCGCTCGAAGACATCGATCTCCTGCTCGAGCTGCGGCGTCGCAGCACCGGCCAGCCGTTCTTTCCAACGCACGTCGTCCATGGGTCGTCTTCTCGTCGTCACGCCACCGGGCGACGAAGCGCGCCCGTCCGGCCGAAGGTTGGCCGGTCACCCGTGGGGGAGTTGTCCCAAACCTGACCGTAAAGTCAATCTCACCCCCCTCGAAGGGCGCCGAACACCCCGCAATTCATGGGCCTTTGGCAGGTTGTTTTATACGGCATCCGGCCGCTGATTTGTGCCGTCGCCGGCGCCGTCGCGGGGTCCGAGCCAGGCGGCGCGGGTGTCCGCGTCGATCACCGCGGCGTCGAGCGAGCGACGGGTGAGCCGCTCGATCGTCGCGCGGTCCCAGCCGAATGCGGCCGCGCAGCGCAGGTACTCGTCGACCAGCTCCACGCCGAACAGCGCCGGATCGTCGGTCGCGAGCACGGCCGCGACGCCAGCGTCGAGCAGCGCGGGCAGTGGATGCGACGCGAGGTCGGCATGCACACCGAGCGCGACGTTGCTGCTCGGGCACACCTCGAGCACCACGCCGCGATCGGCGAGCTCGCGGACGAGGGATGCGTCTTCGATCGCACGCACGCCGTGGCCGATGCGCGTGGCCCCGAGGCGATCGATCGCCGCACGAACACTGGCGGGACCGAGGAACTCGCCGGCGTGCGGCAGTGCGGCGAGTCCGGCCGCGCGCGCGCGCTCGAACACCGGCACCACCGCATCCAGCGGATGATCCGGCGCCTCGGGCCCCGCGAGTCCCAGCCCGGCGACCGCGGCCCGCTCACGCTCGGCGAGGGCGAGCGCGAACGCCAGGGTCGGCGCGGCCTGGTCGTCGAAGCCGCGCACGATGTCGAACACGTAGGCGATCGAGACCCCGATCGCCGCCGCGGCCGCGCGACCGGCCAGCAGCCCCTCGCGCATCACCTCGAGCGGCACGCCCCGCGCCGCGTGGGTCATCGGCGTGAACGTCACCTCCGCGTGCACCACCCCACCGTCGCGCAGCCGCAGCGCCAGCGACGCGACCGCCTCGCACAGATCCTCGGGCGTCTGCAGACACCGCGACAGCGCCAGGTACACGCGGATGAACGCCGCGAAGTCGGCAAAGCGATAGGCCGCCCGCACGCCTTCGATACCACCCTCGTCGCCGGGCAGGCGCACGCCGTGGCGCGCCGCGAGCCGCAGCGCCAGCGCGGCGTCGATCGAGCCCTCGAGGTGCACGTGCAGCTCTGCCTTGGGCAGCGCTGTGACGAAGGAACGTAGGTCGTCGTCGTCCATGCCCGGCTAGGGCGAGAGCGTAGAACAGATCGATGCGCCCAAGAGCGCGCACGTTGATGCTATGGTCGCTGCCGCCCCCCGTGTCGGACTCCGCCGCCACGCCGCTGCCGCGACCGATCCCGCTATGGGCCGCGGCGCTGCCAATCCTCGCCCTCATCGGCCTCTTGTCGCTGGTGATCCTGGTGTTGCCGAAGCTCCAGCCGGGGTTCGAGGGCACCGGGCACCTGCCGCTCGTCGCAGCGGCGGCCGTGGCTGCCATCGTCGCACGGGCCCACGGCCACCGCTGGGACGCGATCGAGTCCGGCATCGTCGAGGCGATCAAGCTGTCGATGGGGGCGATGCTGATCCTGTGCGTGATCGGCATGCTGATGGGCACGTGGATCGCCGCCGGTGTGGTACCGGCGCTCATCCACTGGGGCCTCGATCTGCTGGCGCCGAGCTACTTCCTGCCGACCGCCTGTGCGGTCTGCTCGGTCGTCAGCCTCGTGAGCGGATCGTCATGGTCGACCGCCGGCACGGTCGGGCTGGCGTTGGTCGGGGTCGGCACCGCGCTCGGCATCGACCCGGCCATGACCGCAGGTGCGGTCGTGAGCGGCGCGTACTTCGGCGACAAGCTCTCGCCGATGTCGGACACCACCAACCTCGCGCCGGCGATGGCCGGCACCGACCTGTTCTCCCACGTGCGGCACATGCTGTGGACCACGGTGCCGTCGTGGAGCATCGCGATGCTCGCCTACGTGGTGCTCAGCCTGACGGTCGACGTCGATCCGAACGCCGGCTCGGTGGCGGCGATCCAGTCCGCGATCGAGGGCCGCTTCTCACCGGGGCTGCTGCACCTGATGCCGCCGGTGGTCGTGATCGTGCTGGTCGCGCGGCGCATGCCCGCGCTGCCGACCCTCCTGCTCGGCGTGGTCATCGGCGGCCTGATTGCGGTCGCGTTCGAGTCGAGCACCCTTCCCGAAGTGCTCGACGCGGCGCTGCGCGGCTACAAGTCCACCACCGGCGACGCCGCGGTCGACGAGCTGCTGAGCCGCGGCGGCCTGTTCTCGATGGCCAACACCGTGCTGCTGATCCTGTGCGCGATGAGCTTCGGCGGCGTGATGGAGTCGTCGGGCATGCTCGCGGTGCTCGCCAGCTGGCTGCTGCGGCTGGCCAACTCGGCCGGCTCGCTCATCGCCGTCACGGTGCTGACCGCCTGCGGCATGAACGTGGTCGCAGCCGACCAGTACATCTCGATCGTGGTGCCCGGCCGGATGTTCGCGCCGGCGTTCCGCGAGCGCGGGCTCGATCCCAAGAACCTCTCGCGCGCGCTCGAGGACGGCGGCACGCTGACCTCCGCGATCGTGCCGTGGAACACCTGCGGCGCATTCATGGCCGCGACCCTGCTGGTCCCGACCGTCGACTACCTGCCTTACGCGGTGCTGAACTACATCAATCCGGTGGTCGCGATCGTGCTCGCGACGCTGGGCATCTCGATCGCCCGCGCGCCAGGTGCCGCGGGCTCCCGCTAGCCACGCGCGGCACCGAAGCGCCAGGTCCAGGTGAGCCCACCGGCGGTGGGTCGCCCGCGGCGATCGCCGTCGAGCCAGGCCCCGACCGAGCCGCCGCGTTCCCAGATGCGGTGCTTGTTGCGTCGGGTGACACCGACCGCCAGCAACACCGCGCCGGTGATGAGCATGAGCGAGCCGTAGCTGACCCGCACGATCGAGAGCGCGAGCAGGCCCTTGCACTGATCACGGGTCGGCGTGGCGCCGATCGATTGCCAGCGCTCGCTGCAGTGGCCCGGCGCGCTCAACCACACCATGCTGGCGGCCGAGGCGACCGAGAGCGTACCGAGCGGCACGAGGATCGAGCCGGCGATGATCTCGTCGTCGCCGTCGGGGGGCTCGCGGCCGGCGGTCTTGCGCAGGTCCCAGTAGCCGCCGACGACCCCGCCGGGCGGCTCCACCGAGGGCGCGGGCCCACCCTGTGTGGCGGCGTCGAGCGACGGTGGCGGCGGCGACTCGCGGAAGCGGCCGCGACTGGGCGCCGGCGGCTCCGCTTCGGGCTCGACGTCGTCCGGCGCGGCGTCGTCGACGGGCGCATCGTCGCGCACGACGTCTGGGTCCGACGCGTCGTCCTGCGGTGCGCCTTCGCGGGGTGCGTCGTCGACGGGCGCCTCGATCGCCTCGGCATCGGTGAGCGGCGAGGGCTTCGCCGCAGCCGTGCGCGTTGGCGCAGCGACGAGCGTGCGTGCCCACGCTGGCTGTGGCACGGCCGTGCTCGCCACGGTGGTGCCGAGCAGCACGCACAGCCCCGCGCGAGCCGACCACGATCGGGCGCCCGCAACGACTGCGCACTTGCCTCGCGCACGCGCGTGCAGGCATGTGACGTCGTCGTGGCGTGCGACGTCGTCGTGCCCGAGGGCCGCGTGCTGCGGTCGCATCGCGGCAAGCGTACCGGATCGCGACCATCGCCGCCGTGGCCCCGGTGATCGAGCGCGGGCCCACGCGCGGCCGGCTCCGCTCGGGTTGCGCCGGGTTTGGCACGACCCATGATGCGCCAGAGCCGAAGCGCCGATGTCCGCTGGTGGACGGCGTCGACTCGAATCGAAGGGAGCCGTCATGCCCGCGTTCAGCCCCGAGACCGCGACCGTCAAGACCCGTCATGCGCTCGCTCACGCACAGGCGATGGCGAAGGAGCTCGGTCACCCCGAGCTCACCAGCCTCCATCTGTTGACCGCGTGCGCGCAGCAAGACGGTGGCCTGGTCGCGCCGCTGCTCGAGCGCGCCGGCGTGCACGCCTCGGCGTTGCAGCGCGTGCTGGCACGCGAGCTCGGCAAGCTGCCCAAGACCCAGGGCGCCGATCTCCGCCTGAGCAAGGAGCTCGGCGAGCTGCTCGACCTCGCGGCCGCCGAGGCCGATGCGCTGCACGACAAGTTCGTGAGCACCGAGCACATCGTGCTCGGCGCGCTCACCGAGAAGGCCGCCCGCAGCAAGGTCCGCGCGGCCGCGGTGCTCGAGGAGCTCGGCGCCAGCCGTGAGCTGGTGCTCTCGGCGCTGCGCGACGTGCGGGGCAATCAGCGCGTCGACACCGAGGAGCCCGAGGGCAAGTACGAGGCGCTCGAGAAGTACGCCCGCGATCTCACCGCGCTGGCGCGCCGCGAGAAGCTCGATCCGGTGATCGGCCGCGACGCGGAGATCCGCCGCACGCTACAGGTGTTGTCGCGTCGCACCAAGAACAATCCGGTGCTGATCGGCGACCCCGGCGTCGGCAAGACCGCGATCGCGGAGGGCATCGCCCAGCGCATCGCCGCCGGCGACGTGCCCGAGAGCCTCCGCGACAAGCGACTGCTGCAGCTCGATCTCGCCGCGCTGGTCGCCGGCGCGAAGTACCGCGGCGAGTTCGAGGAGCGGCTCAAGGCCGTGCTGACCGAGGTCGCCGAGGCCCAGGGCAAGATCATCCTCTTCATCGACGAGCTGCACACGCTGGTCGGCGCCGGCGCCGGTGAGGGGGCGCAGGACGCCGCCAACATGCTCAAGCCGGCGCTGGCCCGCGGCGAGCTGCGCTGCGTCGGCGCGACGACGCTCGACGAGTACCGCAAGCACATCGAGAAGGACAAGGCGCTCGAGCGACGCTTCCAGCCGGTGCTCGTCGAGGAGCCGTCGGTCGAGGACACCATCGCGATCCTGCGCGGGCTCTCGGCGCGCTTCGAGACCCACCACGGCGTGCGCATCCAGGACGCCGCGCTGGTGGCCGCCGCACGGCTTTCGCACCGCTACATCCAGAACCGCTTCCTGCCGGACAAGGCCATCGACCTGGTCGACGAGGCCTCGGCCAAGCTGAAGATGGAGGTCGAGAGCACGCCGACGCCGATCGACGAGCGTGAGCGCAGGATCACCCGCCTGCAGATCGAGAAGTCGGCGCTGCGGCGCGAGAAGCAGACCCCGGCCGTGTCCGATCGACTCGGCGCGGTCGAGGCCGAGCTCGCGACCCTCGGCGAGGAGGTCGCGGCGATGCGCTCGCGCTGGCAGACCGAGCGCGAGAAGATCGCCGAGATCAAGCAGATGTCGGAGCAGATCGAGAACGTGCGCGCCGAGGCCACCCGCGCCGAACGCTCGGGCGATCTCAACCGCGCCGCCGAGCTCACCTACGGCACGCTGCGAGAGCTCGAGCGCAACCGCGAGCACGCCCGCGAGGTGCTCAAGCAAGCACTCGCCGAGGGCTCGTTCCTGCGCGAGGAGGTCACCGACGAGGACATTGCGGCGATCGTTGCCAAGTGGACCGGCATCCCGGTGTCGCGGATGTTGGAGAGCGAGCAATCGCGGCTGCTCGGCATCGAGGCCAAGCTGCACCAGCGCGTGGTCGGCCAGGACGAGGCGGTGAAGCGCGTCGCTGCGGCCGTGCGCCAGTCGCGGGCTGGCCTGGGCGATCCCAACCGCCCGGTCGGGTCATTCCTCTTTCTGGGGCCCACCGGCGTCGGCAAGACCGAGCTGGCCAAGGCACTCGCAGAGTTCCTGTTCGACGACGAGCGCCACGTGGTGCGCATCGACATGAGCGAGTACATGGAGAAGTTCTCGGTCTCGCGGCTCATCGGGGCCCCGCCCGGCTACGTCGGCTACGACGAGGGTGGCCAGCTCACCGAGGCCGTGCGGCGCCGTCCGTACTCCGTGGTGCTGCTCGACGAGATCGAGAAGGCCCACGCCGATGTGTTCAACCTGCTGCTGCAGGTGCTCGACGACGGGCGCCTCACCGACAGCCAGGGTCGCACGGTCGACTTCCGCAACACCATCGTGCTGATGACCAGCAACGTCGGCAGCGACCGCGTGCGGGCCGAAGGCGGCGACGATCCCCGCGAGGCCGCGCGGCTGCGCGAGGCGGCGCTGCGGGCCCACTTCCGGCCCGAGTTCTTGAACCGCCTCGACGGCATCATCGCCTTTGCGCCGCTGGGTCGCGATCAGCTGCGCGGCATCGTCGACATCCAGCTCGATCGCCTGCGCCCGCGGCTGGCCCAGCGCGACCTGGCGCTCGAGGTCACGACGGCCGCGAGCGACCGCCTGGCCGAGCGGGGCTACGACGCCGAGTTCGGCGCACGCCCACTCAAGCGGCTCATCCAGCAGGCGATCGTCGACCCGCTGTCGCTCGCGCTGCTCGAGGGCAAGGTGCAGCCCCACGACACCGTGGTGGTCGAGGCGGTCGACGAGCACGACGCCCGCTACGACGAGGGCCGCGCGGGCATCGTGGTGACACCCCGCCACGGCGAGGTCGCCAGCGGGGCCTGAGTCGACCGCCACGGGCGGGTGATGCGGGCGCCTCGGCACGCATCACCCGCACTGCGCGCCCGTACAGAGCACCGCGGGGGGCGTCATTGCTGCTAGACTGCAGGGCCGAGATTCGATCTCGGCTGCTCGAGCGATGAACGACGCGCTGAAGATGTTCCTCATCGCGCTGGTGACGACGATCGCGTCTCAGCTCCTGCTGGGCCCGTACATCCTCAAGCTGCAGGGGGTCATGCCCATCACGCCCACCACGGTGGCGCCGATGGTGGAGCAGAGCGTGCCCGCGCCGAGCGGCGGCGGGGTCGAGGGCGCCAAGCTGGCCGCACCGAACCTCGAGGGCATCCTCGTGGACGAGGCGCGCGATCGCTGGCGCGCCAAGGGCATCGAGATCGTCGAGGAGGACGAGCGAGACGGCTCGGGCGCCGAGCCCGGCACGATCCTGCAGCAGCGACCCGCCCCCGGCGCCGAGCTCTCGACCCGCGAGATCCGCGTGGTGGTCGCGCGCAAGAGCGAGGCGAGCAAGGTCCCGGACGTCACCGGCAAGGCCGTCGACGACGCGCGCAAGCAGCTCGAGGAGGCCGGTTTCGAGGTCCCCGCACCGTCGCCCGAGGCCTCCGACAAGCCCGCCAACACCGTGCTGCGTCAGGCCCCGGCGGCGGGCGAGGGCGCGAAGAAGGGCTCGGTCGTGCGCCTGGTGATCGCCGAGCCGGCCGGCATCGAGGTGCCGAAGTTCACCGGCCTCTATCTGGGCAAGGCCAAGAAGGCGATCACCGACGCCGGCCTCGTGATCGGGCCGATCCGCCGGGTCGAGCACGCCGAGCTCGGCCAGGACTACGTGCTCAAGCAGACCCCGGTCGCGGGCGAGAAGGTCCCACCGGGCACCGAGGTCGAGCTCGTGGTCGTCGCGCCGAACTAGTACCTCGACACAGGGATTGTGACGGGCCATAACACCGCCCTGACCGCGCCTCGCTGCGTTGCCGCACCTTGAAATACGCCCGGTATTCCGGCGGCACGGCGCCTTGCGGAGTCGCGGCCATGACGGCGTTCTGACCCACCACAATCCCTGTGTCGAGGTACTAGCCCGCACGGCGAGCGCTCACGTCGGCGGGGGCTCGGGCGATCGTCGGGCGCGGATGAACTCGACGACGGCGGGGATCACCGAGACGATGATGATCGCGAAGATGACGTACGTGAAGTTCTTCTTCACGAACGGCAGCTCGCCGAACTGGTGGCCGAGCAGCAGGAACGACCACACCCACGCGATGGCGCCGCTGACGTTGTAGAGCGCGAAGCGTGCGTAGCTCATCTCGCCGATGCCGGCCACGAACGGCGCGAAGGTGCGGATGATCGGGATGAAGCGCGCGAGAATGATGGTCTTGCCGCCGTGGCGGGCGTAGAAGGCCTGCGCGCGCATGAGGTGCTGGCGGTTGAGCAGCCGCGAGGTCTGGCTCGAGAACACCCTGGGCCCGAGCTTGCGACCGACCGCGTAGTTCACCGCGTCGCCCGCAATCGCGGCCACCGTGAGCGCCAGACCCACCAGCCACACGTTGATGGGCGAGCCCTCGGTGGCCGACAGCGCGCCGACGGCGAACAGCAGCGAGTCGCCCGGCAGGAACGGCGTCACGACCAACCCGGTCTCGGCGAACACCACCGCGAACAGCAGCACGTACAGCCAACCGCCGAAGTCGGCGGCCCAGCCGTTGAGGTAGCGATCGAGGTGCAGGACGATGTCGAACAGCTTGCGCAACGGCTTGGTCTCGCGGACCGGATCTCTATCAGGTCGCGCGTCGCATGGGCACCACCCCAAGCCGGCCTTGGGACCCGAGGCGACGGCCCGCCGACGCGGGCCGGCCTACTCGACCGCGGTGAAGCCGTTGATCTGCGCGCTGCTGACGGGCACCGCGAAGCCCCCGGTCTGTGCCTGCGGCGTCGCGGAGTTGTTGTCGCACGGCATCGAGCCGCCGCTGCCGGGCGAGGGGGCGCAGTTGCCGTCGGCGCACTCGTCGGTGTTCACCTGCGCCACCGAGACCAGGGTCAGGCCCGGCGTGAAGCCGCCCGCGAACGTCGCATCGGTCGAGGTGGTGCCGGTCGTGAAGTTGAAGCCGGCCGCGGTGTCGGCGGTGAGCCGGAACGTCAGCTCGTACGTCGCACCCAGGTCGGGGTGCCAGGTGCCGGTCGCGGCCTCGTAGAAGTTCGAGTCGCACACGCCGGTGCTGGGCTCGTAGATCGTGAACGTGATGTTGTAGACCTCGATACCCTCGATCACCACCGGTGAGCCGCTGGTGCTGTCGGCGACGCCGGTCACGAAGATGCGCGGCGCTCGGATCGGACGCGCGAGCTTGGAGAACGCGCGCGTCTCGGTGACCAGGCCGGCACCGTCGTAGGGCGTGTAGATGCGCGTGCGCTCGATGTCCGACAGCGCCAGTCGCAGGTAGCCGGCGTTGTCCGGGAACGTGGTACCGGCGGTGGCGTTGCTGCCGGCGTACTTGGGCGCACCGGCGGGGATCGAGAAGCCGAGGTGTTGATCGCCGCTGCGGTGGTCGTCGATGAGCAGGTAGATGCTGCTGTGGAACGGATTGTCCTCGTCGCCACCATCGAGGGTGTCGTCGTAGGGCGAGCCGCTGATCATCGCCACCATGAACAGGTTCTGCTGCACGTCGTCGGAACCCGCCGCGATCGCGGTGAAGTCGTCGAGACGATCCGAGGCCGAGACCGCGGGCGGGTAGATGAAGGGATCGCCGCGGTTGCCGTCGTCGACGGTGCACTCGGTGCCGGTGCCCTCGCACGCCGGGAAGCGGAACACCTCCTGGGCGTTGCCACCCCAGGTGCTGCTCGCAGCGCTGCTGTCGGCCTCGTGGGGCATGGTGCCCGCGACCATGCCGAGGTCCCAACGGAACAGACGACCGGCCGGATCGGCGATGTACGTCTCCTGCGCCTCGCCCCAGAAGCGCGAGATGCAGTGGGTACCCACCGCGGGGTCGACCAGCGCGCCGAAGTTCGACTCGAACACCGGGTCGGCGATGTCGGGCAGCTCTGCGGTGTCGAGGATCTCGCCGGTGACCGCGTCGGCGAACACCAACGTCCGGCCCTCGCCGGTCGCAGGGGTCTCGCTGGCGACATAGCCCGAGCCGAGCACCACGCGGGCCTGCGGGGTCTCGGTCAGCTCGTTGTTGGTCAGCTGGTACGTCAGCGCGGGCCGAGCCCAGGTCTGTCCCAGCAGGTTGTCCCAGCTGGCCGCGACGGCCGCGTCGGCGGTGCTCCACAGCACCTCGAACGGCCCTGCCGCGGACTCCGGGCTCATGTGCGAGAGATCGAGCGCGTAGTACTCCTGCCCACCCACGCCGAAGCCGAACAGGCCGAGGTGGACCCAGCGGGTGTTGGCCTCGTCGTACGCGAAGCCGTGGTTGACGGTGCCGGCCACGCCGTAGAGGTGCTCGCTGATCTCGTCGGGCTGGCCCATGGCCGCGGCCCCGTTGGCGACCTCTTGGTTGAGCGTCGGCAGCAACTCGGGCGGCACGAAGCCCCACAGCTCGTTGCCGCTGTCGAGCTGGAACGCATGCAGGACGCCCATGTCGTCGCCGATCAGCACCGCCTCCTGGTACTGGTTGTGCGGCGACGGGTTGGGCAGCACGTTGGCTTCGTCGTTGGCGTCGCGCGCGAAGTCCTCGAGCGAGTCCGGCAGCACGCCGGCATCGATGTCGCCGTAGAGCCGGCCTGCACAGTGCGGGTCGTTGATCGCGACCTCGGGAATCCGCGTGCTGCGGTAGGTCGGCACCCGCCGCACCACGACCGGCGCCGAGTTGGCGACCCCCGGCAGCTTCCAGCCGTCGGGGGCGTTCTGGCCCGCGACGAACGCAACGAACGCGTCGGCCTCGGCATCGTGGTCGCCCGAGGTCAACAGCCCCTGGTCCTCGAGCACGGCCTTGAACGCCCCCGTCGCCGCGCCGCTGGCATCCGCCAGCGGCACAAGCGTGCGGTGATCGTCGGCGAGCGTGTACAGCCGACGGTCGGTCCAAGCGGTGCTCTGCAGGCACACGCCGGCGTCCCACACGTGGCTCTGCGGACAGGGGCCGAAGGTCTCCTCGAGCTCCTCGGTGGCGAACTCCGGGGCCGGCAGCACGCACCACGGCTGCGGGTTACCAACGCCGTCGACGTCGGTGCACAGCTCGCGCGCGACGTGCCCGCGCCAGCCGGGGAACTCGGTGAACGCGTTGAGCTTGGTCTGCAGGATCTGTCCCTGCCCCGGCTCACCATCCGCGCCGAGGCCGAACGCGTTGAGGGTCGAGCCGGTGCCGGTCTGCAGATCGATGTCGACCGCGTCGGCAACGATGCCCGTGAGGATCGCGGTGAGCTCGGCGCTGTCGCCGGCCAGGAACGCGCAGGCACTCGAAGGGTTGCTGGGGTCGGCGCAGGTGTCCCACTCCGCCGCCGGCGAGTCGTCGCATGGCGACGAGCAGCCCGATCCGTCGCAGGCCCCGGCGGCTGCGCAGGCCATGCTGTTGAGCGTGGTGCTCGAGAGGAAGAAGCCGACCACGTAGGTCTTCACCGACAGCGTGTTGCGCAGCGCTGCGAGCCGCTCGTAGAGCGTGCCGCCACCCTCGCCGCTCGACGGATCACCATCGGTGAGCAGCACCGCCGAGGTCGGCGCGCACACGTCACCCGAGCCCACGCCGGTGACGAACTCGAGGTACGAGGCCACGGTGGTGTGGCTGAAGGCGGCGTTGGTCTGGATCGGCGAGCCCGAGATGGTGCCGATCGTGCTCGCCCACGGCGTGCCGCCCACGGTGTCGACGCCCCCTTCGATCATCGGGCTCGTCAGCGCCGCCACCTGTGCGTTGGCGGAGCTCCGCGAGCTCGGGCCCCACAGATCGGACGAGATGCCGGACGACGACAGGTCGAGGTAGAACGGCGCATACAGCCAGCCCGACTCGATCGAGCCGTTCTCACCCGAGATGCCGGCGCGGTTGAGGCCGCTGGCGCTGGCCTGCACCGGCCACTGCGCGTAGCCGGGAAAGCCGTCGACGTAGGGCCAGTAGTAGAAGTCCTGCCCGCGCACGCCGCTGTCGGTGGTGGCGTCGCTGTTGCCGTAGTCGCCCACCGTCGCGTGGGTGATCGAGGAGTCCGGATCGGTGCTGTCGTTGAGATTGATGCGGACGCCCATGAACGACGGGAACCACTGCACCTTGCGCTGCGAGTTGGCCCACGCGGTCATCTCCGCGCTGGTGGTGCCGATGAGCGGCGAGGCCGGCACGTCTCCGGTCTGATCGTCGGCGGAGATCACCGCGCCGACGCCGAGATCGTCCCAGCGCAGGTACGGATACGGGCGGATCTCCGAGCCCTGGCAGATGCGCCAGGCGCCGTCGTGATCGCCGTAGCGGTGGATGTCCTGCCAGGTGCCGCCGGCGAAGTACTCGTACTCCGTGACCCAGGTGAAGCGCCGCTCCTCGGCGGCGCCGGGGCTGCACTTCGCCGGCACCGTCGGCGGCACGCGAGGCCCGCGCTGCTCGAAGGTCATCAGCGCGAAGCTGCCGGCATTGCCGACGCTCGAGACCACCGCGTTGATCGACGCGCGCGCGGTCGCGATGCGGCTCGCGGTCTCGCTGCCGACCGTGCTCTCGCACTCGCCCCACTCGCAGAGATCGTCGTCGGCGTTGGCCTTGAGACCCATCGAGCCCGAGGTGTCGAGCACGAACAACACGCGGGGCTTGACGGCCCCGAAGCTCGACCCCTGGGCGACGTAGTACGGCCGCACCCGCGCCTGCGTGGGCCCGAGCAGTGCGAAGCCCAGCACGAACACGACCCCCGCCACCAGCAGGCGCCCCCACGCCCGCACGGCCATCGCCACCGCCGCCCTCACGACCGCACCCCGCGTCCGCTATGAAAAAGCTGCGAGGTGGGTGCACTCCGATGCGCACCGGGCAGCGGCACGGGTGCACCGCGAAGCAGGCAAGTGGTCGGAATCATGATCGGCATGGCGGCGTCGGGCGGCGCGCGAGTGAGGGCTCGGGCGCGGCCGCTGCGGGTGGTGCAAGGCCGGTGCCGGGCCGCCGCGCGCGGCGACCACGGCCTTAGCGCTTGCCGTTCCAGTGCGGCATCGAGCCGTGGGGCGAGATGAAGTACTTCGCCGGCGAGGCGAACGAGAGGTTGCTGACCCGCGAGGTGTAGATGCACGCGAACGACTCGACCTGCGCGCCGAAGCGGCTGGTGTCGTGGCGCTCGGTGAAGCTCGAGCCCCAGTAGGGATTGAACGCCGCGTCGACCTCGCTGGCGCGGCGCTCGAGCGTGTCGCGGGTCTCCTGCTCGTAGGCGCGCAGCCAGTCGAGGCGCCGCCGGATGTCGTTGCGGGTCTGATCGAGCAGCGCGGTCGCCTCCTGCAGGCTCACGCCGCCGCGGGCGATCTCCTCGGGCTCGAGCCGCGCGAGCGTGCGCGCGAGGTACCGCTGACCACCGATCTCGTCGGCGAGTCGCGCACGCAGGGCGTGCAGGCCCTCGATCTCGCCGAGGGTCATCTCCCAGTCGCGGCGGACCTCGAGCTCGTGCTCGAGCTCCTGGACCACGAGCGCAGTGCGCCAGCCCGAGCTCTTCTTGCTGCGCACGATGTCGCCGTAGATGTGATCACCGACGTAGAGCACCTCGTCGGAGAACACCCCGAGGCTGGCCTGCAGCCCCATCTGGTTGCCGCCACCGTAGATCTTGCCGCGCTGCACCTGCTGCTTGCGCCCGCCGAGCGGCGCACCGGTGGCGGGATCGAGCTCCTGGAACGGCGCATTGTCGGTGAAGAAGCTCGGCTTGGCGGCGCCGACCACCATCCAGTCGAAGTACGTGGTCCAGTCGGGATACGACGGCAGCGCGCCGTCGAGCAGGTACTTCATGACCACGTCGGTGTAGTCGAGCAGGCTGTTGGTGAGCACGAACAGCTTCTTGCCGGCCGAGCGCAGCTGGTGGAGCGTGCGCGCGAGCTCGGGGTCCTTCTCGATGAAGTGGCCCGGGTCGTCGCGGACGTGGTCCTTGATCGAACCGTCGCGGTGGGCCTCGTCGATGCACTCGCGCACGTCGAGCCACGCCTCGGCGTAGCTCGGCGGACCGCCGTCACCCCACAGCCCCGGGTCGCGGTCGATGAGCTCGACCGCAGCCGCGAACAGCGTGACCTCCGGCAGCGCGAACAGGGTGTCGACCGCGGCGAAGCGCTCGCGCTCCTGGCCCAGACGCTGGTCACGGTAGATCGCCTTGCGTTCGGGACGCGCGAGCTTGCGTAGCCCGTGGTAGGCGCGGCCGACGTAGCCGTGTCGGTCCATCTTGATGACGTTGCCCAGCTTGCGGTCGACCATCAGCCCGCGGATGGCGAACTGCGGGTCGTTGGGCACCTCCCCCAGCGCCGCGGGGTAGCCCCGGGCGATCAGCTTGGCGGTCGTCGACTCGATGGACTTGGCCTCGATCGCGTCCTGGCGGTAGATCGCCAGGGTGTAGTCCATGTCGAAGCCGATGACCGAGATCGAGTCGAAGTTGAGGTCGCGGTTGGTGAAGATCCGCCGCTCCGACGGCGCCTCGGTCTCCAGGCCGGAGTCGAGCAGTGCCTTGCGGATGGGGGTCGGTAGGTCGGCGTCCGAGAACACGTTGGGGACGCCCAGCGTAACAGCATGCACGCCGCGACGTGCACAACTCTCACGAGGCTTCGGCGCTCTGATAGGTGGCGGCGCACACCGAGACCGCGGAGTTGTCGTTGTTGTGGCCGCCGCCGTAGCCCTCGTCGGGGGTCTGGGGCTGCATCACCGCCGCGCCGGCGCCGACGGTCAGCACCAGCTCCTGCTCGACGGTCACGGTGGTGTTGCGCACCGTCGCAGAGGCGGTGACGACCACACGGCCATCGGCGTCGTCGATCCACGAGGTGCTGCCGCCGCGCCCGAGCGCGTCGGCGGCGTTGTTGCGGACCCACACGGACACCTGCGCCTCGGGGTCGCCACCGCTGACGAGGTCACGG
>WBZX01001908.1_pt1 | contig 14853 bp, 11 predicted proteins | sample 5204211 | NCBI WGS metagenome assembly WBZX01 (sample SAMN12344362, study PRJNA552823) | activated sludge metagenome | biome: Activated sludge suspended growth; feature: Nitrification reactor; material: Wastewater; isolation source: activated sludge from nitrification reactor of wastewater...
TTCGCGGCAACCGGCGCCCGCGTCATCGTCGGCGGCAGCCAAGCCTTTTACCGCCCGTCCACCGACACCATCCACATGCCGGACGAGGCGCGTTTCCTCGGTGACGACGGCAAGACCCGCACCGAAGCGTGGTACCGCGTGCTCAGTCATGAGACGGCCCATTACACGTCGGCGCCGAACCGCTGCAACCGCCAGCTCGGCAAGCGGTTCGGAGATGATCAGTATGCGATGGAAGAGTGCATCGCAGAGACCGCCGCGTGCTTCATTTGCGCACGCCTCGGCATCAGCGGCGAGCCGCATCCCGATCATGCCCGTTACATTCATCACTGGATTTCCGTGATGAAGTCTGACGCCCGCGCCATCTTCGCCGCCGCCGCCAAGGCGCAGGAGGCCGTCGCCTATCTCGACGGCCTGCAAGCAGACGCCGCCCCACGCCAGCAGGCCGCCTGATCCCGACGCGACGCAGCGTAGCCGACCGGCGCGGGCCGACCGCGCCGGAACAGATGCCCGTGTGCTCACGACCATTTCTCATTTCCGGAAAACGAAGGAGACCTATCATGATCCGCAACTTGCAGATGATCCCGCTCGCCGACCTTAAGGTCTCGAAGCTCAACGTCCGGAAGCACGGGGCCAAGGACGTTGCGAGCCTCGCGGCCTCGATCGCCGCCATCGGCCTCGTGCAGCCGCTCTTGGTGCGCGCGAGCGGCGACGGCTTCGAGATCGTCGCCGGGCAGCGCCGCTACCTCGCCGCCAAGTCGCTCGATGCCGACGGCAACGCCGACACCGACCCGCTGCCGTGCGTGGTGCTGGCCTCGAACGAGGACGCTGCGGCCATCGAGGCGTCGCTGGCCGAGAACATCGAGCGCCTGCCGATGGACGAGATGGACCAGCACGAGTCGTTTCTGGCCCTCAAAAAACGCGGGCTCGACGAGGCCGACATCGCCGCGCATTTCGGCATCTCCGAGCAGATCGTGCGCCGCCGGCTGGCGCTGGCCGACCTCATCCCCGACATCCGCCGTCTCTACCGCCGGGGCGATATCGACGCCAAGACGCTGCAGGTTCTGACGCTGGCGACGCGCGAGCGGCAGAAGGCGTGGCTGCGCCTCGTCACCGATCCCACCGAGACGCCGCCGCCGTTCTGGCAGTTGAAAGCGTGGCTGCTGGGCGGGGCGGAAATCTCGACCAAGGCGGCGCTGTTCGACGAGGCAACCTACACCGGCGCCATCGTCTCCGACCTGTTCGGCGAGGAGCGCTACTTCGCCGATCGGGACGAGTTCTGGCGCCTGCAGAACGCGGCTATCGCCGAGACGCGCGACAAGCTGATCGCGGCCGGCTGGAGCCACGTCGAGATCATCGAGCCCAGCCGCCGTTTCCAGACCTGGGACCACGAGCCGGTGCCGAAGGCCAAGGGCGGCGCGGCCTACATCGAGGTCCAGGCCGACGGCCACGTCACCGTGCACAAGGGACTGCTGCCACGCGCCGAGGCGCGCAAGGCGTCGCGTGCCGCCGCTGACGATCCTGGCGAGGACACCGAGCCCGAGCCCGGGCGCACAGAGCGCCCGGAGTTGAGCGCGCCGCTCGCCAACTATCTCGACCTCGTGCGCCACAGCATAGTGCGGCGGGCGGTCGCCAGGGCGCCCAAGCTCGCGCTGCGGCTGATGTTGGCGCACGTCATCGGCGGCGGGTCACTATGGAGGGTCGAGCCCGAGCGCCAACCGGCGACGAGCGAGGCGGTCGCCACCGCTGTGTCGGCGCTGCCGAGCCAAGCCGAGTTCGCCGCCGAGCGTGAGGGGGCGCGGCAGCTGCTCGGGCTCGACGATGGCGACGGCCCTCTCGTGGCCCCGGACGGCGGCGCGCGCACGGCCGCCGTGCTCGCCAAGCTGATGGACTTGTCTGACAAGGACGTGCTCGGCATCGTCGCCGTCGTGATGGCGGAGACGTTGGCGATGGGGACCGATCTCGTCGACACGCTCGGCGCGATGCTCGCCGTCAATATCGCCGCGCACTGGCAGCCGGACGACACGTTCTTCGAGCTGGTCCGCGACCGCGAGGCGATCGGCGCCATGCTGGCCGAGGTCATCGGCGACACGGCGGCAGCGACCTATCTGACCGACACCGGCACCAAGAAGAAGGCGATCATCCGCAAGGCGCTCTCTGGCGACGGCCGCGCGAAGGTTGAGGGCTGGCTGCCACGCTACCTGCGCTTCCCGCAGGGCCAATACACGGAGCGGGCGCTACTGGCACGGCGGCGTGCTGCGGCGTGAGCCAGGGAAACGGATCATGGTCGGTCGGCTGCGGGAGGCTGATTGACCATGAGCAGCCCGTTAACAACGAGGGCGGCGGCCGCGCTAGCAAGAGCGATCAGCAACAATGCCACCAGCCAAGATAGCCGAACCGGCGGCGAGGCTGGGCCCGTTCTACAGGCCTCGTCACCCGCTTGTGTGGCCTGATCTTCGGTATACTGTTTGGAGGCAATCGGCCGCGGTCTCGTTAGCCGGAGCTTGTCCGCCAACTGCGTCGGTGACAGGTAGCAATTATCGTGCAGCGGCGCGTGCAGGGCGGCAATCGTCTCCTGAAGCCTGGGGTCGTCGGCGGTGCGGCCGAGCTGCTTCAGTGCCTGCACGAACATGTCGTCGTCGGACAGGCCTCGCATCAGAAGGTCGTCGCGCTCGACGTTCGTTCGCTTGCCCGTGCCGCGGGCCAGCGCGGCCGTTAGCACCAAAGCTCGTCCATGCGTGAAGGCATCGGTGCGCGACACGTCGAAAATTCTGGCCGTGTCCCCTGGGCCCGTCACCACACGTTTCCCATCAGGGCTGAAGGACGCGGCCCAGATATTGCTTGTAATGCCATTGCGGACTTCTAAGACGGCGATCTCGGCCCGCTCTCGGTATCCCACAGGCGCGCCGTGGTGTCGTCAGAGCCCGTCACCACGCGTTTGCCATCAGGGCTGAACGACACGGCATTGATCGCGCCAGCGTGGGCTTCCAGGACCGCGATCTCGGCACCGCTCTCGGCATCCCACAGGCGCGCCGTGGCGTCGTCAGAGCCCGTCACTACGCGTTTGCCATCAGGGCTGAACGACGCGGCCCGGACAGTATCGGAGTGGGCTTCCAGGACTGCGATCTCGGCACCGCTCTCGGCATCCCACAGGCGCGCCGTAGTGTCGTCAGAGCCCGTCACCACGCGTTTGCCATCAGGGCTAAACGACACGGCATTGATCGCGCCAGCGTGGGCTTTTAGCACGGCGATCTCGGCACCGCTCTCGGCATCCCACAGACGCGCCGTGGCGTCGTCAGAGCCCGTCACCACGCGTTTGCCATCAGGGCTGAACGACGCGTCCCGGACAGTGTCGGAGTGGGCTTCCAGGACTGCGATCTCGGCACCGCTCTCGGCATCCCACAGGCGCGCCGTAGTGTCGTCAGAGCCCGTCACCACGCGTTTCCCATCAGGGCTGAAGGCGGTTACGGTTACAGGTTGGGTATGTCCCCGGAACACACAATCCGTCCGGTTTCTGGCGATGGCCTTTACCATCGGCGGCCACAGCTCAGGCACGAGATTGACCCCAATATCCTCGGCGAGGATGGCGCCGGCAGCGGATAGCCGCAGAGCGTGCTCGCTGAGGCCATCATGCAAGGCCGCAAGGGCCGGCTTGACGAACGCGCGGCCGATGATGCCGCGCTGGCGGTCGCGGTCCGATTGGAGCCGCGTTCGGCTGAGGTCCCGCAACTCGAGAAGCGCTGGGGGAGGCTCGGGCGCATCGCGCGGCCGATCCTCCAGCAACCGACCGAGCGCATCCAGGTCTGCGGTTGACAGCAGGAGCGATTCAGGGCGGCCTCCGGCCTCCCAGCGCGCGAGCAGAGCCGTCAGACGTGTGCTCTCCCGGTACCACGCGACATTCCTGTCGAGCGCCCGGCAGAGATCGCCGAGTGCACGCTCGAAGCCCTCCGCATGATCCCAGGTGAAGTCGAGCTTTACGTTGAGTGCGGACAGGCGCGGCGGCGCCTTGGCGAAATCGACGGGGCGCCGGAGGATCGGGATGACGCGCTTGCCGAGCCCGCGCGCCCACGCGATTTCCTCGTCGCACACCTTGCTGGCGGCACTGTCGGGCGAGACGACGAAAATCATCGCGTCCGATGCGGCGATCATGTGCTGCAGGCGTTGCCACCATTCGTCCTCTGCGGAAATGCCCGACGCAACGTTGTCGGGATCGTAAGCGGCCTGGTCGAAGTCCGGCTCGTATCCGCGTGCTTTCAGCGCCACCGCGAGTTGTTGGGTGAATGCAATGTCTTGGCGCGAATACGAGATGAATACGCGGAGCGCTCCCGACTCCGCTGCGCGTTCTTGACCACCATCAGCCTGCGCCATCGGAGCCCTCTCGCGTGCGCTGCAAATATCCGTGTGGCGCACGATACCGGGGGCGATCGAACAAAGAAATAGCCGACGCTCATGGGCGCATCCAGCCCGCATCTACACCTCTCTACACCCCAATCACCGCGATGCATCGTTCCCGAGAGATGTCCGCGGCGGCATGCTGATCCCCACGTCTCAGGCGCTGTGCGCGAAGAGGGATCAGCGATGCCCAACACCCGTCAAGTCTTGGCTCAAGCAGGCCTCTCGGCGCTGCTTGCAGTTCTCGCGCTGTGGGGCGCCACGCAATGGGCGGCCGCCATGCTGGGGCACCAGCCCGTCCTCGGCGCGGCCTGGCTGACGGTCGCCGGCATGCCCGTCTATGCGCCGTGGCAAGTGTTCGCGTGGTGGCTGGCCTTCGACGGCCAGGCCCCGGACGTCTTCGACCGCGCCGGCATGATCGCGGCCCTCGGCGGCATCGCGCCGGCACTGATCGCGTTCGGGGGAGCCGCCTGGCGGGCCCGGGCCAAGTCGACGATCACGACCTATGGCTCGGCCCGCTGGGCGGACTATTCCGACATCGAGGAGGCCGGACTGCTCGGCGAGCGCGGCGTCGTGCTCGGCCTCTACAATGCCGAGTATCTCCGCCACGACGGCCCCGAGCACGTGCTCGCCGTGGCGCCGACGCGCTCCGGCAAGGGCGTCGGCCTCGTCGTGCCGACGCTGTTGACCTGGCCGCACTCGGCCGTCATCCACGACATCAAGGGCGAGAACTGGGAGCTGACCGCCGGCTGGCGCGCGCGCTTCTCGGATTGCCTGCTGTTCGATCCGACGCGGGCCTCATCCGCGCGCTTCAACCCGCTGCTCGAGGTGCGCAAGGGCTCGCAAGAGGTCCGCGACGTCCAGAACATCGCCGACATCCTGGTCGATCCCGACGGCGCCCGCGAGCGGCGCGACCACTGGGAGAAGACGGCGCACGCGCTGCTGACCGGCGCCATCCTGCACGTGCTCTACGCGGAAGAGGAGAAGACGCTCAATCGCGTCGCCACCTTCCTCGCCGATCCGGGCCGGTCGATCGAGCGCAGCTTGAGGATCATGCTGACGACCAACCACGTCGGCAGCGAGGAGGCACCCCGCGCCCACCCCGTCGTCGCCTCGGTGGCGCGCGAGCTGTTGAACAAGAGCGACAACGAGCGCTCCGGAGTCGTGTCGACCGCCATGAGCCTGCTCGGGCTCTACCGCGATCCCGTTATCGCCGCCAACACGGCCACCTCCGACTGGCGCATCGCCGATCTCGTCAGCGCGAAACGGCCGGTGTCGCTCTATCTCGTCGTGCCGCCGTCCGACATCTCGCGGACGCGACCGCTGGTTCGCCTGATCCTCAACCAGATCGCGCGGCGCCTGACCGAGGAGCTGCCGGCGCGCACAAGCGAGCACCCCAAGCGCAAGCTGTTGCTGATGCTCGACGAGCTTCCTGCGCTCGGGCGACTGGAGTTCTTCGAGGCGGCGCTGGCGTTCCTGGCCGGCTATGGCGTGCGCTGCGTGCTCATCGCGCAGTCCTTGAACCAGATCGACAAGGCCTACGGCACCAACAACGCCATCCTCGACAACTGCCACGTGCGCGTCGCCTTCGCACCCAACGACGAGCGCACCGCCAGGCGGCTCTCGGACGCGCTCGGCACGATGACCGAGCTGCGTGCGCAGAGGAACCTGGCCGGCCACCGTTTGTCGCCGTGGCTGTCGCGCCTTGCCGTCGCCGAGCAGGAGACGCCGCGTCCGCTGATGACGCCGGGCGAGGTGCTGCAGCTGCCGCCCGATCAAGCGCTGGTGCTCGTTTCCGGGACGCCGCCGATCCGGGCCCGCAAGCTCCGCTATTTCGAGGACCGCAATCTGGCGCGCCGCTGCCTGCCGCCGCCGCCGCTCGACCCCGCCGACCGGCCGGCCGCGCGCCCCGACGACTGGAGCGGGCTCAGACGCCCCATCGACGACCGGCTGCAGCTGCCGTGGTCCGATCTCGTCGCCTCCGGCGGCCGGCGCCGCGACCCGGCCGAGGACCGCGACCTGCTGCCCGCCCACGACGATCCCGGCGAGCCCGACTGGCCGATCGACGACGGCGGCAGTTCCGGCGCGCACCGTGATCCGGATCGCGATCCCCACGACGACATCTCCGGCATCTGAGGCATCCTATGGCCAAGAATCGCATCAGCCTTTACCTCGACGACGGCACCGTGAAGAACCTCACGCTCGCCGCCAACCGCCGCAAGGGCGCCAAGTCGGCGCTCGTCGAGGAGGCGCTCGACCAGTATCTCAATCCCGAGCGCCGCCGCATGCTCGACGAGGCGACGCTGCGGCGGATGGACAGGGTCTCATCCAGCGTCTCGGTCGTCGCCCGCGACGTCGCCATCGCCACCGAGACGCTGTCGCTGTTCGTCCGCTACTTCCTGACCATCACGCCGCCGCTGCCGCAGGGAGAGCAGGATGCCGCCCGCGCGCTCGGACGCCAGCGCTTCGAGGTCTTCGTCGCCCAGGTCGGCCGCCGCCTCGCCTCCGACCATCGCCTCGTCTCCGAGGTGCTGGAAAGCATCGCCGAGCACAACCCCGACCTGTTCGCCGCCGCCGATGACGAGGCGCCCACCAACGCGGCGGCCGATGCGGCATCACCCCACCATGCGGGCGGCAATGGAGCTGTCGACGCGGAGGGCGGTCATGGCTGACCTGTTCGCCTTCGCCGAGGAATCCGAGAGCCGCCGCCGGCAGATGCTGCGCACCGCCTTCGGCCCTGCCATTGCCGCCGCCTTGGCCGACCCGGCCGTCATCGAGGTCATGGTCAATCCCGACGGCCGACTGTGGCTCGACAAGGCAGGGATCGGCCGCATCGACACCGGCGAGCGGGTCGCTTGTGCCGAGGCCGAGCGCATCATCCGCCTGATCGCCGCGCACGTCCGCCGCGAGGTCAACGACAAATGCCCGATCGTCTCCGCCGAGCTGCCTGAGACGGGCGAGCGTTTCGAAGGCCTGATCCCGCCCGTTGCTCCAGGCCCGTGCTTTGCCATCCGCAAGCCGGCCGAGGTGCTCTACCGCCTCGACGATTACGTCGACGCCCGCATCATGTCGGTGCCCCAGGCCGACGTGCTCCGCTCCGCCGTTGCCGACCGGCGCAACATCGTCGTGGTCGGCGGCACCTCCTCGGGCAAGACCACCCTCGTCAATGCTCTGCTCGCCGAGATCGCCACGCTCGGCGAGCGCGTCGTCATCCTGGAGGACACGCGCGAGCTGCGCTGCGCCGCCCCCGATTGCGTCGCACTGCGCACCAAGCCCGGCGTCGTCTCGCTCGCCGACCTCGTTCGCTCGACACTGCGGCTGCGACCCGACCGCATCATCGTCGGCGAGGTGCGCGGCCCCGAGGCGCTCGACATGCTGAAAGCCTGGAACACCGGGCACCCCGGCGGCATCACCACCGTGCACGCCAACTCGCCGCTGATGGCGCTCTACCGGCTCGAGCAGCTGATCCAGGAGGCGGTCGTCACCGTGCCCCGCGATCTCCTCGGCCTCGCCATCGAGCTCGTCGTCTTCATCGACGGCCGCGGCAAGGACCGCCGCATCGCCTCCATCCACGAGGTCGACGGCCTCGACGATGACGGCGACTACGTCTTGAAGCCGCTCGCCTGCTCACCTTTGCGGGTCGTCGAGACGACTGGAGGTGGAGCGTGACCGAGCGTGTTCGCTGCGCGAGCGGGCCGCGGGCCCGCACCCGCTCGGGGGACGTGTCCCCCGAACCCCCTCCTTCTTATGACGACAAAAGACGGGCGGTCCGGAGGGTGTCCTTCCGGTGGGGTGCGGGGCTAGCCCCGCTCGCGCAGCGACTTCTCATCACCGCCACGCTGTTCGCCGTCCAGGTAACGAGCGCCTATGCCGCCGGCTCGGGCATGCCGTGGGAGGCGCCGTTGCAGCGCATCCTGGAGTCGATCGAGGGGCCGGTGGCCAAGGTAATCGCGGTGATCATCATCATCGTGACCGGCCTGAGCCTCGCCTTCGGCGACATGGGCGGCGGGTTTCGGCGGCTCATCCAGATCGTGTTCGGGCTGTCGATCGCCTTCGCCGCCACCTCGTTCTTCCTGTCGTTCTTCTCGTTCGCGGGCGGCGCACTCATCAACTGATGGAGAGAGATCATGCTGACCAGTCATACCCCACCGCCCGGCTACCAGGTGCCGCTGCATCGCGCGCTGACCGAGCCGGTGCTGATCGGCGGCGCGCCGCGCGGCTTTGCCATTCTCAACGGGACGCTGGCGGCAGCGATCGGATTGGGTCTGCGGCTCTGGATCGCCGGACTGCTGATCTGGCTTGCCGGGCATGCGATCGCCGTGTGGGTGACGCGCAAGGACCCCGAGTTCCTCACCGTGCTGTCGCGGCACGCCCGTCACAAGGGGGCGCTCGCATGCTGAGTCTGGCCGAGTACCGCCGCAAGGAGACGCGGCTCTCAGACTATATTCCGTGGGCCTGCCTCGTGGCGCCGGGCGTGGTGCTCAACAAGGACGGCAGCTTCCAGCGCACGATCCGCTATCGCGGCCCCGACCTCGACAGCGCGACAGAGGCCGAGCTGGTCGCCGTCTCGGCGCGGCTCAACAACGTGCTGCGCCGCTTCGGCGACGGCTGGGCGCTGTTCGCCGAAGCCGAGCGCGTGCCGGCCGAGGGTTATCCGCCGGGGCGGTTCGGCGATCCGGCGTCGTGGCTCGTCGACGAGGAGCGCCGCGCCGCGTTCGCGGCGGCCGGAGAACATTTCGAGAGCCGCTATCATCTGACGTTTCTCTATCTGCCGCAGGCTGATGCCGCCAACCGGACCGAGCGCCTGTTCTACGAGCGCAGCGAGGCACGCAGCCCCACCGCCGACATCCGCGCACAGCTCACCGCGTTCCTGACCGAGACCGATCGCGCCATCGACATGATGGCGGCGCTGCTGCCCGACGTGCGGGTGCTCGGCGACGCCGAGACGCTGACCTATCTGCATGGCACCGTCTCCGAGCGGGCGCACGTCGTCGCCGCCCCGCAGACACCGGCCTATCTCGACGCGTTGTTGTGCGACACGCCGCTGACCGGCGGCCTCGAGCCGCGGCTCGGCAGTTTGCATTTGCGCGTGCTGACCCTCTCGGGCTTCCCGAACGCAACGACGCCGGGGCTGCTCGATGCGCTCAATGACTTGGGCTTCGGCTACCGCTGGATGACGCGCTGGATCGCCCTCGACAAGGCGGACGCGACGCGGCAGCTCACCAAGCTGCGCCGGCACTGGTTCGCCAAGAGGAAGTCGGTGGCGGCGATCGTGCGCGAGGTCATGTTCAACCGCGAGACGGCGCTGGTCGATCCCGACGCCGAGGCCAAGGCCGAGGACGCCGACAGCGCGCTCGCGGAGCTCGGCTCCGACGACGTCGCCTTTGGGCTTCTGACGACAGCGATCGTCGTGTCCGACGTTGACGTCGCACGCGCCGAGGAGAAGCTGCTGGCGGTGGAGCGCATCGTCAACGGCCGCGGCTTCGTCACCATCCGCGAGAGCCTCAATGCCGTCGAGGCCTGGCTCGGGTCGCTGCCCGGCAACCCCTACGCCAACATCCGCCAGCCGGTCGTGCACACATTGAACCTCGTGCACCTGATGCCGGTCTCGGCGGTGTGGGCCGGCCCCGAGGCCAACCGGCACCTCGACGCGCCGCCGCTGATGATGGCCGAGACGCGCGGGAGCACACCGTTCCGGCTCGACCTTCATGTCGGCGATGTCGGGCACACGCTTGTGGTGGGCCCGACCGGCGCCGGCAAGTCGGTGCTGCTGGCGACGCTGGCGCTGCAGTTCCGCCGTTTCGTCGGCGCCCAGGTTGCGATCTTCGACAAGGGCCGCTCGACGCGCGCCGCCGCACTGGCCATGAACGGCACGGCGCTCGACCTGGCGCTCGATGGCGACCTCGCCTTCCAGCCGCTCGCCGAGATCGACCGGCCGGAGGCGCTGGCCGTCGCGCTGGACTGGGTGCTCGCGCTGCTCGCCACCGAGAAGGTCACCGTCACGCCCGAGCTCAAGGACACGGTGTGGACGGCGTTGAAGAGCCTCGCCTCGGCGCCAAGGAACGAGCGGACGCTGACGGGTCTCGCCGTGCTGATCCAGTCGAGCGCGCTCAGCCAGGCCTTGGCGCCCTACACGCTGGAAGGACCGTACGGCCGCCTGCTCGACGGCGCCGCCGACACGCTGACACTCACCGACGTGCTGCATTTCGAGATGGACGGGCTGATGGCGCACAAGACGTTGGTGCTGCCGGTCCTCACCTATCTCTTCTATCGGCTTGAAGCCCGCTTCGACGGGCGGCCGACATTGCTGATCCTCGACGAGGCATGGGTGTTCCTCGACGATCCGCTGTTCGCGGCGCGCATCCGCGAGTGGCTGAAGACGCTCAGAAAGAAGAACGTGGCGGTCGTGTTCGCCACACAGTCTCTCGCCGACATCGAGCGCTCCTCGATCGCGCCGGCCATCCTCGAAAGCTGCCCGACGCGCATCTTCCTGCCCAATACCCAAGCGCTCGAGCCGCAGATGCGCGCCGTCTACGAGCGCTTCGGGCTCAACGCCCGCCAGATCGAGATCCTCGCCCGTGCCGTCCCGAAGCGCGACTACTACGCCCAGACCGCGCGCGGAAATCGCCAGTTCGCGCTCGGTCTCGGACCGGTTGCGCTCGCTCTCGCCGCAGCGTCGTCGCCCGACGATCAGCGTCTGACCGACGAGGTCCTGGCCAAGCCCATGCCGCACGGCTTTGCTGCCGCCTTCCTGCGCGCCAAGGGCCTCGCCTGGGCCGCCGAGGTCATCGAGGGTGTGCCGGTGACGGCGCCGTCGCCGACGGCAGCTGGTGTCGTCGAGCCGCCGCCAATACCAAAGCCCGCGCCACCCCCGCCCAAGCCGCGCGCCATTCCGCCGACCGTGGCGCTGATGAATTCCACCGCGGTCGACGCCGTGCTGCCGGCCATCGCCGCCGCCGATCCCGAGCCGGCCGACATCGCCCAACGCCTGTCGCCGTATCGGTCTCAACCCAAGTCCAGGAGGACCCGCCGATGACCCGCATTCCCAAACGCCTTGCCCAGTTGCTCGCCGCCGCCGCCCTGATCGGAACCGTCGCCGCACCCGAGGCAAATGCCCTCATCGTGTTCGACCCGGCCAACTACCAGCAGAACCTGCTCTCCGCCGTCCACGCGCTGGAAGGCGTGCAGAACCAGGTCCTGCAGCTGCAGAACGAGGCCGCCCAGCTCTTGGCGCTGAACCGGCAGCTGCAGCCGCTGTCCGGCTCCCCCGGCCCCGACCTGCAGAGCACGCTGACCGCGCTCCGCGCCCGCATCGCCGAGGGCAATGCCGTTGCCCTCAAGGTTCAGGAGACCGAGGCCGGCTACGCGCGGCTCTATCCGACCACGTTTTCCGACGCCCTCTCGAGCGACGATCGCGTACACACGGCCAGAGCCCGATGGGACGAGGCCTACGCCGGCTTCAAGCGCGCCGCGCTGCTGGAGGCCCAAGTCACCGAGGCGGCCGAGACCGACGGGCGCCTGCTCGACCAGATCCTCGCCCGCTCCACCGGCGCCGTCGGGAGCCTGCAGGCCGCCCAGGCCGGCAATGAGCTCGCCGCCCTGCACGTCAAGCAATCGCTTCAACTGCAGACCCTTCTCGCCGCCCAGACGCGCGCCGAGACCAGCGAGCGCGCCCGCAGCCTCGTCGCCGAGGAGCAGGGCCGCGCCCAGGTCAAGACCTTCCTCGGCGACGGCCGCGCCTACACGCGGGGGCAGTGATGGTGGCGCCGCGAATTCGCTACGCGAGCGGGGCCTTTGCCCCGCACCCCAACTGGCGGGACACCTCCCGGACCTACCGTCTTTTGAAGTCACAAGAAGGAGGGAGTCTGAGGGACACGTCCCTCAGGCGGGTGCGGGCGGCAGCCCGCTCGCGCAGCGACCCACGCCGACGACGGCGATAGCCGGCTGCCTGACCATCAATCGCTGACCTTTTCACCGGCGCGCAATCCGCGTCGCGGGCGGAGCTTTGCCGCGTAGAGTAGAGATGAAGCGCTATATCCCCTTACGGAGACTAGTTTCTCCACCCCCCTCTCCGAACCGGACGTGCAAGTTTCCAAGCATCCGGCTCTCCATGCATGACCACTCGCGTGCTCATGGGTGTGCCTCAGATGTGCCTGAGGCTGTTGAATGCGTCCCGGAATCCACGCGCGCTTTCGCGTTGAGCGTAGGTCTGGTCTGCATTCCATCCGTTCGGTTTCTCGATAAGCTGGGCCGGGTAACGTCTGGTTCCTCCTTGAGTGAGAAACCGCAAGCGCTTGGTCCCTTCGGTCCATTGCCGCCGTTGACCCGATGCGCGGTGGTGATAGAGGCGACGCAGCACGGGCCACGTCGGATCTCCGTGTTTCCTCTTCAGCCAGCGCCCGACGCGCTGCCATATCCAGAAGTCGAGACGATTGAACTCCCGATATGCCCCTGTGGCATACTGGTAGTAGTTCCTCCATCCCAACAGGATAGGATTGAGCTTGCCGATCACGTCGGTGAGAGAGCACCCGGTCGGGATTTCTTTCACCATGACCTTGATCTTGTAGCGCAGGTCGTTCAGCTTGCTCTTCGGGATGAAGAGGTTGCCGACTCGGCGGCCGGTTCGGCGCGCCTCGGTTTGCACCACCCGGTAGCCAAGGAAGTCAAAGCCCTCCTCGACGCTGGTGATCTTGGTCTTTTCGATCGACAGCTCCATGCGAAGTTCCGTCTTGAGGAACTCCGCCAGCGCAAGCTTCTCCGCTTCCGCTTGCTCCCGTGTTCCGTCCACGAGGACGACGAAGTCGTCCGCGTAACGCACCATGTAAAACACCGACCTGCCTTTCTTGTGATCTTTCACGCGGCGGGCAGCGGCATTTATGCTTGGCTCACGAGGGCATCCGGACCATCGCCCATATCGTTCGTCGAGGGCTGTCATGTAGATATTCGACAGCATCGGCGAGATGATCCCGCCTTGCGGCGAGCCCGCAACCGGGTGGCGAATGGTTCCTTCGATCATCACCCCCGATTTGAGGAACGAGAGGATCAGCTTCAGAACCTTGCGGTCGCTGATGCGTTTCCGGACTCGATCCATCAGCACGTGATGATCTATCGCGTCAAAGCAGCCCTTGATGTCCCCTTCGATGACGTAGCGATAGACCGAAGGTCCGCGCTTTGTCGGGTGAAGGAATCTCACGATTCTTTCCAGGGCATCATGAGTGCTCCGGCCTTTCCGGAACCCGTAAGAGGTCGGATGAAAGTCCGCCTCGAAGATGGGTTCCAAGACCAGCTTCAAAGCCATCTGTACCAGACGGTCGATCAGCGTGGGAATGCCAAGTGGTCGGAACTTTCCCGGTTTGCCAGGCTTCGGGATGAGCCGCTGCCTGACAGGTTCGGGAAAGTACGTCCCGTTGCGAAGTGCCTCGCGTATTCCATCGAGGAACCCTGCAACGCCCTTGGGTTGCCGTTCGACCATGCGCCGCGTCATGCCGTCCGTGCCCGGTGTCTGACTGCCGCTGTTGCGGGCAAGTCTTCGCCAAGCCTCGTCCAGAGTTCTGCGGTCGCATACGAGATTGAACAGATCAGCGAAGACCTTGTCAGGGTCCTCGTTGCTCCACCGATACAGCTTGCGCTGCATGTCGAGGACGAACGACGTATTCACGTCGCTGGACATAAGTCCGCCTCCTGCCTGCCTGCTGTATCCACTGCCTTCCTTCGCCATGTGGACGGCTTTCCCGTCCTCGGACTACTACGAAGGCTCCGCCCCTCATCATCACGATCGCTGGTCGCTTCAGCCATCCGGCATTCGGAGATGCCGGAAATGATGACGAGGTTCTTAGGTTCCGTATCGACTCTCTTGCCTGCTTTAGGCGCCGACTCTACCCCGTGTGGAATCAGGTCTCGATACCGCGCAAACTCGCATCGAGACTGGCGCACAGCACGCTGCGCACCTTCAGTCCGTGTATCCATAGCACGAACCAACACTCCACCGATCCGCAGCTCGCACCGCAGTTCGACTCGCCCACTTCCGAGTTGGCGAGCGTTAAGGTCTACCGGGGCGTCCACCATCGGTTCGGTTTCCCTCGCCATGACAGGCTCGCTCGCCGGACCAGTCACGGGATCGGAAGTCCCCGTGCGTCCGGCTTTGATGGGTTCTGCTGATTTATGGCTCGCCGAAAGCACGCGGCTCACCTCACCCATTGCTCAGCACCACGCGTCGCGCCACGCGGTGTGCGGGGTCTCTCACCCCACGAGATTCGATACGACGATAAATCAAAGCACTCCTTTCTTTGATTGGACCTAACGCACATGGACGACCTCAACATCATCGACCGCTTCACGCAGGTGTTCAGCCGCTACATCGACAGCGGGTTCGGGCTGCTGGCGACCGACGTGGCGCTTTTGACGACCGTGCTGGTGTCGCTCGACATCGTGCTGGCGGGGCTGTTCTGGGCGCTGGCGGGCGAG
>WBZX01001909.1_pt1 | contig 14852 bp, 10 predicted proteins | sample 5204211 | NCBI WGS metagenome assembly WBZX01 (sample SAMN12344362, study PRJNA552823) | activated sludge metagenome | biome: Activated sludge suspended growth; feature: Nitrification reactor; material: Wastewater; isolation source: activated sludge from nitrification reactor of wastewater...
GAGCGGACCATGATCTCGCCCTCGAGGTACGGGCTGGCCCCGACCACGCCGGGCACCTCGGCCAACGCGTGGGCCAGTGCGACGTAGTCGTCGAACGGCTTGCCGTCGGCGCGCGCGACCCGGATGTGGGCCTTCTGGTTCAGGATCTTCACGCGCATGTCGGCCTCGAGGCCGCTCATGAGGCTCAGCACCACCACCAGCGCCATGCAGCCGAGCAACACGCTCATCGCGATGATGGTCGGCAGCAGGTTGAAGAAGCGCGCCAGCAGGGCGAACGCGAGCGCCATGACGCCGGCAAGCAGCGTGATGCCACCGAAGCCGCCGAAGTAGCGCTGCAACGCGCTCGGTGGATCGGCGGCGTCGAGCGCCACGCCGCCGGCGTCGTCGAGCGTGCCGGCATAGACCGCCAGCAGCGCGCCGATCACGATCAGATAGATCGATCCGAGCAGCAGCGGCCGGACCCACGGCGCGAGCACGTCACCCGAACGCAGGTGACGCCACGCGATCATCCAATCGAGCTGCTGGAACATCGTCAGGCCTCGTCGTCGTCACCGGGCGTGTTGGGCTTGCCCTGGCCGAGCAGGTAGGCCTGCTGCAGCGCATCGAGGTCACCGTCGAGCACGGCGTCGACGTTGCCGAGCTTGGTGCCGGTGCGGTGATCGTTGACCTGGCGGTAGGGCTGCAGCACGTACGAGCGGATCTGGCTCCCCCACTCGATGCTGCGCTCCTCGCCGCGCAGCTCCGCCATCTTGGCCTCGCGCTTCTGTCGCTCGAGGTCCCACAGGCGCGCCTTCAGCATGCGCATCGCAGTGTCGTAGTTCTTGTGCTGCGAGCGCTCGGCCTGGCACGCGACCACGATGCCGGTGGGGTTGTGGGTCAGGCGCACCGCCGAGTCGGTCTTGTTGACATGCTGGCCGCCCTTGCCGCCGGCGCGGTACTTGTCGACGCGCAGGTCGGACTCCTTGACCTCGATGTCGATGTCGGTCTCGTCACCGATGTCCGGCACCACCATCACGCTGGCGAAGCTGGTTTGCCGGCGCGCGTTGGCGTCGAACGGCGAGATGCGGACCAGCCGGTGCACGCCGATCTCCGAGCGCAGGTAGCCGTAGGCGTATTCGCCCTCGAACACCAGCTCGGCGCTGCGGATGCCGGCCTGCTCGGCTTCCTGCACGTCCATGAGCTTGACCGTGAAGCCCATGCGCTCACCCCAGCGCGAGTACATGCGCAGCAGCATGTCGGCCCAGTCCTGGCTGTCGACCCCGCCGGCGCCGGCGTTGATGCTGAGGATGGCGTCCTTGGCGTCGAAGGTGCCCGAGAGCATGCGCCGGAACTCGAGCTTGCCGACCAGCGCCTCGGCGGCGTCGATCTGCCCCCACGCCTCGCGCAGGGTCGGCTCGTCGTTCTCCTCGCGGCCCATCTCGTAGAGCGTGCGCGCGTCGTCGACCGACATCGTCGCGGCGTCGAGCTCGGCCAAGGTGTGTTTGATGGTCGCCTGCTCGCGCGTCACTGCCTGCGCACGCGCGGCGTCGTCCCACAGGGACGAGTCCGCGGTCGCGGCGTCCAGCTCCTCGAGTTTCTCGCGCTTGCCATCGTAGTCAAAGATGCCTCCGCAGCTCGAGCACGCGGGCCGAAAGCCTATCCAGGCGTTCGAAGGCCTTGGCGTGCTCGGGCAGCGGAGGGGTATTGCCCTGCACTTCCATCGTGCGGGCAAGCTAACACGAGCCCAGCGCCCACGCACGCCGGCAAAGGTGCCTTCATACTTCGACGACGCGCAGCGCCCGGGGGGCGCCGGGGCGCGCCGGGCGAACCGGGTAGTCGCCGGTGAAGCAGGCGTCGCAGTAGCCGAAGCCGGCCCGCTGTCGCACCGCGCGACGCAGGCCCTCGGGGCTGAGGTAGCCCAGCGAGTCGGCCTCGATGGTGCGCGCGATCTCGGCGACGCTCTGCTCGCTGGCGACCAGCTCGGCGCGGGTCGGCGTGTCGATGCCGTAGTGGCACGGACCATCGATCGGCGGCGACGACACGCGCACGTGTACCTCGCGTGCGCCGGCGTTGCGCAGCAGCTGCACGATCTTGCGCGAGGTGGTGCCGCGGACGATCGAGTCGTCGACGATCACCACGCGCTTGCCGGCGACCAGCTGTGGCACGGCGTTGAGCTTGAGCCGCACACCGAAGTGGCGAATCGAGTCGGTCGGCTCGATGAAGGTGCGGCCGACGTAGTGGTTGCGGATGAGGCCCATCTCGAACGGCAGGCCGCTGGCGCGGGCATACCCCAGCGCCGCGACCACGCCGGAGTCGGGCACGGGCACCACGATGTCGGCCGCGACCGGGTGCTCGGCGGCCAGCGCAGCGCCCATCGCGATGCGGGCCTCGTAGACGCTGACGCCGTCGAGCACGCTGTCGGGTCGGGCGAAGTACACGTGCTCGAACACGCAGAACTTCCGCGGCGCTGCCGGCAGCTGCATGCTGCGCTGGCCCTCGCGATCGATGACGAGGATCTCGCCCGGCGCGAGGTCGCGGACATACTCGGCCTCGATCAGATCGAACGCACAGGTCTCGGACGCCACCACCCACGCGTCGGGGTGCGAGCGCAGCCGCCCCAGCACCAGCGGCCGGAAGCCGTGGGGGTCACGCACGGCGACCAGCTTGTCTTCGGTGGTGAGCACGAGGCTGTAGGCGCCCTGCACCCGGCCGAGCGCCCAGGCGAGCTGGTCCTCGATCGCCGGCGCTTCGCTGCGCGCCATCAGCTGCAGCATCACCTCGGTGTCGGAGAGCGTGGCGAAGATGGCGCCCTGCCGCTCGAGCTCCTCGCGCAGCTGCTGCTCGTTGACGAGGTTGCCGTTGTGGCCGATCGCGATCGAGCGGCCACGGTACTGCACGAGCAGTGGCTGGATGTTGCGCGCCAGCGAGCCGCCGGCGGTGGTGTAGCGCACGTGGCCGATCGCGATGCGCCCCGGGAGCTGCGCCAGCACCTCGCGGGTGAAGATCTTGCGGACGTGGCCCATCGCCCGCATGCCGTGCAGCGTCGCGTCGTCGTTGGACACGACGCCGCCGGACTCCTGTCCTCGGTGCTGCAGTGCGTGCAGCCCGAGGTAGGTCAGGTTGGCCGCTTCGGGATGGTCGTAGATGCCGAAGACGCCGCACATGGCGGCGAAGGGAGTACCACGCCGGTCACCCTGCGGCCATCGGGCGCCGCTGCCGGCGACTCACAGCAGCGCGCGCGCGACCCACTGCAGCACCGTCAGCGCGAAGGCCGCCCACAGCAGCGAGCGCGTGCGATCGAACTCGACGCCCGAGGTGATGCGGGTGGCGATCGCCAGCAGCGTCGCGTTCACCAGCGCCTGGATCACGACCACCGCCAGCGGGCCGAGCAATGCGATCGGCAGCAGGAAGATGATCGACAGCACGACCATCAGCAGCTTGCCGAGCAGCACGCTCAGCACGCCGCAGGCGAGACCGACCTTGAGCGCGGCGCCCATGCCCTTGACCCGCATGCCGGGCACCAGCATGGGCACCAGCAGGAAGCCGAGCGCGAAACCGAGGGTGGAGGCGACGAGTTGAGCCATGGGTTCGAATCCCTTGGGGCGAGCGGAGGTCTCGGCGCGCGCGCGGGCGGGCCCCGCCCGTGCGCCGGCGTCGAACTGTAGCGCACCACGACTTCATGGGCCCGCGCGGCATTCCTCGCCCCACGTGCGCGGCCGCGGCCGCGTGCCGGCGTCGGCGCCCCGCGGGCCTGCGGCGACGTCAGAGCAGACCGAGGTTGCGTCGCAGTCGCGGCAGCGGCGACTCGGCATCGGGCACGAACGGCCGGCCCAGCAGCACCGAGGCCAGCTCGACGTAGCGTTGCGCGGCTTCGCTGCGGATCTCCGGCGTCAGCGGCGGCGGTGGGCCCTCGCCGGAGAAGCCGCGGGCGACCAGCCAGCGGCGCACGAACTCCTTGTCGAGCGCGCGGGGATCCTCGCCGGCCGCGAGCGCGGCGTCGTAGCCGTCGGCGTACCAGTAGCGCGAGCTGTCGGGGGTGTGGATCTCGTCGATGAGCACGACGCGACCGTCGGGCGCGACCCCGAGCTCGTACTTGGTATCGACGAGGATGAGCCCGCGCAGGGCGGCCTCGGCCTGGCCGAACGCGAACAGCTCGAGCGCGGCGCGTTCGAGCCGTTCGAACACCTCGGGGGTCACGATGCCGCGGTCGAACAGCACGTCCTTCGCGACGCTCTCGTCGTGGTCACCCTTGGCGGCCTTGGTCGACGGCGTCACCAGGTTCTCGCGCAGTCGCTCGTGCTTGCGCAGGCCGTCGGGCAGCGCGTGACCACAGAAGCTGCGCTCGCCGCGTTCGTAGGCGCGCCAGATCGACGTGCTGCTCACGCCCGTCAGGTAGCCGCGGACGACCATCTCGACGGGGATCGGCGTGCACTCGATCGCGATCACGGCCTGCGGATCGGGCACCGAGACCAGGTGGTTGGGGAACACCGCCGCCGTGCGCTCGAACCAATGGGTCGCGACCGCGTTCAGCACCTGCCCCTTGAACGGGATGGTGCCGAGCACGACGTCGAACGCCGAGATGCGGTCGGTCACCACGATGGTGCGGCGACCCTGGTGCGAGAAGTTCTCGCGCACCTTGCCGCTGTAGCGATGCCCCAGTCGATCGAACTCCGGACCCAGCGCATCGAGGGTTCCTTCGGGGGCGAGCGCGGCGGCGAGCGAGGCGGCGTCGATGGCCATGGGCGAGCGCGAGGCTACCAGGCTTGCCGGGTCGACGGCGGCGACGCGTGGTCGCGGGCCGTCGTCACGGCGCGAGGTCGAGGCAGCAGCGCAATCCCACCGTGGGCGCGCGCGTGTCCGCCGACGGCCGCAGCCGCGCGTCGCACGACGGCGAGCGGGTCGCCGAGTCACCGCCCAACGCGAGCCCGTCCTCGACCCACTCGGCGACGTTGCCCTCGAGATCGTAGTGCTCGCCGGGGGTCACGCATCGATCGCGCGCACCGCTGCGGCTCAGGTCCTGCACCGCGCCCGACGAGGATGCGCCGTTGCAGCGATCGAGCTCGCCGCGCTGACCGTACGGATGACGCCAGTTGTGCGGGCCGCGGCACGCGGTGCGCCACTCCTCCATCGTGCACAGCCGCGCGCCGCGATCGCGGCAGGCGGCGCGCGCCTCGGCGAGATTGATCTGCGTGCGCGGGATCTGGCGCAGACCGGGGAACTCGCCCTGGTCCATGCACACGCCCGGCTTGGCGTCGGCCTCGATCGCGCGCATCTCCTCGGGGCACGTCCGGGGCGGCGCCGCAACCGGCTCGCTCGGTGCGCGCCGGGTCGGCTCGACGACGGCCGAGGCCGCGGTCTCACCGATCGGCGCGTCGTCACCGGTGAGCAGCTGCGAGAGTCCGCCGCGGTGGCGCGCCAGCGACAGCGTGGTGCCGAGCGCCAGCACCAGCGCGGCGGCGCAGATGGTCCACGCGACCGTGGTGCCGGAGCGCGGACGCGCCGGCAGGGCCAGCGCAGAGGCCGAGATCGCCGGGTGCGAACGCGACGGGGGACGATCGATCGTGGCCTTCGCTGCCGGCCGCCCGGCCCGCTCGCCGGCTGGCGCCGCGACCTCGTCGGAGCTGCGGCGCGACGGCTCGGCGCTGCCGCCCGCGGCCCGCGGCCGATCGAGCTCGAGCCCGCTGGGCGTGGGCGCCTGCGGGCGCTCCCCCGCGCGGCGGCGGCCGCTGTCGCTGGCGCGATCAGCCTCCGGATCGGGCGTGCGTCGACGCGGGTCGACGTCGCGATCCAGCGCGAGCTTGCCGCTGTCCGCCGCCGCCACGCGCTCGGGCCCGCGGGCTCGCGCACCGCTGTCGCCGGCGCGCTCGGGCTCGGGCGTGCCGCGCTCGGGTCCACGCAGACGTCCGCTGTCGGCGGTGCGCACCGGCTCGGGCGTGCCCGCCCGCGCCGCCGCGGCGTCGAGCGACGACGATCCGCTGCGCGCGGCGAACAGCTCGTCGTCGTCGTCGTCGTCGTCGTCGTCGCGACTGCCGAGCCCGACGGTCGGCGTGGGCTCGCCCCACTCGCTGGGTGGTGGCGCCGCGCGCAGGCGTGCACTGCCGAGCCCGTCGATCGGCGTGGGCTCGCCCCACGCAGGGTCGGGCGCGGCCTCGGTGCGGGCGCGGGGCGGCCAGCTGACGTCGCCCTCCAGCGGCTCGAGGGCGATGGGATCCGATTCCGACGGCAGGTCCGTGCGCGAGACCTGTCGCGGACCGCCCTCGGCGTCGAGGTCGAACACCGGCGCATCGTCGTGCCAGTCGTCCTCCTCGCCGCCACCGAGCGGCAGGTCGCGGGCATCGCTCGCGGCGCGCGGCGGCACGGTCGGCTCCGCGAGTGGCTCGTCGGGGATCTCGAAGCTCCCCGCGGCGGCGAACTCGTCGCGCGGCAGCCGAGTCTGCGGCCCGGTTCGCACGCGCGTGCGCACCAGTGCGACGCGGGCAATCTCGGCCGGACGTCGCAGCGTCGGCACCACCGTCAGGGTCGCGGGATCGACGGTCGGCGTCGCCGCGATCGCACCGGGCTCCTCGGTCGCGCGTGCAGCGGCCTCGGCACCGCCGGCGAGGTACTGCTCGGCGAGCTCGCGCCAGACCTCGGGCGCCGCCGTGGTGGTGGGCTCGTCGTCGCCGAGGTCCTCGTCGGGCCCGAGCACCAGCATCTCGATCACCGCTTCGGGCGGTGCAGCCTGGCTCGGCACCGCGGGTGCGACGTCGGGCTCGTTGAGGTCGGCGAACGAGAACTCGTCGGGCTCCGCCGAAGGTTGCACGCGCTCGCCGGGCAATCCGAAGCGGCCGCTGCGACTCGCGCCCGCCGGCGATGGGGCGCGATCGTCGAGCAGCCCGAGCCCACGCAGGCGCTCGCACAGCTCGAGTCCGTCACGTGGGCGCAGCTCTGGGATGGTCTCGAGGCACGCGCGCAGCAGGTTCGCCAGCGGGTCGTCGTCGTCGCCGTCCAGCACCGCGGCGACCGCCTCGGCACCGATCTCGCCGCTCCACAGGCACGCGACCGCGGCGGCCCAGCCGTACACGTCGCTCGCCGCCGACACGACCCCTTCGACGCGGACCTCGGGCGCGAGGGCGTCGCCGCCGAGCGGCCGTACGCGCGGGGCCAAGCGCGCGTCGGCAAACAGGCCCGCGATGCCGTACTCCCACGTCTGCCACGTGTCGTCGATCATCACGACCGTGGTCGGCGTGACGAGGCCGTGCACGAAGCCGCGGTGATGGAGATCGGCGAGCGTCAGCGCCAACGACCGTGCGAGGTCGCGGGCCTCGTCGAGGTCGGGGCCGGCCTCGGCCCGCTGCGCGAGCGTGTGCGACGACGCCGGCGCGCGGTAGCCGACCACGCAGAAGTCCGCCTCGCGATCGACCAACACCAGCGGCACCGCACCGCGGATCGACGCGGTCGCGAGCTCGCCGACACCGGCCATGAAGCGCGAGACGTCGACGCTGCGCGGCAGCAACGTGCGCTCGACCGTGACCAGCCACAAACGTGGCTCGGTGGGGCTGCGCGCGACGTGGACCGGGCCCAGCGCCATCGCACCGAAGTGCATCGGCGCCAACGCTTCGATCACGACGTTGCCGCAGATGGTGTCGCCTCGACTCGGCCCCATGTCCCCAGACGCTGCGTGTCAGGGTCGACGGTGTACCCGGCCCACGACCATTCGCGGACGGTGGGACCTCGTGAAGAGGGTCGACCCCACGTCAGAGACTATCAGGCTTCTGCGTCGCGAAAACTACCGGGATTTCACGCAGCGCGGCCCGGTCACCCGTCGCAGGCCGGATCACACCCCGGTGCTGCCGAAGCCGCCCTCGCCACGGTCCGAGGGCGTCAGCACATCGACGGTCTCGAAGGCGACCGCACACACCGGTGCGATCACGAGCTGCGCGATGCGATCACCGTCGCGCACGGTCACGGACTCGTGTCCGAGGTTGACCAGCAGCACCTGCAGCTCGCCGCGGAAATCGGCGTCGATGGTGCCGGGGGCGTTCAGCACGGTGACGCCGGATTTCGCGGCCCAGCCCGAACGCGGACGCACCTGGCCCTCGTAGCCGGCCGGGACCGCGAGACGCAGCCCGGTCGGCACCCGTGCGCGAGCGCCCGGGACGAGCTCGATCTCTTGGCCACCGAGACACGCCGCGAGGTCGTAACCCGCGGCGAGCTCGGTCATGCGCGCGGGCATCCGCGCGCCCGCGTGCAGCAGCTCGATCTCGACCCGCAGCGTCATCGACCGTCCGTAGGCCGCGGCCTAGCCGCGCATGTTCAGGACCTCGCTCGGGTCGACCCCGAACGCGGCCTTGCGCGACAGCCGGATCTTGCCGGTCGGATCGATGTTGAGCACCTTCACCACCACCTCGTCGCCCTCCTTGACGACCTCGGTGACGGTCTGCACGCGGCGGTTCTCGAGCTCCGAGATGTGCACGAGGCCGTCGGTGCCCGGCAGGATCTCGACGAACGCACCGAAGTCGGTCGTGCGCGTGACGACGCCTTGATAGTAGGCGCCGATCTCGGCCTCGGCGGTGATGCCGTCGATGATGCGCTTGGCCTTCTCGATCGACTCGATGCTCTCCGAGGCGATGGTGATGAGGCCGTGGTCGTCGATGTTGATCTGCGCGCCGGTCTGCTCGATGATCGCGCGGATCATCTTGCCGCCGGGGCCGATGATGTCGCGGATGCGGTCGACCTTGACCTGCACCGTGACGATGCGCGGCGCGAAGCGGCTGATGTCCGAGCGGTGCGTCGGCAGCACCTCGAGCATCGCGTTCAGGATGTGCAGACGGGCCTTGCGGGCCTGCTCGAGCGCGTCCTCGAGGATCTTGCGGGTCAGGCCCTGGACCTTGATGTCCATCTGCAGGGCGGTGATGCCGGTGGCGGTGCCGGTGACCTTGAAGTCCATGTCGCCGAGGTGGTCCTCGTCGCCGAGGATGTCGGTGAGCACGGCGATCTTGTCGCCCTCCTGCATCAGGCCCATCGCGATGCCGGCGACCGGCGCCTTGATCGGCACGCCGGCGTCCATCATCGCCAGGCAGCCGCCGCACACCGAGGCCATCGAGCTGGAGCCGTTGCTCTCCATGGTGTCGCTGACGACGCGCACGACGTACGGGAACGCCTTGGCATCGGGCACCACCCACTTGAGCGCGCGCTCGGCCAGCGCGCCGTGGCCGACCTCGCGGCGCGAGCTGCCGCGCATCGGCTTGGCCTCACCCGTCGAGTAGGGCGGGAAGTTGTAGTGCAGCATGAACGTGCGCTTGACGTCGCCACGCAGGGTGTCGAGGCGCTGCGCGTCGTACTCGGTGCCGAGCGTGCAGGTCGCGTAGGCCTGGGTCTCGCCGCGCTGGAAGATCGCCGAGCCGTGCGGGCGCTCGAACGGATGCACCTCGATGTGCAGCGGACGGACGTCCTCGAGCCCGCGGCCGTCGATGCGGACGTGGGTGTCGATCACGCTCTTGCGGACGATCTTCTTCTCGAGCTTGGCGAGCGCCCCGGCGATCTCGTCGCCGCGGGTGGGATGGGCCGCGAGAAACTTCTCGTGGGTCTCCTTCTCGATCGCGGCCACGGTGTCGCGGCGCTCGTGCTTGCCCTTGATCGACAGCGCGGGCTTCATGCGCGGCTCGGCGAACGCCATGACCTCGGCCATGAACGCCTCGTCGACCGACGGCGGCGCCCAGGCGCGCTTGGGCTTGCCGGCACGCTCGCGCAGGCGGTCCTGCAGCTCGATGAGCGGACGCGCGGCGTCCTTGGCGAACATCAGCGCGTCGATCATCGCGGCCTCGGGGACCTGCTCGCCGCCGCCCTCGACCATCACGATCGCGTCCTTGCTGACGCCGACCACCAGCAGGATGTCGGCCGCGGCCATCTGCTCCCAGGTCGGGAACGCGACGAACTGGCCGCCGATCCGCGCGACGCGAACGCCGGCGATCGGGCCCTCCCAGTGGGCGTCGGAGATGGTCAGCGCCGCCGAGGCGCCGGTGATGGCGAGCACGTCGGGCTCGTGCACGCGGTCATGCGACAGCACGTGGCCGATGATCTGGGTGTCGAAGCGCCAGCCCTTGGGGAACAGCGGGCGGATCGGGCGGTCGATGACGCGGCAGGTCAGCGTCTCGGCCTCGCTGGGACGGCCCTCGCGCTTGAAGTAGCCGCCGGGGATCTTGCCGCCGGCGAAGGCGTTCTCGCGGTACTCGACGGTGAGCGGGAGGAACGGCAGCAGCTTGGGCTCTTGCGCCGACACTGCGGTGACCAGCACGGCGGTGTCGCCGAGGCGGACGACCACGGAGTTGGCCTGCTTCGCCATCTTGCCGGTCTCGATCGAGATCGTGGCGTTGCCGATCTGGCAGGACTCGGTGATGATGTTCATGGGGAATCTCCTTCGGGAATGGGTGGGGTGCGGACGCGCGCTCGCATCCGCGGGGCGGTGCCTGCGATCACGCCGACGTGCGCACGACGACGCGGTGCGCACGACGACACGCGGGCGAAACGGCGGACTTGCGGGCTCGACCCGCGGAACGCGGGCGTGCGCAGGCAGGCCGCCAGGAGGGCCACGCCCGTCGCGTGCGTCGCTTCAGGCGGCCAGCACGGCCGCCACGACACCACGACGCGCGCGGCGGTTCACTTGCGGATGTTGAGCGCCGTGATGACGGTGCGGTAGCGCTCGACGTCCTGCGCGCGCAGGTAGTCGAGCAGTCGGCGACGCTGGCCGACCAGCTTCAGGAGGCCGCGACGCGAGTGGAAGTCCTTCCGGTGCGTGCGGAAGTGGTCCGTGAGGTACGTGATGCGCTGGCTGAGCAGCGCGATCTGGACCTCCGGGGAGCCGGTGTCGTCGGGAGCGCGGCGGAACTTGCCGATGGTCTCGGCCTTGCGGTCGTTCGAAAGCATGTCGTCGTTCAGCTCTTCTGGGCGCCGGCCCCCTGGCCAGCGGCATTGCGTGGGTGCTTTTTGACTTGGCGCGGAGAATCCTCGCCGGATCCGGGTTTGTCAAGCCGGCGCGGGGCCCTCGGGCGGGCGTGCCGGCGGGGGCGCGCGCACGGTCGCGCAGCCCGGATCGAGCACCCGCTGGGGGTGCACGACGGGCTCGTCATCGGCGTCCGCGGCGGGGCGCAGCGTCGCGAGCACGAGCGCCTGGGCCGGGCCCGCGGCGGAATCGAGCCGGACCCCGACGGCCCCCGAGGGCGGCGGCGGGCGGCCGGGGTCGAGGGTCGCCCACGGCATCGGCTGGCCACGGCACAGTCGTGCGAATGCATGGGGATCCCGCGCGCGCACGATCGGATCCCGGCGCGCGAGCGCAACGTCGGCCGGCATCAACGCGGCCGCGAGGATCGCCCCGGTGCGATCGCGATCGCCATCGCCCAGGGTCACGCGCCAGCGCGGCTTGCCGTCGGGGCGCGGTGGGCCGGCGATCGCGACGAGGCCCGCGACCGCCCCGGGCTCGTCGACCGCGAAGTCGCCGGCCGCGACGCGACGCAGCGATCGCAGGTGCGCCGGCACGCCGGTGGCCTTGCCCCACTGCTCGGCCAGCGTGCGCACGTAGGTGCCCTTGCCGACCGCGACGTCGATCTCGATCGCGCCCGCGTCGGCATCGATCGCGCCGACCTGCAGCGCATCGATCCGCATCGCGCGGGCGGGCAGCTCGAAGTCCTCACCGGCGCGCACGCGGGCGTGGGCCCGCACGCCGTGCTCGCGGATCGCCGACACGTTGGGCGGTGCCCACGCGAACGCGCCGACCAAGCTCGGCGCGACCGCGGCCGCGCGCGGCAGCACGTCGGCGTCGAGCTCCACCGCGGCGATCGTCTCGCCCTCGGCATCACCGGTGGTGGTGCTGCGCCCGAACGCGACGCTCGCGAGGTAGCGCTTGTCGTCGTCGACCAGGCGCGCCGCCAGCTTGGTGGCCTCGCCGACGCAGATCACCAGCACGCCGGTCGCCGGGGGATCGAGCGTGCCGCAGTGACCCACGCTGCGCTGCCGCAGCGCCCAGCGCACCCACGCGACCACGTCGTGGGAGCTGGGCCCGGCGGGCTTGTCGACCACGAGCACGCCGTGGTGGGCCTCGATCGCCACGGCGCGACGAGTACCACGGCTGCGCCCGAGCACGGGCGTGGCGGTGGCGCGACGGTGGGATCGCGGGCTCGGTAACCGCGGCGCACGGGCCCGCATACAGCCGCCCGCCATGACGACCCCGCTGCGCCCTGCCCTGGTCCTGTTCCTCGCGTTCGCCGGCGCCTGCGACGACGCGGCCGACACCGTCGACACCGCGGCCGACACCGCGGCCGACGGCGACAGCTCGGGCGCATCGCAGGGCGGCGACGACAGCAACGGCGACGGCGCATCCGGTGGCACCGCGACCGGTAGCGCGACCACCACCGCCGGCACCACCGCGAACGCCGACGACGGTGGCAGTGACGACGGGGCCAGTGACGACGGTGGCAGCGGGAGCAACGGCGGCGACAGCGGCAACACCACCAGCGACGCCGACGAGCCACCGCCGCAGGGCGACGCCGCGCTGCGCCCGTGGCTCGCGAACGGCAGCTACCTCGGCTGGGCCGCCGAGTCCGGCGTGCACACCTCCGCCGGCCCCCACGGCATGGGCGTGCGCACCTTCGTCAACGACGTGCTCTTCGCATCGCTGTCGGCGGGCAACGCCGATCACCCGGTCGGCGCCGCGGTCGTCAAAGAACTCTACGACGGCGACGCCGTGGGCGGCTGGGCCGTGATGCGCAAGCTCGAGCAGGGCCAAGGCGGCGACGGCTGGTACTGGTACGAGGTCGTCGGCGACGCGATCTATGCCGACGACACCGGCGTCGCGCTGTGCACCGGCTGCCACGGCATGGGGAACGACTACGTGCGCACGCCGTTCCCGCTGCAGTGATCGTGCGCGAGCGCTAGCGTCGCGCGCGTCGCTGCAGGCGCGGGCCGTGGTCGTCGAGGTCCATCGGGTAGTACCACTCCACGCGCTCGCGCCCGTGCGAGCGCACCGCCGCGCCGGCGGTGGTGACCGCGGTGTCGTGGCTCGAGTGCGCCGCAGCGGTCTCCGGCAGGATCACCGGTCGCTCGCTGTCCCACGACAGGGCGCCGCCGGGCGCCACCGAGAGGCTGGCCCAGCGCACGCGATTGCGGCTCGCGCGGACCTCGGTGTCGAGCGCGGGGTCGGGCGCGCCTGCGCCGTGGGCCAACGCGACGGTGAAGAGGTTCAAGCGGTTGACCTCGCCGACCACGACCGGCGTGCGCTTGGTCCGGGCGTAGGCGTACGAGACCTGCCGCCGCACGCCCTCGACGTCGGTGATGGTGTCGAGGCGCTCGGGCGCCGCGAACAACTCGGCGGTGAAGGCCGCGGGATCGCCCGGGTCGGCGTCGTGGGGCAGCAGCGTCGCCACGCGGTAGCTCAGCCGGCTGTGCAGCGCGGGGTCCTCGGGGTCGGCGTGCACGTAGAACGCGTAGAGGTACTCGACCTCGACGGTCGGCTCGCCCCACTCGCGGTAGCGGGCCGACGCCGTCGCCAGCACTGGATCTCCGTCGAACGAGGTCGCCAGCACCGGAATCGGATCGTCGCCGTCGGTCTCACGCGGATCGGTCACCTGCACCACGCGCAGTCGATCGCTGGGATCGCGGAAGCCGACCACGAGCCGCTCGTCGACGATGCGCAGGTCGACGGTCTCGAGGTCCCCTTGCGGCAGACCGTTGCCGAGCGTCACGCCCTGCCACTGCAGCTGCAGCTCGGCCGTGATCGCGTCGGCGCCGCGCTTGGGATCGAGCGCGCGCTGCAGCTGGTGCCCCAGCTTGGGCAGCTTGCCGAGCGCGTTGGTGGTCGCGTCCGGCTTGGTGAACAAAGCACCGAGTGCGATGCGATCGACGACCTCGCCCGCGCGCAGCCCGGGGTTCCACGGATCGATCGGCGATGGCCCACGCAGGCCCGGCCACGCATCGAGCGGCTGGCCCAGCAATCCGAACAGATCTTCGCCGAGCCACGGATCGAACCATCGGATGTCGAATGGCGGGATGCGCTCGATGACATCCACGCAGTCGCCGATCTGCAAACCCATCGCGCCCGAGGTCACGAACGGGAACGGCAGCCCCGGCAGATCGGAGGCGATGATGTCGCAGATCGTGCGATCGGCCGAGGCGGTCCAGCTCGCGAGCGTGGGTGCGCCGACGAGCTCGCGCGGCGCGGCGGGCTCGAGCGGCATCCACACGTCGTCGCAGGTGTCGCCGCTGGCCGGCGACAGCAGCGTGCGCAGCTGCAGGTGTCCCGGCGTCCCCGCGACCGCGGTGTCGTTGAAGGCGACGAACAGGCCGCCGTCGTCGCGCCCGACCGCGGCGGGATCGTGGTGCGTCGTCACGCCGGGCACCGTGCACGGACCCACCGTGGTGGTCGGGCCGGCCATCGTGCCGCCGTCGGGTTCGCGCCGTCGGACGTAGCGCAGCGCATCGCTGGCGTCGCGATAGAACACGTAGGTCAGCTCGGCGCCGCCGGGCACCACCACCGACGCCGCAGCGGGACGCGCGTCGATGCGCGCGGGCACCCGCGGCGCCGTCACGCCGCCGAGCGTGGGCAGCACCTCGGTCGGCGTGGTCCACAGCATCGACGCCTCCGCCATCTGGCGCACGCGGTGTTCGATCGGCCCCGGCGCGGCGCCGGGCTCGAGCGCGGCCGCGGCCTCGATCCAGGCGTCGGCCCAGTTGGCCCACTGCGACGACGGTGGCATGCGCAAGCTGGCGTCGACCAGCAGCCGCGCGACGGTGTCGTCGCCAAAGCCGGCCCCGAGCGCGGGCGTGGTCGGCTCGCCCAGCAGCGACATGACCATGCGATTGCCGATCCCGAGGTTGGTGTGGCTCGCAACGTGGTGATCGGT
>WBZX01001912.1_pt1 | contig 14835 bp, 11 predicted proteins | sample 5204211 | NCBI WGS metagenome assembly WBZX01 (sample SAMN12344362, study PRJNA552823) | activated sludge metagenome | biome: Activated sludge suspended growth; feature: Nitrification reactor; material: Wastewater; isolation source: activated sludge from nitrification reactor of wastewater...
ACCAGTGGGACGCGGCCCATCTGGATGCCGCGCCGGGCCAGGTGGGGCGCGAGGCGGTTGTTCGGCGCGGCGATCGGCGCGAACTCGTTGGGCAGGCGCTCGAGCATGTCGTGCTCCTCGCCCAGGAAGGCCAGCCACCGGGGCTGCTGCTCCTCGATGATGCTCACTTCCACCCGGTCGATCATCGGCAGGCGCCGTCCCGCCATCCTCGCCGCTATCGAACGCGCCTGCGCGCCGCCGTCCGTTGCGGCCTCGTCGTAGCGCTGATCGCGAAAGCCGGGGTTGCGCTCCAGCACGATCTTCGAGCTGCGCTTCCACTGCTTCAGCACGAAGGGGCCGGTGCCCACCGGGTGTTCCATCGCCTTGCCGGGATAGGCCTCGACGACCTCGCGCGCCACCGCGCCGGTGGTGTTGGGGTCGGCGAAGTAGTAGTGAAAGCGCGGCGCCGGCTGGGCCAGCACCACCTCGAAGGTGTAGCGGTCCAGCGCGCGCAGGCCGGTCACCTCGGTGTCGTAGGGGAAGGGGGTCCTGTCGGCGATGGCCTTGCGGCGCAGCTCCGACAGGCCCAGCACCTTGGCGTTCTCGAACAGGAACAGGCTCGGGCTCTTGTACTGCGGGTCGTAGTAGCGCTTGATCGAGTAGACGTAGTCGGCCGCCACCAGCTCGCGCCGCTGCCCCTTGAAGGCCGGGTCGTCGGCGAAGTGGATGCCGGGCCGGATGCGAAAGACGAAGCGGCGGAAGTCGCTGCTGATCTCCGGCATGGCGGCCGCGGTCTGGGGCTTGATGCGGGCCGGCCGCGCCAGGTAGTCGTAGGTCAGCGGCGACTCGAAGATGTTGGCCGTGACCGTGCGCGAGTACAGGTCGGTGATCTGGGCCGGGTCGAAACCGGTCTCCGCCACGGGAAACGCGTAGCGCAGCACCTTGACCGGCGCGCGCACGTCCGCGCCGGCCGTCGACGGCGCGCTCTGGGCGAACGCGGGGAACGCGGCCAGCGCCAGGCTCGTGGCCAGCGCCAGCGACAGGGTGGGTTTCATGGCCCGGGAACTGCGTCGAAAGAGCGGCAGTCTAGCGGCGCGGGCGCGCGCCGCGGCTCTCGGGACAAACGCTGGCCCGGACCTTGCACGGGGCAACCTACACTCGCGCCTCCCTCACGAGGGGCGACTAAGGAATCCCGAGACCATGGCGGCCTATCTGATCCGGCGCCTGTGGCAAATGGTGCCGACACTGTTCGGCGTCGTGCTGCTGGTGTTCTTTCTCTTCAAGTACTTCGGTGGCGACCCCGCCGAGATCCTGGGCGGCCTGAACGCCACGCCGGAGCAGATCATCGCCATCCGGCAGTCGCTCGGGCTGGACCAGCCGGTGTGGGTGCAACTGGGCATCTACCTCAAGAGCATCGTCAGCTTCGACTGGGGCAAGAGCTGGGCCACCAACGAGGCGGTGAGCAACCTGTTCGCCACCCGGCTGCCGGCCACGCTGACGGTCATGGTGCCGATCCTGGTGCTGGACGTGCTGCTCGCGCTGCCGATCGCGATGTGGGTGGCCTACCGGCGCGGCTCGCTGTCCGACCGCGCGATCATGGTCGTGACGACCGTGGCGCTGTCGATCAGCTTCCTCGTCTACATCATCGTCGGCCAGTACCTGTTCGGATTCCAGCTCGGCTGGTTCCCGGTGCAGGGCTGGAGCGACAGCCTGTGGACCAACCTGGTCACCTACACGCCGCTGCCGGTGCTGCTGGCGGTGATGGTGGGCCTGGCGCCGCAGACCCGCCTGTACCGCAGCTTCTTCCTCGACGAGCTGGGCCACGACTACGTGCGGACCGCGCGCGCCAAGGGGCTGACCGAGAACACCGTGCTGTTCAGGCACGTGCTGCGCAACGCGATGATCCCGATCCTCACCAACGTGGGCCTGCAGCTGCCGGGCATCTTCGTCGGGTCCTTCCTGATCGAGGTGTTCTTCTCGATCCCGGGCCTGGGCCGCGAGGTGCTGCTGGCGGTCAACCGCAGCGACTACCCCGTCATCCAGGCCGTCACCGTGTACCTGGCCTTCATCACGATGCTGATCAACCTCATCGTCGACCTGTGCTTCAAGCTGGTCGATCCGCGGGTGGTGCTCAAGTGAGCGCCGCCATGCATCCGGGCGCGGCGACGGCCGTGCAGATCGAGCGCAGCGAGGGTGTCTGGCATGCCGCCTGGCGCCGTTTCCGGTCCGACCGCGTGGGCCTGGCGTCGCTGGTGGTGGTGCTGCTGTTCCTGCTGCTGATCGCGCTGGCCGCGGCCGGCCTGGTGGCCAGCCAGTGGCAGAAGGAAGTGGGCGTGCCCAACGCCGCGCCGACCTTCATCGGCCCCCAGCCTCCCGAGGCCATCGGTGCGATCGAGGTGCCCAAGGGCCCCAACGTGGACCTGTCCGCCGTGGACCCGCTGGCGCCGCGCTACAAGGAGTGGGACGAGCGCGCCGCCAAGTTCAAGACCGAGGACACGGTCAAGGCCGAGACCCTGCCCATGGGCGGCGACCGCTTCGGGCGCGACGTGCTGGCCAAGGCCATCAAGGGCACGCAGGTCTCGGTGTTCGTCGGCGTCATGGCGGCGGTGGTGGCCACGCTCATCGGCACGCTGCTGGGCGCCGTGTCGGGCTACTTCGGCGGCAAGGTGGGCGACCTGCTGGAGTGGCTCTACAACGTGTTCGAGGCCATCCCGGGCATCCTGCTGATCTTCGCCTTCGCCGCCGTCTTCGGGCGCGGCATCACGACCGTGGTGCTGATCCTGGGCCTGACCGGCTGGTCGGGGCTGTACCGGCAGGTGCGCGCCGAGTTCATCAAGCACCGCGGCCGCGACTACGTGCGCGCCGCCGAGGCCATCGGCGCCAGCGTCTGGAGCCGCATCTTCGTGCACATCCTGCCCAACATCAGCCACGTGGTGCTGGTTCGCATGGGCCTGCTGGTGGTGGGCTTCATCAAGGCCGAGGTCATCCTGTCCTACCTGGGGCTGGGCGTCGGCGTGGACGACGTGTCCTGGGGCACGATGCTCGCCGAGGCACAGAGCGAGCTGATCCTCGGCCACTGGTGGCAGCTGGCGGCAGCCACGGCCTTCATGGCCGTGTTCGTAACGGCCTTCTCCCTGATGGCCGATGCCCTGCGCGACGCGCTGGACCCGAAGCTGCGCGGCGCGGAGTAGGTCACCACCATGCAACACAACCCTCTTCTCAGCATCCGCGACCTGCAGGTCGCCTTCCGCATGGGCGACCGCGGTGCCGTGACGCGCGCCCAGGCCGTGCGCGGCATCAGCTTCGACATCCGCGAGAACAGCACCGTGGCGCTGGTGGGCGAGTCCGGCTCGGGCAAGAGCGTCACCGCGATGTCGATCCTGAACCTGCTGCCCGACAACGCCGAGCGCAGCGGCAGCATCCTGTGGCAGGGGCGTGACCTGCTGGGCATGCCGCTGCACGAACTGCAGCACCTTCGCGGCAAGGACATCGCCTGCGTCTTCCAGGACCCGATGACCTCGCTGAACCCCGTGTTCACGGTCGGCGACCAGCTCTGCGAGCCGCTGGTCAAGCATCTGAAGCTGTCGCGCAAGGCGGCACTCGAGCGCGCCGAGCAGGCCCTGGTGGAAGTGGGCATGCCCGAGCCGAAGCGGCGACTGTCGGCCTATCCGCACGAGCTGTCCGGCGGCCAGCAGCAGCGCGTGATGATCGCGATGGCGCTGGCCTGCGAGCCCAAGCTGCTGATCGCCGACGAGCCGACCACCGCGCTGGACGTGACCATCCAGCGCCAGATCCTCGAGCTGATCGCCGAGATCCAGCGCAAGCACCGCATGAGCGTGCTGTTCATCAGCCACGATCTGGGCGTGGTCGGCGAGATCGCCGACGAGGTGCTGGTGATGCGCCACGGCGTGCTGCGCGAGCAGGGCCCGGTGGCCGAGATCTTCGCCCGCCCGAAGGACGCCTACACCCAGGCCCTGCTGGCCTGCCGGCCGAGCCTGACGCACAACCCGGCGCGCCTGACCGTCATCGACGACCACATCGCGGGCCGCAGTGCGCGCACCGAGTCCAAGCCCAAGGACCCGGCCGCGCCGGTGGTCATCGAGGTCAAGTCGCTGTCCAAGAGCTTCTGGATCAAGCAGGGCCTGTTCGGGCGCCGCGAGTTCAAGGCGGTGCAGAACGTGAACTTCCAGCTGCGCCGCGGCCACACGCTGGGCGTGGTGGGCGAGTCCGGTTCGGGCAAGACCACCATGGGCCTGACGCTGCTGCGCCTGCACGAGCCCAACTCGGGCCCGGTGCAGGGGCAGGTGCTGTTCGACGGCCGCAACCTGCTGGAGCTGTCCGACCGCGAGCGCCAGCCGATCCGCCGCCGCATCCAGGTGGTGTTCCAGAACCCGTACGCCAGCCTGAATCCGCGCTTCACCATCGGCCAGACCCTGGTCGAGCCGATGGCCATCCACGGCATCGGCGCCGACCTGGCCGAGCGCGAGGCGCGCGCCCGCTCCCTGCTGGACAAGGTCGGCATGCCCGCCAGCGCGTTCGGAAAGTACCCGCACGAGTTCTCCGGCGGCCAGCGCCAGCGCATCGCCATCGCCCGCTCGCTGACGCTCGACCCCGAGGTGCTGGTGCTCGACGAGGCGGTGTCGGCGCTGGACGTGTCGGTGCAGGCGCAGGTGCTCAACCTGCTGAAGGACCTGCAGGACGAGCTCGGCCTGGCCTACGTGTTCATCAGCCACGACCTGGCCGTGGTGCGCTTCATCAGCGACGAGGTCCTGGTGATGAAGGACGGCGTGGTGGTGGAACAGGCCGGCGCGGAGCAGATCCTCGCGGCGCCGCGCGAGGCCTACACGCAACGTCTGCTTGCAGCGGTGCCTCGGGGTTACCAGCCGGCGTAGGCCCAGCCGCGGCCCGGTTGTAACGGGAGTTTGGGCGACCGACACGGCGTGCAAGCGCCGCGGCCGCGTGGCGTGACCGACTGCACACCCCGCTGCGTGCCCGGCCATGGCACGGAATCTGCCTTCTCACGCGGGCCCGCGACACGTTCTGGCGTGGCGGCGCAAGAGGAGACCCGGACCATGACCAAGCACGCCCTGTCCCGCCCCATGCCGCTGGCCCGCCTGCGCCCGGCCGGCGCCCGCGCCCCTGGCGGCGCCTCGTCGATGCTGCGACTGTCGTCGGGCACGCGTCTGCCGTCCGGCGCCAGCGTCGACGGCTGGATCGAGCGCGCTGCGCTGGCCCTTGCCGCCGACGAGCCGGCAAGCCACGGCCGCCCGGCCGCCTGAGCCCCGAGGAGCCCGCCATGGTCCTGAACTCCCGTCCGATCGCCAAGTCCGCGGTGGCCGCCATGGCCGCCGCCGCTGCAGTGGCCCAGGCCGCGCCGCAGCGCCCGGCAGCCGCCAGGCCTGCCGCCACGCCGGCGCGCGTGCTCCAGTCGGGGCACGCCCCGGCGCAACTGTGTTTCTTCTTCAAGCGCGGCTGAGCCCGCGCACGATTTCATTGCCGCTTTAGGACCCGAGGTTGACGTCCAGAGGGGAGCGGGCGCGGCGCTGGTGAGGAGAGCGCTCCGGCGCCAATCCAACGTCCCGCTCCCCGTCTTTTTTCCGTCGCCACCCCGGCCGCCGGCGCACCCCGATCAGTCCGACGCGCGCGACCCGGCCGCCCGCCGTGCCGCCGCCAGCGGCGCCAGCACGCGCAGCAGGTCGGGTTCGGACACCGGCTTGGCGAGGAACTCCGACAGCCCCGCGGCCCTCGCCTCCAGGCGCTCCTGTTCCAGCACCGCTGCCGACAGCGCGATCAACGGCAGCGCCGCGGTCGCCGGGTCGGCGCGCAGTTCGCGTGCCGCGGCCAGTCCGTCGCGCACCGGCATGTGCAGGTCCATCAGCACGGCGTCCAGGCGGGGCAGCGCGGCTCGCGCCTGCTGCACGGCCACGTCGCCGTTGTCGGCCTCGATCACGCTGGCGCCCAGGCGTTCGAGCAGCGCGCGAACGATCAGCATGTTCACCGGGTTGTCCTCGGCCACCAGCACCGTCAGGCCGGCCAGCGCCCGGGCGGCCTCGTCGGTGCCCGGGGCCACGGCGGCGGCCCCTTCGGCGCGCGCCAGAGGCAACTCGACCCAGAACCGGCTGCCGCGGCCCTGCTCGCTGAGGGCGCCCACCCGCCCGCCCATCAGCACCGCCAGTTCGCGGCAGATGGACAGGCCCAGGCCGGTGCCGCCGAATCGGCGTGTGGTGGAACTGTCGGCCTGCGAGAAGGGCTGGAACAGCCGGTCGCGCGCGGCGGCCTCGATGCCGATGCCGGAGTCGGTGACGGCAAAGCGCACCTGGCCGTCGTCGCCCGGCTCGCAGGCCAGCTCGAAGCGGCCGCGGGCGGTGAACTTGAGCGCGTTGTTGAGGTAGTTGGACAGGATCTGGCGCACCCGCACCGGGTCGCCGCGCACGTTGCGCGGCACGCCCGGCGCGATGCGGCAGTTCATCGCCAGGCCGCGCTCGCGGCCCAGCGGCGCGAAGGTGTGGAACGTGCTGGTGACCAGGTCGTGCAGATCGAAGCCGATGTGCTCCAGCACCACGCGCCCTGCTTCGATCTTGGACAGGTCCAGCACGTCGGACACCAGCCCGGCCAGGCCCTCGGCGGCATTGACCAGGTGGTGCAGGTAGTCCTGGCTGCGCCGCGGATCGCGCTCGTCCTGCAGCAGCCGGGCCAGGCCCAGCACGCCGTTGAGCGGCGTGCGGATCTCGTGGCTCATCGTGGCCAGGAACGCGCTCTTGGCCAGGTTCGCCGCCTCGGCCAGCTGCTTGGCCTGCGCCAGGTCGGTTTCGCCCTGGCGGCGCTCGGTGATGTCTTCCAGGATCCAGATCGTGCCGCCCTCGCGCGGCTGGCGCGGGTCCACCGCGCGGCTGCGCACGCGAACCAGCACGCGCCGCCCGTCCGCATGCGGCAGTTCGCGTTCCACGTCGAAGGTCTCGCCGCGCAGGTGGGACGCGTCGGCCAGTTCGATGAACTGCTGGTAGCGCTCGGCCACCGGGAACAGCACCCGGCTGGACTGGCCCGCCAGCGAGCCCACCGGGCGGCCGAGCATCTGCTCGAAGGTGGGGTTGACGCGCTCGAACGTGCGCTCCTTCACCAGCGCGATGCCCACGCTGGCGTTGTCCAGGATGGCGTCGGCCTCGCGCCGCGCCCGCTCGGCCTCGGTGACGTCGCGCACGCCCACCACCGCCACCGGGCGGCCGTCGCGCTCGAACGACGCGGCCGACACCTGCACCTCGCGTTCGCCGCCGTCGGGCGTGCGCACCGCGGTGCGCCAGTCGCGCAGCGTGCCGCCGCCCGCGGCCAGCGCCGATGCCATTCGCAGCTCGTCCTGCGGATCCTTCCACAGGCCCAGCTCGCGGCCGCTGCGGCCGATCACCTCGTCGTGTCGGCGCCCGGCCAGCGCGACGAAGGCGGCATTGGCCAGCAGCACCCGGCCGTCGGCCAGGTCCACCACGCTGAGCGCGTCGGGGCTGAGGCGGAACAGGCGGTCGGTCAGCTCGCGTTCCTGCACCGACGCCTGCGCGGCGCCGATCTCGGCGGTGACGTCGCGGCTGACGCCCCACCAGCCGGCGTGCTTGCCCACGGCGTCGGCCACCGGCTCGCCGCTGGAGCGCATGTACAGCAGCGTGCCATCGTCGAAGCGCACGCTCCACTGCACGTCGCGGAAGGCGCGGCGGCTGCGCAGGGTGGCGCGCAGTTCTTCGATCGACGGCTGCTCGGCCCGCGGGCCGCCGGGCAGCCCCAGGCGCAGGAACTCGTCGCGGCGGCGGCCGGTGCGCGTCTCGAACGACTCGGACAGCTGCACCAGGCGGCCGCGCGCGTCGAGGCGCCAGGCCCAGTCGCTGCCGATGCGCAACAGGTCGGCCAGGCGCCCCTGCTCGCTGTGCGCCACATGCAATGCGCGGCGAAGGATGCGGTGCGTCACCACGGCCACGGTCCAGCCCGCGGCGCCGATAAACGCCAGTCCGAACGCGCGGCTGGCCCGGTCGAGCGCCACGGTGGCCATGGCGCCGCCGAGCGCGCCGGTGAACTCGCCATAGGCCAGCGCGGCCAGCACGCCGCCGTAGATCGCGAGCAGCACGCTGGCCATGCGCGGCCCGAGCACCGACCCGCACAGCCCGATGAACAGTGCCTGGGCGATGACGGCCGGGCTGTGCAGGCCCAGTCCGCTCATCCAGCTGTGCACCAGGACGCCGAGCGTGGTGGCCAGCAGGGATGCGCCCAGGCTGGCCATGTAGTGGCGCCCCCAGTGCAGCCACAGCCCCGCGACACCGCCGATGCAAAGCACGGCAGACAGGATCAACCGCGCGCGCGTCAGCGCCGGGGCCACGTCGAGCAACGACGCGTGCAGAGCCGAGGCCAATGCCAGCAGCGTCCCCAGGCCCATGCACAGCAGGGCGAAGGCCAGCGACACCACCGGCCCCAGTTCCTCGGCCACCAGCCCGCCCGAGGGGCGCTCCAGCAGGTCCTTCAGCGACGGGATCAGGGGCGCGGGCGGGGGGGTCTTCACGGCCCGCGCATCGTAGCGGCCGGCTCGTCGGCCGGCGATCCCCCGGAGCGCCTGTATCCCGGCCTCGGCCCGGCTTGCGCCCTAGACGGCCTTCTTCTGCAGCGCCCGCGCCCGCCCCGCCTTGCCGGCCACCTTCCAGCGCGCCTGCAGGGCCTGGCGCTCGAGCGCGCTCATCGTGTCGCGCTCGGCCTCGCGCTGCAGCTTGTGGAAGTTCTTCAGCCGCGCCGCCGGCAGCGCGTCGCGCACCGCGCAGCCGGGCTCGGACTCGTGCCGGCAGTCGCGGAAGCGGCAGGCCGGCGCCAGGCTGGCGATGTCGTCGAAGGCCTGCACCACGGCGGCGGCGTCGGCGTCCAGGCGCAGGGTGCGCAGGCCCGGCGTGTCGATGACGCAGGCGCCGCCGGCCAGCGGATGCAGCGTGCGCACGGTGGTGGTGTGGCGTCCGCGGCCGTCGCCCTCGCGCGTGGCGCCGGTGGACTGCAGCGCGCTGCCGGCCAGGGTGTTGGTGAGCGTGCTCTTGCCGGCGCCGCTGGAGCCCACCACGACCAGGGTCTGGCCCGCGCCGAGCCAGGGCGCCAGCGCGGCGGCGGCGTTCGCCGCGCGGCCGTCCACCGCCAGCACCGCCACGTCGCCTGGCGCCAGCGCCATGGCCTCGTGCAGGCGCGCCGCGCGCAGGTCGTCGTCCACCAGGTCGGCCTTGGTCAGCACCACCACCGCGCCCACCTGGGCCAGGCGGGTGAACGCAAGATAGCGCTCGAGCCGGCGCGGATTGAAGTCCGCGCCCAGGCCCATCACCACCAGCGCCGTGTCGACGTTGGCGGCGAGCACCACGCGGGTGACCTTGTCGCGGCCGTCGTGCAGGCGCCGCGCGATCTGGCTGGCCGGCGGCACGCGCTCGTGCACCCACCATTCGGCCAGGCCGTTGCGCCGCGCCAGCACCCAGTCGCCGACGGCCAGGGTGTCGTCGGCGTCGGCCAGGCGCTGGTGCAGCGCCGCCAGCACGCGGGCACGCCGGGGCTCGTGGCCGTCGTGCAGCAGCACGCTGTCGCGCTGGACCTCGACCACGCGCATCGGCAGGTCGCCCTCGGCCAGGGGAGGTATCGATTGAAGCAGGCGCGGTGTCAGTCCGATCGACTGCAGCCGCGCGAAATGGATCGCGTCGAACATGGATGTGTCCGTGACTTTCGTGAAAGTGCAGGGCAGCCGCACCGCGCCGCAAGGCGCGGCGGGCGACGGGGGGTTCACGAAGGCTCGTGGCCGCGACCGGGCTCGGTCACGGCCCCACGGACACGCCGGACGGCGTCGGGAAGCGCGCTTAGAGCAGGCGCGAGGCGCAGCGAGCCACGGGGCGGGCAGGGTCCTTGGCGGTCATGTCGGCCTCCTGTGGCGAGTGGAACACGGTCGAGGGCGCGACTCTGCACGCACTACGGCGGTGCGTCAACACCCCGGGCTCGGCATTTGTTGGCACCAGGCGTTGTCTTGCTGGAATCTGACGGGCTTTGGGCCTTCTGTTCACCGTTCAGTCGCGGCGCCGCGCGCCGAATACTCCCCGACATGCGCCGTCCCTGCCGGACGGCCGTGGCCGCGCCGAAGGCGCACGTCAGACAACCCGTCGAAAGGACCCGATCATGAAGAAGTTCCCGCTCGCGCTGGCCGCCGCCATGCTGATGGGCCTGGCCACCGGTGCCCAGGCCTACGACCCCAAGGCCACCATCGCCGACCTCGATGCGCGCCTGTCCAAGATCGGCGCGCCGCGCCTGGAAGGCAAGGACAAGGCCGGCGACAAGGACGTGGCCGCCATCTACTTCGGCGACCGCAAGATCAACAACAACTACGACGTCGTGGACGCGATCCGCAAGGCCCACAGCGCCACCGCCACGGTGTTCGTGAAGGAAGGCGAAGAGTTCGTGCGCGTGTCCACCAACGTGCTCACGCCCGAAGGCAAGCGCGGCGTCGGCACGCAGCTCGCGCGCAATGCCGCCTATGCCGCGGTGAGCAAGGGCGAGCAGTACTGCGGCCCGATCGACGTGCTCGGCACCGCGTTCGACGCCTGCTACAACCCGATCAAGGACGCCAAGGGCCAGATCATCGGCGTGACCTACATCGGCCACAAGAAGTAATCCGGTCTGCCCTCCTGCGGCCGCCGCCGTGGCGGCCGCGCCTTGCTCGAAAGCGCTCCTCATGAAGAAGATCTCCGGCATCGGGCGGGTGTTCGCCGCCCTCAGCACCCGCGCGCAGCTGTTCAGCGCGTTCGGTCTGGTCCTGGCGCTGACGGCCGTCGTCGGCGCGGTCGGCCTGCTGGGCCTTCAGCGCGTGCATTTCGAGGCTCGGTCGCTGGCCGACAAGAGCCTGCCCTCGGTCAGCCTGCTGGCCGACGCGCGCACCGCGCTGCAGGACTCGCGTGCCTTCGAGCAGAAGCACAGCCGCGCCACGGACAAGTCGTACATGTCCGAGTACGAGGACAAGATGGCCGAGGCGGCCAAGACCTTCCAGGCCTCGGTCGACGGCATGGCCAAGCTGGCCGACGACGAGGACCGGCCGCGGCTGGACAAGATGGTCAAGGCCTGGAGCGACTACCGCGGCTGGCAGCAGAAGGTGGTGAAGTTCGGCCGCGAAGGCAGCCAGGCCGACGCCGCCGACGTCAGCGACGGCGCCGCGGCGACGGCCGGCGACGAGGTGCTGGCCGCGATCGACGTGCTGTGGAAGCACCTGCTGGAAGACGGCCGCGACGCCGAGGCCCGCACCGAGGCCATCTACGCGCTGGCCATCAAGGTGCTGGCCGGCCTGGTCGCGCTGAGCCTGGCCTTCGGCCTGGCCATGGCCTGGCTGTACAGCCGGCGCCTGATCGGGCAGCTCGGCGGCGAGCCCGCGACGGCCGCCGCCGTGGCGCGCGCGGTGGCCGAGGGCGACCTCAGTACGCCGATCGCGCTGCGCGCGGGCGACCGTTCCAGCCTGATGGCCCAGCTGCACGCGATGCAGGAGAGCCTGGCGCGCGCCGTGAGCAGCGTGCGTGCCGGCTCGGAGAACGTGGCCACCGCCAGCGCCCAGATCGCCGACGGCAATCAGGACCTGTCGCGCCGCACCGAGCAGCAGGCCGCCGCGCTGCAGCAGACCGCGGCCACGATGGACGAGCTGGGCTCGACGGTGCGCAACAACGCCGACAACGCCCAGCAGGCCAACCAGCTCGCGCGCGGCGCGTCGCAGGTGGCGGTGCAGGGCGGAGAGGTGGTGGGCCAGGTCGTGCAGACGATGAAGGGCATCCAGGACGCGTCGCGCAAGATCGGCGACATCATCGGCACCATCGACGCGATCGCGTTCCAGACCAACATCCTCGCGCTCAATGCCGCGGTGGAAGCCGCGCGCGCCGGCGAGCAGGGCCGCGGCTTCGCGGTCGTGGCCGGCGAGGTGCGCAGCCTGGCGCAGCGCAGCGCCGAGGCCGCCAAGGAGATCAAGGGACTGATCACCGCCAGCGTCGAGCGCGTGGACACCGGCACCGCGCTGGTGGACCGCGCCGGCGTGACGATGGACGAGATCGTCAAGGCGATCCAGCGCGTGACCGACATCGTGGGCGAGATCAGCTCGGCCAGCAGCGAGCAGAGCACCGGCGTGTCGCAGGTGGGCCAGGCCGTCGCGCAGATGGACCAGGCCACGCAGCAGAACGCCGCGCTGGTGGAGCAGAGCGCCGCCGCCGCGGAGAGCATGCGCAAGCAGGCCGGCGACCTGTTGCAGGCCGTGGCCGTGTTCAAGCTGGCCCACGACGCGAATCGCGCCGTGGTGTCGGCCGCCCCGGCCGCACCGGCCGCACCGGCCCAGGTGATGCGACCGTCGTCCGCAGTGACCAAACCCGCCGCGACTGCCGGCGCCACCGCGCCCGGCGCAGCGTCGGGCAAGCCTGCCGTCGAGCGGCGCGGGCCGAACCGCGCCACCAACGTCACGCGGCCGGCCTTCGGCGAGACGCGCGACAAGGCGCCCGCCGCCAGCCCGCCGCCGCCGGACCTGGCCAAGGCCGGCAACGACGACTGGGAAAGCTTCTGACGGCCCCGCCCCGCGCGGGCGCTTGCGCCGGCGCAGGGCGGCCGCCGTGCGGTCGTGGTCAGATGAGACCATGACACTGCATGCATTTGCCGGCGCCCTTTGCGGGCGCATGGTGCCGGCCGCGGCGCGACGCGCGCTGATGGTGCTGGCCTTCATGCCGATGCTCTTCGCGGCGCACTCACCGGCACGGGCCGACGGACAGCTCGCGGCCGACAAGGGCTGCCTGAGCTGCCACTCCAACCGCACGCCCAAGAAAAACGTCGCCACCTTCGCGCAGCTCGCCGAGCGCTATGCGCCGCTGAAGACCCAGCCGGCCGCGCTGCACGACCGCGCCGAGAAGCTGCGCACCGGCGCCATCGCCGACCACGTGAACGCGCACGAGCGCCTGAGCGCCGAGGACTCGGCCCGCCTCGTGCAGTGGCTGGCCGACGGCGCGCCGTAGGTCACGCCGGGGCGACCCGGTTTGCGGCACGATGCGCCCATGCGTGAAGAGCCGCCGACCCCGGGCACCGAAAGCGCCGACGCGCGACATCCGCGCCTGGACCGCTACGACACGCCGGACCTGGTGGCGGCCTTCGTCGACGACCAGGCACTGGCCGCCGCCGCGGTGCAGGCCGCCGTGCCGGACATCGCGCGCGCGGTGGACGCGGCGCTGCCGCGGCTGCGGGCCGGCGGGCGCCTCATCTACGTCGGAGCCGGCACCAGCGGGCGCCTGGGCGTGCTCGACGCGGTCGAGCTGGGCCCCACCTTCGGCTGGCCGGCCGAGCGCGCCCGCGCGCTGATGGCCGGCGGCGATCCGGCGATGTACGTCGCCGTCGAGGGCGCGGAGGACGACGCGTCGCAGGCCGCCGAGGACCTGCACCGCCTCGGCCCCGGCGAGCACGACGTGGTGATCGGCGTGGCGGCGTCGGGCCGCACGCCCTACGTGCTGGGCGCGCTGCAGCATGCGCGGGCCTGCGGTGCGCTCACCATCGGCATCGCCAGCAACCCCGGATCGCCGCTCGCGGCCGCGGCCGAGGTCGGCATCACGCTGGACACCGGGCCCGAGGTGATCTCGGGCTCGACGCGGCTGAAGGCCGGCACGGCGCAGAAGATCGCGCTGAACACGCTGAGCAGCGCGCTGATGGTGCGGCTGCACAAGGTGTTCGGCAACCTGATGGTGGACCTGCGCGCGAGCAACGCCAAGCTGATCGCGCGTGCCGAGCGCCTGACCGTGCTGGCCACCGGCTGCGCGCCGGAACGCGCCCGCGACGTGCTTTCGCAATGCGGCTGGCACGTCAAGACCGCCATCGTCGCGATCGACCGCGACGTGGACGTGGCACAGGCCGCACGCCTGCTCGACGCGGCCGGGGGCGATACCTGGGCCGTGCTGTCGGCGCCCCGATGACGTGCTGCAATGGCGCACCCCCGACGCCGACGACACCGATGCTGCAAGCCCACCACTACGCCGGTCTGGAACCCGGCCCGCGCCTGATCGTGCTCGGCGCCGTGCATGGCAACGAGACCTGCGGCACGCGCGCCATCGAGCGCATGCGCGCCGATCTCGACGCCGGCCGGTGGACCGTGCAGCGCGGCGCGCTGACCCTGGTGCCCGTGGCCAACCCGCTGGCGTATGCGCGCGGCACGCGCATGGGCGAGCGCAACCTCAACCGCCGCCTGTTGCCCACCGACACCGTGCGCGAGTTCGAGGACCGCATCGCCAACCTGCTGTGCCCCTGGCTGGCGGCGCACGACGTGCTGCTGGACCTGCATTCCTTCCGCGGCCGCGGCGCGCCCTTCATCCTGCGCGGCCCGCCCGACAACGACGGCGCGCTGGAGCCGTTCGCCCATGCCGCCGCCGAAGGCCGGCTGGCCGCCCACCTGGGCCCCACGCGCATCGTCGACGGCTGGATGACGGCCTATGCCGCCGGCGTGGCGCGGCGCCGCGCGCGCGGCGGCCCGGCCCGCGCGCGCGGCGACGACGGCGACGCGCGCTACGGCATCGGCACCACCGAGTACATGCGCTCGCAGGGCGGCTACGGCGTCACGCTGGAGTGCGGCAGCCACGACGACCCCGCGGCGCCGGACGTCGGCTATCGCGCCATCCGGCAGGCGGTGGCGCTGCTGGGCCTGGCGCCGCTGCCGCTGGCGCCGCCGGCACGCCGCTTCGAGCGGCTGCAACTGGTCACCGTGGTGGACCGCGACCACGCGCGCGACCGCTTCGTGCGGCCCTGGGCCAGCTTCGACGCCGTGGCCGCGGGCGAGGCGGTGGCCGAGCGCGCCGACGGCAGCACCTGGCGCGCGCCGCGCGC